>Ga0302325_10000613_pt1 | contig 96996 bp, 90 predicted proteins | sample Palsa_T0_2_FD_201948 | JGI IMG/M metagenome (GOLD analysis project Ga0302325, IMG submission 201948) | Peat permafrost microbial communities from Stordalen Mire near Abisko, Sweden - Palsa_T0_2 | ecosystem: Environmental > Terrestrial > Soil > Palsa > Peat permafrost | place: Sweden: Abisko...
GCACGACGATGACGGCCTTCACTGAACTGTGGGCGAGGAGGATCGCGCCGCCGATGCAGACGGCGATGGCGAGGACGCCCAGCCAGCCGCTGATGGCCCAGGCTTGGCGTTCGTGGATGTCGACGCGAGTTCCCAAGTGACCGACCGGAGTCGCCTCGGGGTCGCTGTACGGCTGGACAGTATCGGTCATGATTCCTCCTGAAGAGCGATCTCGATAAAATGATAGTTTGAGATATCTAACTTATATCACATTATTAGACGCCCGGCAAGCCCCGTCGCCTCGACACGCCCGGCAGAACCCGTGGCGCAGTGCCAGCGGAGTACGTTGTCTGAAGTGGGTTCGCGCAACTACCGGCAGGGCTACATGGGGCGTAACTTGCACGTCACGGGTGAACACGAAGCCGAGGCAAAAGCTGCTCAGCGAGCGAAGAAGCCGAGTCGGATCGGTCTGTTCGTCTTGAGGCTCCTGGGCTACAGGGGTTTCGTCCAACAACTACCCGATGTCCATCAGGTAGCTCCTGCTCGCCGGCGTCCCCACCGGCACCCCGACTGACGACGTCGCACCGCTGCCGCTCCGCTGACATTGCAACCGGCTACAGGCGGAGGGTATCTCCAGCTGCTTGCTTCGCCGCACGGAGGCCGGCGCCCGGGATCGGCTTTTGTTGGCCACTTCGGCTGAGACCAGGTTGGCCGCCTCCCGGAGGACGAGCCGGCGGTGGCCTCGGCCGCCGGCGAAGGTTCGGGCCGCGGCCGATAGGGCCAGGCCGATCGTGAACAGCTTCGACGGGGCCAAGTCGTGGTTGAGCACCCTGATCAGGTCGTCCTGAAGTCGTCGATCCTCAGCAATCCGCTGCTGGATTTCCTGCACGATAAGAGGGGTCTCACCGGCCGCTCCGACCTGCCGGCTCAGCCAGTACATCTCGTAGGCGTCGTGGTCGCGCCAAAGCCACCAATCGCGGAGAGCCGTCGGAGGACACCGCGTTGCTTACGGTGACAGCATGAGGTTCCGGGACCGCATCACCCTTACCAAGGAGGAGGCACTCGACGTCGCCGGGACCTTCCACATGGCCGCCGTCGAGCTTCGCCGCAACGGGGTCTTCGAGCTGGCTCACCGCCTCGAAGGACTGACCGACTGGATCGAGGAACTTCTCGTCGACGATCAGGGCGACAGCTGACGGGCCTCTCGGAACGCTTCGACGTCAGATCGGCGCAGGCGTATCCCGTGGTCAGCCAGGTGGCTGGCGGCGAGCTCACCCCGTTCGACAGCCCGATAGACCTCTTTGGCGTCGATCCCCAGTAGATCCGCAGCGTCACCGACCCTCAGCGAGACCTCCTCGTCCATCTGGCTCCCACCTCCTCGCTCACAGTATCTCACTGTATCTCATCCCTCGAGGTCGCCAAAATGCCCCCGTGTTTGCCCCGTCGTTCGCGCACGCAGCGTGCACGGCGCTCTTCGGGGGGAGGTTCAGGGCCACAAGGAAATGGCCTCTCACCTGCAGTTTGGCCAGAGCCGGGTGTCGGGATCGAACCGACGACATCTTCTTTACAAGAGAAGTGCTCTACCGACTGAGCTAACCCGGCGTGCGTACGAGTGGCGCACGGCGCCAACATCGTAGGTGTCGATCTAGTGGATCAGGTGAGCGCTTCCGCGACAGGAGCGAAGCCGGGGTGGAGATGGGCCGTGTCGTTGTAGGTCCGCACCACCCAACGCTCGTCCGTGATCACTAGGTGGCTGATCGACCCGTTGTCGGCGCCGGTAAAGGCAAACGACCTACCTCCGGTCGCCTCTGCGAAGGCTTGGCCGATGACGCCACCGTGGGTGAACACGGCCACCATCTCGTCCGGATGGCGGCCCGCGATACGCAGCAAGGCAGCGCGGACCCGGGCCGCGAACTCGTCGGCCGGCTCGGCCCCGGGGATGACATCCCACCTCTGCGAGGCGATCATCTGCTGGGCAATGGGATGGCCCTCGGCCACCCGGACCCGGAACAGACCGCCCTCCCACTCCCCCAGATGGACCTCCCGGACGTCGGCCTCGACGACGGGTACCAACCCGAGCCGAGTGGCGAGCGGCGCCGCGGTCTCCACGGTCCGCCGCAACGTGCTCACGTAGACGCCGGCGATCGGCTCTCCACTGAGCCGCTCCGCCACCCGCAGGGCCTGTTGATGGCCGGCCGCGTCGAGCTCCGGGTCACCCTGACCGTCCACCAGCGAAAACGGCATGTCAACCCGCGCCGGTACCGATTCGCCGTGTCGGATCAACAGGATGGTGGTCGCGCCCGGAGGGCGGAGGAAGCGAAACTGGCGGACTTCCCCGGGGGCCGTGGTCACCGCGCCGATGGTAGGCGCCGGCAAACCCCCGGTCGGACTCAGGCGACCAGACTGGTCAGCGGCTCGAGGTCCTCGTCGGCGAGATGATGGTCGAGCTTGCGCTTGATGCGCTGGAGGGCGTTGTCGATGGACTTGACGTGCCGGCCGAGGTGGCAGCTGATCTCCTGGTAGGACTTGCCCTCAACATAGAGACGCAGAACGTCGACCTCGAGGCCGGACAGGCTGTCCGCCATCGAGCGCCGCATGGCCTCGACCTGCTCACCGGAGATGACCTCGTCAGCCGGATCGGTCGCCCGGTGGTCGTTGAGCAGGTCCTCGACACTCGATTCGCCCGGGTCGTCGGAACCCCGGACGCCGGAGATGGAGACGTACCGGTTGAGCGGCTGGTGCTTCTGGCGGGTGGCGGCCTTGATGGCGCTGATCACCTGCCGGGTCACACACAGCTCGGCGAACGCCCGAAAGGACGACTGCCGATCCGCCCGGTAGTCCCTTGCCGCCTTGTAGAGGCCGATCAGGCCTTCCTGCTCCACGTCGTCGGCGTCGGCCCCGACCAGGAAGTAGGTGCGGGACTTGCTGCGAGCGAAGCGCCGGTAGCGCTGGAGCAGCAACTCGAGGGCATCGTCGTCGCCGGCCTGTGAGCGGGCAACCAACTCCTCGTCTTCCAGATCGGCTAAAGAAGCGAGCGAACTCTGCATCGTCATGGTGACCTCAGTGGTGTCGGAGTGGTGTGGGAGGGTCATCGACGTCCTAGGTAGAACGGACTAGTCACTTTTACCTATCACGGATCACTGTGTCAACCGTCACGGCGGCAATTCTGAGAATTTCTGGTACGACAAAATAGGCCTGACCAGGAAAAATACGCACTATCGCGACATTTTGGCGGGGCTCGAACCGCTTTTCTAGCGGCGCTCCTCTCGCCCCCGAACTGTCGGGGAGGACTCCGAAATGACTAGTTCGTCCGGATGGCCCGGATGGTCCGGCCGCGGGCTATTTCGAAGCATGCCAACGCAGCCGCGGCCGACACGTTGAGCGATTCGATGGGTCCGACGAGCGGGATCTCGACCACCAGGTCGCAGCGTTGGCGTACCAGGCGGCCCAGGCCGCGGCCCTCCGCTCCCAGCACCAACGCAATCGGCTCGGAGGCGACCCGGAGATCCCAGAGGCTGGTGGGGGCGTCGGCGTCAAGGGCCACCGTCCACACGCCGGCGGCGGCGAGGGCGGTCAACGCGGCAGGAATGCCCGGCACGGTGGCAACAGGCAGGTACTCGGCCGCGCCGGCTGCGGCCTTCAGGGCGGCGGGCGTCAGCCTCGCGGAGCGATGACGGCCGGTGACCAGGCCGGTCGCCCCCGCGGAGAGAGCGCTGCGCATCACCGCCCCCAGGTTGTGCGGGTCGGTGACGCCGTCGAGCACGACGAGGAAAGGGGCCGGACCGGATGGGCCCGGAGCGGTCAGGGCATCGAGATCGACCCCGGAGATCGGATCGGCCCGAGCTACCACGCCCTGGGGGGCGTCGGTCAGCGCCATGGCGTCGAGCTGACCCCGGTCGACCCGACGGACCGCCACGCCGCGGGCCCGGGTCAGTTCGAGGATCTCGGCGAGCGGGCCGGCCGCGTCGCTGCCCTCGGCCACAAAGACCTGGTGAACCCGGCGGCGCCCGGCCCGCAGCAGCTCTCTCACCGCCTGACGACCCTCGACCTGCTCACCCCCGAGGTCGTCCGCCGCCGGCGCCCGGCGCGACCCGCCGCGGCGGCCCGCTACGCCGCCGGCCTGGCCCGGCCTCGGGAGGTTCCTCCGCCCTCCCCGACTCGGCCGCGGCGGGCTCACCGCGGCATCAGGAGGGCGACCGCGAAGCAGGCGATCCCCTCCCGCCGGCCCAGCGCTCCCAGCGCTTCGGCCCGCTTGGCCTTGACGCTGACGGGCGCTCCGATAACCGCCGTCAAGCGACGCTCCATGGCCTCACGGTAGGGGGCCAGCTTCGGCGCTTCTAAAACCACCGTCACGTCCACGTTGCCGACCTCCCAGTGGCTGGACAGGGTGAGCACGACCCGGTCCAGTAGGTCCATGCTGTCGACGCCGGCATAGGCCGGATCGTCGTCGGGGAAGTGGGTGCCGATGTCGCCGAGGCCGGCGGCACCCAGCAAGGCGTCCGCGATGGCGTGGGCGACGGCGTCGGCGTCGCTGTGGCCGACCAGGCCCGGTCCGTCCAGGGTGACCCCGCCGAGAACCAGGGGGCGATCCTGGTCGGCGCTGAACGGGTGAATGTCGAATCCCAGCCCGACGCGGGGGGTCACGGAGGGCTGACCGAGGCGAGGGCGGCGGCCACGACCAGGTCGAGGGGAGACGTGACCTTGACGTTGTCAGCCGGACCCGCGACGAGGACGACCCGGCCGCCGGCAGCTTCGACCAGGGCGGCATCGTCGGTGGCGTCGCCGGCCGCCAAGTGGGCTCGTCGCAGTACCGAGGCCCGGAACGCCTGGGGAGTCTGCACGGCCACCAGGCGGGAGCGGTCGAGGGTGACGAGGTGACCGTCGGGGCCGATCTCTTTTACCGTGTCAGTGACGGGAGCGGCGGGGATCGCACCGTCGGCGCCGGCGGCCACCGCCTCCAGGACCGCCTCCCATAGCGCCAGGCGGGCCAGTGGTCGGGCCGCGTCGTGCACGGCGATGACGTCGGCCGTCTCGGGGACGGCGGCCAGCCCGGACCGGACCGACTGCGACCGGGTGGAACCGCCGGCGACGACGGCGTCAGCGTCCCACGGATCGGGCGGGGAACCAGCCGGGAGGACGAGCACGACCCCGCGGCAGGCTTGGCGAGCGGCGGCCAGCGACCAGGCGATCAAGGGTCGCCCGCCCAGGTCGGCGAACTGCTTGGCGGCGCCGAAGCGGGTTCCGGTCCCTCCGGCGACGACGACGGCCCACGTTTCCACAGGCTGCGGAGCGTACCCCGAGCCGGCCGGTACTCAGGTACTCAGGGGAGCGCTTCGTCCAGCTTCTTCTCGGCCTCGGCCTCGCTGACGCCGATGGCGAAGGTCAACTCGGATACCAGGATCTGCCGGGCCCGATTGAGCATGCGCTTCTCGCCGGCGGACAGGCCCTTGTCCTTGTCCCGGTTGGAGAGATTCCGGACCACCTCGGCTACCTGGTAGATGTCGCCCGACTTCAGTTTCTCCACGTGGTTCTTGTAGCGCCGAGACCAGTTGGTCGGCATCCGCACGTCTTTCTTGCGCAGGACGGCGAAGACCTCCTCGACCTCCTCGTCGTTGATGACCTCCCGGAGGCCGACGTCGTCGGTGTTGTCCGAGGGCACCATGAGGGTCAGGTCGCCGTACGCCAAGCGGAGGACGAGATACTCCTTCTTCTCGCCGAACGCTTCCTTGAACTCACGGCGCTCCACCACGGCCGCGCCGTGATGAGGGTAAACGACCTTGTCTCCTACATCGAATGCCATTCTGCTCCCGGGCGAAACAACATGGGGGGTCCTCCAAGGATACCAGCCCCTCCCCTCCCTGCGGCCGCGTCCTGAAGGGCCACTAAGTGACCGCCGGTCGCTAATGTCGCTCGACGATATGGACGACATCGAGCTTTTGGCCCGCAGCGAGCTGTTCTCGGCGTTCGACGAGAGCACCTTGCGGACGTTGGTGGCAGCGGCTCGCCCACTCGAATGCGAGCGCAACTTCGTCGTCTTCGAGGAGGACGCCGAGGCCGACGAGCTCTTCGTGGTCCGCAGTGGGCGGGTGGCGGTAGGCAGGCGGTCGATCGATGGGCGCGAGTCCCTGGTGGCCTTGATGGAAGCGGGCGACCTGTTCGGGGAGATGCCGTTGTTCGACGAGGGCAATCGTTCGGCTTCGGCTCGGGCCCTGGAGCGTTCGCACGTGCTGCGAATCCCGTATGGCGTCGTGCGGACGGCCCTCGACGACAAGCCGGTGCTGCTGTGGGAGGTCGTCAGGCTGCTGGCCGAACGGTTGCGCAACACTGACTCGGCCCTGGCCGACGCGGTGTTCCTGGATGTGACCGGCCGCACCGCCAAACGCCTCCTCGAGCTCGCCGGCGACGACGACGACTTCCAGTTGCCGATCACTCAGGAGGAGCTGGCCGGCTTGGTCGGCGCCTCGCGGGAACGGGTCAACAAGTCCATCGCCGCGTTCATCCGCCTCGGTTGGATCGAGCAGCTCGACCGGCGCTACCGCATCGTGGAACGGGACCGGCTGGCTCAACGGGCTCGGTAATCACGCCGGCGTCGGGCCAGCTCGATGCGTTTTTTGGTATCGAACGCATCCATGAGGTGTATTCGATACCAAAATCGAATCCCGGGGACGCCACTCGGCGCCACGCGGGCGGCACCGCTCAGTTGTACCGGTCGAGGATGCTGGACTCGGCGAGGCGGGCCAGGCCGTCCTTGACCAGACGGGCGCCGCCGGCGTCCACGCCTGGAACGACCTCCAGGTCCTCAGTGGTGGCCCGCAATACCTTCTGCAGGTTGCCGTAGCGGTCGACCAGCTCACTGATCACCGGCTCCGGGAGCCGCGGGATCCGAGACAACAGACGGTAACCACGCGGCTGGAGGCCGGACTCGAGATCGATCCGGCCGTCGAGCTCGAGCACCGAAGCGACCGTTTGCTGGATCATCAGCCGCTCGGTCGGCAGCGACCCGAGCGTGGCTACCGCCTCGTCGGCCCGGTCAGGACCATCATCGGGAAGGTAGTCCCGTACGACGTGGCGGCGCTCGTCCTCGACCCCCGCCAGTAGCTCCTCGAGCTGCAGATGGGCCAAACGCCCGTCTGTACCCAGCTCGACGATGTACCCCTCTATCTCCTCAGCGATGCGGCGCACCATCTCGGCCCGCTGGAGCACGGTGACGACATCGCGAACCGTCACCAGGTCCTCGACCTCGAGCGCCGAGAGGGCGCTGGTCACCCCATCGAGACGGTCCCGGTAGCGCTCCAGGGTCTGCAACGCCTGATTGGCCCGGCCGAGGAGGCGGGCCACCGAGTCCAGAGCGTGCTTGGTGTCACCACGGTAGAGGGTGATGACGGCCATGTCCTCAGAAACGGAGATCACCGGAACGTTGATGGAGCGGGCCACCCGCTCGGCCGTGCGGTGGCGGGTACCGGTCTCGGTGGTGGCGACGTTCGGATCGGGAACGAGGTGGACGTTGGCTCTGGCGATGCGGCTGGCGTCAGCGGCGAGGATGATGGCGCCGTCCATCTTGGCCAGTTCGGACAGGCGCTGAGGGCTGAACTCGGCGTCCAGCAACAAACCGCCCGAGCAGATCCCCAGCACCTCGGGTCCGTCACCGACCACTATCAGCGCCCCCATGTTGGCTTGCAGGATGCGGTCCAGGCCGTCTCGTAACGGTCGGCCGGGCGCGATGGCGCCGAGCGATTCGATCATGACGGCCCGGGGGCGTTCCGACACCGCGGAAAGCCTATCGGCCTGACGGGAGGGTGCCTCTATCCGGAGGCGGGATGGGCGGCGGCCTGGGCCGCGGCGCGTTCCGCGGCGGCCGGATCGGCTCCCACGACCCGAAGGGGCGACAGCGTGGAACGGTCGCCCCCGAGGTACTGGTCCAAGGCGTGAGCGAGGGTGGGCACCCGGCGCAACGCCAGCGGACCCTCATCGGGGCCGCGATCCGCCACCAGGGCCCGGGCGAACCCGAGCCGGGCCGCTTCGGCGAGGCGTCGCGGCGTGTGGGCGACCTGGCGAACCTCACCGCCGAGGCCGACCTCCCCCAAGACCACCACGTCGTCACCTACCGGCTTGCCTGTCTGGGCGGACGCCAGAGCCATGCATACCGCCAGGTCGGCGCCCGGTTCGCTGATCCGCACACCGCCCACGGCAGAGACGTACACGTCGTGGTGAGCCAGGCTCAATCCGGCTCGCCGATCCAGCACCGCCAGCAGCAACGCCAATCGCCCGGCGTCGAAGCCCGTCGCCGACCGGCGTGGGCTCACCATCGGGGTCTGGACCACCAGGGCCTGGATCTCCACCAGGAGTGGCCGCTGGCCCTCCATCGACGGGAACACGACCGACCCAGGAGTCCCGCATCGCCGATCGACGAGGAATAGCCCGCCCGGGTCGGCGACGCCCTCCAGCCCGGCCCCGGTCATCTCGAAGAGCCCGAGCTCACCCGTCGGCCCGAAACGATGCTTGACCGACCGCAGCAGGCGCAGAGCATGGTGACGGTCGCCATCAAATGACAGGACCGTGTCGACGAGATGCTCCAGCAGGCGAGGCCCGGCCAAGGTGCCTTCCTTGGTGACGTGCCCGACGAGGATGGTCGTCAGGCCGTCCGCCTTGGCCATGACCGACAGCCGGTGGGCGCAACCGCGGACTTGCACCACCGATCCGGGGGTGGAGTCCAGATCCGGATCCCATACGGTCTGGATGGAGTCGACCACCAGGACATCGGGCTTGATCTCCTGCACCGCAGCCTGGATGCCGGGCATCGACGTCTCGGCCACCAGCCACAGCCCGGGCACCAGCGCGTCCAAGCGGGCGGCGCGCCGGCGCACCTGGGTGGGCGATTCCTCCGCCGAGACCAGCAGCCCACGCCGGCCGCGCCCCGCCATCTCGGCCAGCGCCTGCAACACCAGCGTCGACTTGCCGATGCCGGGCTCCCCGCCCAGCAAGGTGATCGAACCGGGCACCAGGCCGCCGACGAGCACTCGATCGAGTTCGGCCACGTTGGTCGGTACCGGCTCGCCCGTATCGCCGGCGATGTCCGTCAGCGCGACAGGTCGCGCCGCGGGGGCGTCGTCCGCTCCCAGGCCCCGCAGTCCGCCCCCCGGCCCGCCGCGACCAGCTGCCTGATGCGCCTCCTCCACCAGGGCGTTCCAGGCTCCACACCCGGGGCAGCGCCCCGTCCACTGCGGGGAGGCCGACCCGCACTCCGTGCACCGATGGACAGTTCGGGTGCGGGCCACACCGACACCCTACGGGCGGGATGCGACGACATCGGCCATCCTCAGGCGGGCGCACCGCCGGCAGAGCCGGCGGGTGCCAACCACGCCGCCGCGCCAAGCCACCGCGACCGCAGGGCTCAGCGCCCCGTGCTGGTTGCTGCTATTCGCCGCTGCCGGCGCCGGCCATCTCGACCGGTGGTGGCTGCAGCCCCTCGACGGAGCGGAACACGATCACCGGTTCGCCGACCTCGGCATCCTGCTCGATGTCGACGATGACGGTCTCGCCGGCCCGGAACTCCTTCCAGAGGATCTTCTCCGAGAGGGGGTCCTCGACGAGCCGCTGCAACGCCCGGCGCAGGGGACGGGCGCCCAGGGTGGGGTCGTAACCCTTGTCGACCACGTAGTACTTGGCCGCCTGGGTCAGCTCCAAGCCGAGTCCTTGACCCTCGAGCTGGTTGCGAACCCGCTTGATCATCAGGTCGATGATCTCGGCGACCTCGTCCTTGGTGAGCTCGTGGAAGACAATGACGTCGTCGATGCGGTTGAGGAATTCCGGCCGGAAGTGGGCCTTCAGCGCGTCGTGGACCTTTTCCTTCATCTTCTCGTAGGTCACCGCTTCGTTGGTCTTGGCAAAACCGACCGAGGTCTTCCGTAGGTCCGCCGTCCCCAAGTTGGACGTCATGATGATGACGGTGTTCTTGAAGTCGACGCCGCGACCCTGGGAGTCGGTCAGCCGCCCGTCCTCGAGGATCTGGAGGAGGGTGTTGAACACGTCAGGGTGAGCCTTCTCGATCTCGTCGAACAGCACCACTGAGAAGGGCTTCCGCCTCACGGCTTCGGTCAGCTGGCCGCCTTCCTCGTAGCCCACGTAGCCCGGAGGTGATCCGACGAGCCGGCTCACCGTGTGCTTCTCCATGTACTCGGACATGTCGAGCTGGATCAGCGACCCCTCGTCGCCGAACAGGAACTCGGCCAGGGTCTTCGCGGTCTCGGTCTTGCCCACCCCGGAAGGGCCGAGGAAGATAAACGAGCCGCTCGGTCGCTTCGGATCCTTGAGCCCGGCCCGAGTACGGCGGATGGCTTGCGAGACCGCCCGGATGGCGTCCTGCTGGCCGATGACCCGCTTGTGCAGCTCGTCCTCCATGCGGAGCAGTTTGGCGGTCTCCTCCTCGGTCAGCTTGTAGACCGGGATGCCCGTCCAGTTGGCCAGAACCTCGGCGATGACCTCCTCGTCGACGACATCGAACAGGTCGACACCCTCGGCGCGCCACTCCTGTTCCTTGGCCGCCTTGCGCTGAAGGAGCTCCTCTTCCCTCTCGCGAAACTTCTTGGCCTGCTCGAAGTTCTGCTTCTCGATGGCCAACTCTTTGTCCTTGCGGACCCTAGTGATCTCGTCCTCGATGGCCTTGTAGTCCGGCGGGGTCGCCATCCGGCGGATGCGCAGCCGGCTGCCGGCCTCGTCGATGAGGTCGATGGCCTTGTCCGGCAGGTACCGGTCGGCGATGTAACGGTCGGCCAGGTTGGCGGCGGCCACCACGGCCTGGTCGGTGATGGTGACGCCGTGGTGGGACTCGTAGCGGTCCCGTAGGCCCTTGAGGATCTCGATGGTGTGGCTGAGCGAAGGCTCCTCGACCTTGATGGGTTGGAACCGCCGTTCGAGCGCGGCGTCCTTCTCGAGATGCTTGCGATACTCGTCGAGGGTGGTCGCCCCGATCGTCTGCAGCTCCCCTCGGGCCAGCATGGGCTTGAGGATCGATGCGGCGTCGATGGCGCCTTCAGCTGCGCCCGCCCCGACGAGCGTATGAAGTTCGTCTATGAAAAGAATGATGTCGCCGCGGGTCCGGATCTCTTTGAGCACCTTCTTGAGGCGCTCCTCGAAATCACCCCGGTAACGGGAACCGGCCACCAATGCACCCAGGTCGAGGGTGTAGAGCTGCTTGCCCTTGATGGTCTCCGGCACGTCGCCGGAGACAATCTTCTGGGAGAGCCCTTCCACGATGGCGGTCTTGCCGACGCCGGGCTCACCGATGAGAACAGGATTATTTTTGGTACGACGAGAAAGGACCTGCATAACCCGTTCTATCTCGCGCTCGCGGCCGATGACCGGGTCGAGTTTGCGTTCCCGGGCCAGCTGAGTCAGGTTGCGCCCGAACTGGTCGAGTACCGGTGACCCGCTGGGGGCCTCCTGGCCACTCGACGGGCCGGCGCCGGCCGGGGCACCTTCCTTGCCGCCTGGCGACTGGTAGCCCGACAGCAGCTGGATAACCTGCTGCCGCACGCGGGGCAGGTCGGCGCCCAGGCTGACGAGCACTTGGGCGGCCACGCCCTCGCCCTCGCGGACCAGGCCCAAGAGCATGTGCTCCGTGCCGATGTAATTGTGCCCGAGCTGGAGAGCTTCTCGGAGCGACAGCTCCAGCACCTTCTTGGCCCTGGGCGTGAAAGGCGGGGAGCCGGTGGTCGAGGAACCGGCCGGGCCGATGGTCTCCTCTACCTTCTCGCGCACGGCCTCGAGACTCACTCCAAGGGATTCGAGCGCCTTGGCCGCCACGCCTTCACCCTCGTGGATGAGGCCCAGCAGGATGTGCTCGGTACCGATGAAGTTGTGGTTGAGCAGTCGCGCTTCCTCCTGGGCCAAGACCAGGACTCTTCGGGCTCGGTCTGTGAAACGTTCGAACATGCTCGGCCTCCGTGCAGCAAGTGTACCCGCCGCTCCACTATTCCGTAGGAGCGCCCTGCCGATTTTGGCTACGAAGTCCTCGCTGTGACAACAGACACACCGGCTCGCGGCTGTTCGGTTTCGTGCTGCAGCCAGGGGTCGCGTACTCTCGCCAGGAGTGAACGTCGTGGAGGAGCTGCATTTTCCTGGGCTGGAAGAGGCCATCGGCCTGGTCGAGCAGGCCCTGTCGGACACCATCGCCGCGGCGGACCCCTTTCTTGCCGAAGTTACCGGCCACCTCGTCCATGCCGGCGGAAAGCGGCTGCGACCGGCCCTGGTCGTGGCGGCCGCGTCGGTCAGTGGCGATGTCGGCAGCAACGTGCGCGCCGAGGTGATCCAGGGTGGTTTGGCGGTCGAGCTGGTACACCTCGGTTCGCTGTACCACGACGACGTGATCGACGACGCCGAGCACCGGCGCGGGGTCGAGAGCGTCAACGCCCGCTGGGGCAATCTGGTGGCCATCCTGGCTGGCGACTTCTTGCTGGCCCGGGCCTCGGAGATCGCGGCGATGCTCGGCAGCGAAGTGGCCGCCCTGCTGGCCCGCACCATCGGCCACCTGTGCGAGGGTGAGGTTTCCGAATTCCGGTACTCCTTCGACCCGTCGCGATCCGAGGCGGCCTACCTTTCGTCCATTTCCGGCAAGACCGCCTCGCTCATGGCGACCTCGGCCCGTGTCGGTGGCATCGTCAGCGATGCGCCGCGGCCATGGGTGGACGCCCTGACGGAGTATGGACACGCCCTCGGGATGACCTTTCAGATCTGGGACGACGTCCGCGACCTGGTCTGCAGCGAAGAGCATCTCGGCAAGCCAGCCGGCCATGACATGGTCGAGGGGACCTACACCCTGCCGGTGTTGCGCGCCCTGGCGGTCCCCGGCGTCGGCGACGACCTGCGCGCCTTGCTCGGCGGCCCTCTCGATCCCCCGGCCCGCAACAAGGCCCGCGACCTCGTCCTGTCGACCGACGCGGTGGCCTCGTGCATCGGAGAGGGGCGCCGCTGGGCCGAACAGGCCAACTCATCGCTGAACGTGCTACGTCAGGGGGGCGTTTGCCGTGAGCGGCTGGACGTGCTCGGCCAGGTCGGACACCGGCTGATCGACGAGCTCGACTTGTCATAGGGCGGGGTCGATGTGGGCCAGTCACGATGTGGGCCAGTCACATTGAGTGGCTGGTCCGGGGTAAACCCAACGGACCAGCCACTCAATGCGCCCGGCCCTCTCATACCACTCTGTCTGCCGCGAGGTCGCATTGCGGGGCCGGCGGTCGGGTCGGGTCACGAGGACCGCGCGGCCGGAGGGACCGAGCCGATGTCCCGAAACGGACAGACCTCGCCAGGTAGATTGCTTAGCAATGCTAAGTCTGACCGGAAGAGTGCCGAATTTGGCACTGAGACGGACAGACGTAGCGTTGCTGAGCGTCCTCGAGGCCGAGGTCTGTCCGTCTGCGTGTCTCGCCGGCTTCGCCCCGCCTCGGGGAGCAGGTCCGTCGAGCGCAGCGCGGCGCCGAGGAGAGTGGAGGGGCCGGACGAGCGAGGGCCTGCCCTCGTTTATTCGGGGCAGGACCTCGCTCGGCCGCGCCCCGCCAGCCGTTGAAATAGCTCTGCTCGGGGCGCATTCGGGGCAGGCCCTCGCTTGCCCGCGCCCCTCCGGCCGTCCGCTTAGCTCTGTTCCGGGCGCAGGGTGGGAAAGGCGATGACGTCACGGATCGCCTCGGCCCCGGACAGCAGCATGACCAGGCGGTCGATGCCGATACCGAGGCCGCCGGTCGGGGGTAGCCCGTACTCGAGGGCACGCAGGTAGTCCTCGTCGACCGCCATGGCCTCGTCGTCGCCGGCGGCTCGGGCCCGCGCCTGGGCCTCGAACCGGGCCCGCTGCTCGTCGGGGTCGGTCAGCTCGCTGAATGCGTTGCCGAGCTCCCGGCCGGCCACGATGGGCTCGAACCGCTCCACCCAGCCGGGCCGGCTCCGGTGGTCGCGCGCCAGAGGGGAGACCTCCATGGGGTAATCCATCACGAAGACCGGCCCCCAGAGCGCCGCTTCGGTCGTCTTCTCGTAGATTTCCAGGATCAGCTTGCCCGATCCCCATGACGGCTCGACCGGCACCCCCACCTCTGCCGCCAGCCGCCGCAGCTCCCCCAGCGGGGTGTCGAGGTCCACCGATACGCCGGCGTGCGCGGCGATCAGCTCGGTCATGGTGGCGCGCTGCCACGGCACCGCCAGCGATAGGGGCCGGCCACCGTAGACCAGGTCCGTGGTGCCCAGCAGATCCTGGGCCAGTCCGGACACCAACTCCTCGGTCAGTGCCATCATGTCGGTGTAGTCGGCGTAGGCCTGGTACAGCTCCAGCATGGTGAACTCGGGGTTGTGGCGTGTCGACAGCCCCTCGTTGCGGAACACCCGGGCTATCTCGAACACCTTCTCGAAACCGCCGACCACCAGCCGCTTGAGGTACAGCTCGGGGGCGACCCGGAGGTACAGGTCGAGGTCCAGAGCGTTGTGGTGGGTCACGAACGGCGCCGCCGTCGCCCCACCCGGGATGGGATGGAACACGGGGGTCTCCACCTCCACGAAGCCGCGATCCTCCAGCCAGCGACGAGTCCACGACAGTATCCGGCTGCGCAGCAGCAAGACCTCCCTCGATCCCTCGTTGCCCCAGAGGTCGGCGTAGCGCTGCCGGTACCGCAGGTCGACGTCGGTCATGCCCTTGCGCTTGTCGCCGAAACTGCGCCGGGCCTCGGCCAAGAGCACCCACGACGCCACCTTGACGGACAGCTCGCCAGTCTTGGTCCGCACCACCTCTCCGGTGGCGCCGATCCAGTTGCCAAGTGACAGGCGGATGAACCGATCGAAATCGGCGGTCCACGCCACGCCGGCGAACAGCTGGATCTGCCCCGTCGAGTCGCGCAACGTGCCGAAGGCCAGCTTTCCCATCTCCCGCCGCAACATGAGCCGGCCGGCCACCGACGCCACCACACCCGACTCGCCGCCGGCGGGCAGGTCGACGAAGCGGGCCGCGAGCGACTCGGCAGACGCGTCGCGGTCGAACCGGTAGGGGACGTCCACCATCTCGCCGGCCTCTACCGCTCGTTGCGGCCGAAGATGATCCGCAGCCCGTCGAGGGTCAGCCACGGCTCGTGGTGTTGGATGGCCGACGAGTAGGGGCCGATGAGCCCGGCCAGACCGCCGGTGGCCACCACCGTGCACGGCCCGATCTCGTCCTGGAGGCGTCGGCACAGCCCGTCCACCTGAGCCGCGAACCCGTAGATGACCCCGGCCTGAACGGACTCCACCGTGTTCTTGGCCAGCACACTCCTCGGCTCCACCAGCTCCACGCGCGGCAAGAGGGCGGCCCGGGCGGACAACGCCTCCAGCGAGATCTCGATACCCGGCACGATGATGCCGCCCAGATATTCCCCCTTCGCCGAGACCACCTCGAACGTAGTGGCCGTTCCGAAGTCGATCACGATGGTGGGGCCGCCGTAGCGCTCGAAGGCGGCGACCGCGTCGGCGATCCGGTCGGCGCCGACCTCTTTGGGGTTGTCGTAGTGGATCGGCATCCCGGTTCGTACGCCTGGTTCGACGATCACGGCGTCGACCTTGAACCACCGGTCGCTCATCTCCCGGAGCGCACTCCGCAAGCGGGGCACCACCGAGGCCACCGCGATTCCGGTGATGGCCTCTGCGGGGTCCAGCCCGTTGAGCTGGAACAGCTGGTCGATCAACATCGCCATCTCATCGGCGGTCCGGGACGCCACGGTGGCCACTCGCCAGTGGTGCAACAGGTCCGAGCCGCTGCCCGCCGGCCCTTCTCCGGGGGCGTAGAGGCCGATGACGGTCTGGGTGTTGCCGACGTCGATGGCGACCAGCACCTAGCGCTCCAGGTCCAGACCGATGTCGAGCGCCGGCGCGGAGTGGGTCACGGCGCCGACCGCGATCAGGTCCGCCCCGGCCGACGCGAAGGCGGCCACGGTCTCGAGGCTCAGCCCGCCCGACACCTCGACGGGGATCCGACCGGCCACCAACCCGACCGCGGCGGCGACCTCGGAGGGGTCCATGTTGTCGAGCAGCACGAGATCGGCGCCGGCGGCTAGGGCCACCTTGACCTGGTCAAGGCTGTCGCACTCCACCTCGCACGTCTGGCTGGGCCAGCGCCGCTTGGCCTCGGCGACGGCGGCCTCGATCGAGATACCAGCCAGGTGGTTGTCCTTGATGAGGATGCCTTCGGACAGCGAGCCTCGGTGATTGACGCCGCCACCGGCACGCACGGCCGCCTTCTCCAAGGCGCGCAAGCCCGGGGTGGTTTTGCGGGTGTCGCGGATGCGGGTCGTCAGCCCGGCGGCGTCCACGAACCGGCGGGTCAGGGTGGCGACGCCGGAGAGGTGGCTGAGCAGGTTGAGCGCAGTCCGCTCCGCGGTAAGCACCGACGTCAGCGGTCCACTCACCCGCCCGACCAGCTGGCCGGCCTCGAGGCGATCGCCGTCGGCAACCTGCCACCGCACCACGATGGCCGGGTCGACCGCGGCGAAGGTCTCGGTGGCGGCGAGCCGCCCGGCCAGCACCCCGGGAGCCCTCGCCACCAGCGACGCAGTCACGGTGGCCGCGACCGGCACCAGGCTGGCGGTGAGGTCGCCGAGCACACCCAGATCCTCGGCCAGGGCCCGAGCCACGACGTCGCGCACCGCAGTCAGCGGCGGGTCCAACCAGCTGGCCGTCATTGCACGAACCTATGTGAAAAGGCCTCGGATGTCGCAGGGAAATCTCCTCTCCGGTGTCCGCCCCGGCTCTCCTCACGGGCGGTTGCCGCCGCGACCACAGCCCCGGCTACCTCCACCAGGTTGGCGAGCTCGCCCGGGCCGGCGGTCAACTGCGCCAGCTCCTCGCGTACCGCAGCCAGCGACTCGGCAGTGCGCACCACACCCGCTCCCTGGGTCATCGCCCGCTGCAACAGCTCCCGCCCCTTTAGCGGGTCGGTCTCGGGTTGGTCCGCCGGCGAACGCCGAGCCCGAGGAGCGGTAGACACCTCCTGCACACCGATCTCCCCTGGCACCGACGCGCCCGGTTCCAGGATCGGGCGGAGGGCTCCGGTCGCGGAGGGTGCCTCTTTGCCAGAGAACACCGCTTCGACTGCCCGGGCGCCAAACACCATCCCCTCGAGCAGCGAGTTCGACGCCAGCCGGTTCGCCCCGTGGACCCCGGTGCAGGCCGCTTCGCCGGCCGCCCACAGTCCTGGCCGGGCGGTGGCCCCGTCCAGGTCGGTCAGGATCCCGCCGCAGAGATAGTGGGCGGCAGGAGCCACCGGGAGCCAGTCGCGGTTCGGGTCGAGGCCGAGGTCGCGCACGATCGTGGCCAGGGTGGGGAAGCGGGCCTCGAAGTCGTCGACGCCCGAGACGTCCAGCCACACGTGGTCAACGACGTCCTCGCGCATGCGGGCGGCGACCGCTGCGGCCACGACGTCACGGGGCTGCAGCTCGTCGACGAATCGGTGGCCGCCCGCATCCCGGAGCACTGCCCCCTCTCCCCGCAGCGCCTCGCTAAATAGGGGTCGCGGTCCCGCGGTCGACCCGTGCAGGGCGGTCGGATGGAACTGCACGAACTCGACGTCCGCCGCCGCCACCCCGGCCCGCAGTGCCATCGCCAGCCCGTCGCCCGTCGATTGGGGTGGGTTGGTGGTGACCGAGTAGAGCTGACCGGCCCCGCCGGTCGCCAGCAGGGTGTGGGCGGCCCGTAGCTCGACGACGGCGCCTTGGGGGTCGAGGGCGGTCACGCCCCGGCACCGTCCGGCTTCGACGATGAGGTCGATGGCAAACCATCCCTCCCAGAGGCGCGTGGCCGTCCTACGGACGGCCTCGACGAGGGTGCGCTCCACCTCGGCGCCAGTGGCCGCCCCGCCGGCGTGGACGACGCGCGCCACCGAGTGGCCCCCTTCCCGGGCGAGCTGCCAGGCGCCCTGGTCGTCCCGGTCGAAGTCGGCGCCAAGGGCAGCCAGCTCCCGGACCCGGGCGGGCCCTTCGGTGACGAGGACGTCCACGGCGGCGCGGTCACACAGGCCGACGCCAGCCCGCAGAGTGTCAGCGGCGTGCAGGGCGACCGAGTCCCCCGGATGGCGAACATCGGCGGGAGCAGGGTGCAACACGGCCGCCACCCCGCCTTGGGCCCACTGGGTCGCCGAGTCTGACAGGGCTCCCTTGGACAGCACCCCGATCCGCACCCCGGGTTCGGCCGCGCCCCGGGCCGCGGCAGACAGGCCGGCCACCCCGCTGCCGACGACCAGCAGGTCGAGGTGGGGTTCTGGGGTCAAAGGGGCGCGGTAGCCGTGATGGGCGCGGTCGGGGCAGCCACAGCCCGGTTCCACTGGTCGACGTGGACGACGACGGGCGTGTGGCCGTCGAGCTCGGCGTCCTCGTACTCGGCGTAGGTGATGATGATCACCTTGTCGCCGGGGTGCACCAGGCGAGCGGCTGCGCCGTTGAGGCACACCTGGCCCGGCTGGCCGGTGATGGCGTACGTCTCGAAACGGGCACCGTTGTCGATGTCGAGCACCGCCACCTGCTCGTGCTCGAGTATGTCGGCCCCGCCCATCAAGGCCGGGTCGAGGCTGATCGAGCCGACGTAGTTGAGGTCGGCTTCGGTGACCGTGGCGCGGTGGATCTTGGATTTGAGCATGCGGCGACGCATCAGGGTATTCCTCCTTCGGTAGGGCCGGGGGCAGTGGCGGCGATGTTGTCGATGAGCCGAGCCCGGCCGAGACGGGCCGCGATCAGCAGCCGGACCTCGCCCTGGACCCGCTTGGGCCGGGTCAGGTCGTCGGGATGCGCTACCTCGGCGTAGTCGAGCTCGAAGTGGGCCCCGGCGGCCAGGGCGTCGGCCATCGCCTGGGACACGAGCTGGGGGTCGTCCACCCCATCGTCCTCGATGGCTCGCTTGCCGGCGAGCAGGGCGTAGTAGATCCGAGCGGCGGCGCCGCGCTCGTCTGACGTGAGGTAGGCGTTGCGGCTCGATAGCGCCAAGCCGTCCGGGTCCCGGACGGTTGGGCAGCCGATCACCTCGATGGGAAGCGACAGGTCGGCGACCATGCGCCGGATCACCGCTAGTTGCTGGAAGTCCTTCTCGCCGAAGTAGGCCCAGCACGGCCCCGCCAGGGCAAACAGCTTGGCCACGACGGTCGCCACCCCGTCGAAGTGGCCGGGACGGGACGACCCCTCCATGACCTCCGTCAAACCCTCGACCCGCACGCTGGTCCGGGGTGACTCGGGCCACAGCTCCGCGGTGGTGGGAGCGAACACCACCTCGGCGCCGGCCTCGCCGGCCAGGCGGCAATCGCGATCCAGGTCCCGCGGGTAGGCGGCGAGATCCTCGGTGGGCCCGAACTGGAGTGGGTTGACGTAGTCGGTGAGCGTCACCACGTCACAGTCGGCCGCGGCCCGGCGTATCAGTGACAGGTGGCCGGCGTGCAGCGCTCCCATGGTGGGAACGAGCCCCACCCGCTGCCCTTTGGTGCGGCAGGCATCGAGCATGGCGCGCCACGCGGCAGGCTCTTCGATGAGTTCGAGGGTCACTGGGCCTCACTGACGTTCCAGCCCCGGAGCGGGTGCCGTTCGTTGACCGCGAGACTACTTGATTTCAGAGACTCGATGCCTCCGGAGACTCGTTGACTTCAGAGACTGCCGGCGGCCCGTACGCCTCGGGCCAGCTCGGACGTGAGGTTGCCGAGCACCAGCTCGGGGGCTAGGTCGCCGAGAGGCACCAGCACGAACCCGCGCGACCACATCCAGGGATGCGGAATGGTCAGGTCCGGCTCGTCGACCTTCTCGTCACCAACCAGCAGCACGTCCACGTCGAGCGTGCGGGGCCCCCATCGCTCGACCCGGACCCGTGCCGCGGCAGCCTCGGCGGCCTGGGCGGCGGTCAGGAGCTCGCGTGGCGTACGCGCCGTCCACAACTCGACGACGCAGTTGAGGTACGCACCCTGACCTGGAGGACCCCCGACCGGGTCGGTCTCGTACACCGGCGACACCGCCACCAGGTCGGGAAGCCGGTCGACCGCGGCGCGCAGGTAGGTCCGGCGGTCACCCAGGTTGGATCCGAGCCCGAGAAAGGCCCGCACCGGCCGGCGGGGGGTCAGCCGTTCCTGGAGGGCACTCTCTGCCGTCGGTGGCGAAGGGGCATCGCCTCCCGGGGCCAGCGGCCGGCGGGGCGCCGGGGCTTGACCCTGCGGGCGTCGAGGAGCAGGCAACGGTCAGGCGGCGCGGCGGCGGTGGATCGTCACGCCGGCCGATGCCAAATCGAAAGGGACGGGAGGCCGGGTCTTGCGGACGCTGACCGTGACGGCGGTGGTGTGGGGCGCCCCGCTGGCGAGCACCGCGGCGGCGATCCGCTCGGCGAGATGCTCCAGCAGGTCCACGTGCGGGCCGTCCAGGACGGCTGCGACGGCCGCCGTTACCGCGCCGTAGTCGACGGTGTCGGCGAGAGCGTCGGATCGGCCGGCCGGACGGAGGTCCATCTCGAGGTCGAGGTCGACTTCGAAAGGCTGGGGTCGTCCGTGCTCCTCGGGCAGCACCCCGTGGGCGACGAAGGCGCGGAGTCCCCGCAGCTGAATCCGGTCGGCCGGGCTCCCTTGATCCTGGGCGTGGCCCTCGCCGCGGCCGTGACCCTCGCCGTGGCCCTCGCCGGGGCCGTGGCCCGGGCCGCCTTGGTCGCTCATTCAGCTACCGAGGGGCTCGGTGGCATGACCGGTGAGGTTGGGAACCATGGCAACCAACTCCCGGCCGGCCGGGCCCATTTGGCGGCCGAGGATCTTCTCGACCACCGCGATGGCCTGGGGCCCGCTCCGCACCATGCCTGACCAGCGGAGATAGCCAGACAACACACCCATGAGCCGGTCGCCGAGCTCCTCTTGGTGGACGAGGATGGTTTCACCGTCCGTAAGCCATTCCTTGATCCTGACGTACAGGTCGGCGAGCACCACCGCTGGGTCGTCGTGCGGTCCAAAGGGGATGTGGCTCCAGATCACACCCAGCTCGTCGTAGGCATGAAGGTTGTGTGGGGACGGGAGCAATGAAACAACCCGGGTGAAACCCTCGCTTCGCAGCCACAGGATCTCTTCGTGGCGTCGGACCTTGCGATGGTTGCGGGCATACCCCCCCGGGCGCTCGCTGACCGCCAGATGACCTTTGATGACCCAGGCGAAGAAGCGGGGAGGGATGCCGCGGGCCCATTTGCCCTTCATCGGACGGATCCTCCTGTTGCGAAGCTGGGTGCTGGAGCCTCGCCCGCGAGGCGAACGGCTTGCACGGCGGGGGCAACGTCGTGAACGCGGATGACGTCCACTCCGTGGGTAATGGCCCAGGTGGAGGTGGCAACGGTCGCCTCCAAGCGGTCATCGGTCGCGGCTGGCGTGCCGTCACCCTGCGGGGCCAAGACACCCAGGAAGGACTTGCGGCTGGTCCCGATGAGGACAGGAAACCCCGTCGCGACCAGGGTGTCGAGGTGGCGGAGCAGCAGGAGATTGTGGCGGGCCAGCTTTCCGAAGCCGATCCCCGGGTCGATCCACACCTCGCTGACACCAGCGGCCCTTGCCGTCTCGGCTCGCTCGACCAGGTGATCACGCACTTCGGATACCACGTCGTCGTAGCGAGCGTGCTGCTGCATCACCGGGGGCTCGGCGGGCATATGCATGGCCACCCACCCCGCACCGGTCTCGGCCGCGACCGGCCACAGCTGGGCAGATACGTCGTTGATGATCGTGGCACCGGCGGCGACGGCCGCTCTCGCCACCGCCGCGTTGCGGGTGTCGATCGATACCTGCACCACCTCAGCCAGGGCCTCTACCACGGAAAGCACCCGCCGCAACTCTTCTGCCTCGGCGACGGCGACGGCACCCGGCCGGGTCGACTCGCCCCCGACGTCGACGATCGTTGCGCCCGCCGCGACCATCTCCCGGCCATGGGCGATCGCCGCAATCGGGTCGAGCCATTGCCCGCCGTCCGAAAACGAATCTGGCGTCACGTTGAGGACGCCCATCACGCGGGTCACCCACGTAGCGTACAGGTGACAGCGATTCCCCTTCCGAGGCGGGAACCAGGTTTTGAGCGCCGGGTTCGGCTACCTGTTGATGAGTTGCAGTGTTTCTGTTGCTGTTTTGAGGTTTCCGCAGGCGGCGCCGGTTCGGGTAGCGCTCAGCGGCCGTGGATGAAGCTCATGGCCTCGCTGCGCGCCGCCGGGCTGTCGCGCATGAGACCTCGCACCGCTGAGGTAACCGTCACTGCTCCCGGTTTGCGCACCCCCCGCATGGACATACATAGGTGCTCGGCCTCAACCACCACCAGCACTCCTCGCGGCGCCAGGACCGCTTCGAGGCGGTCAGCCACCTGGGTGGTCAGCCGCTCCTGGACTTGCGGGCGCCGGGAGAAGCCGTCCACCAGGCGGGCCAGCTTGGAGAGTCCGGTGATTCGACCGTCGTCGTTGGGAATGTAGGCGACGTGGGCCCGGCCGAACCACGGCACCAGGTGGTGCTCGCAGACGCTGTACACCGGGATGTCCTTCAGCATGACCATCTCGTCGTGGTCGGCCTCGAACAAGACCGACAGGTGCTCACCGGGGTCCTCGCCCAGCCCGGCGAAGATCTCCTCGTACATCTTGGCCACCCGGCGGGGAGTGGCGACGAGTCCGTCCCGGTCAGGGTCCTCCCCGATCGCGAACAGGATCTCGCGAACGGCGCGTTCGATCCGACCCAGGTCGATCGAAGAGCCGGCGGGTTCCCCACCTTCACCAACCAGTCTCACGGCTCCGACGGCTTGGGCCGCGGCCGGGCCCGGCGGACCGGGCTGGCCTCCTCAGGTTGGGCCAGGCTGTTCCGCCGCCGGGACGTGGTCTTGGCCGCGGCAAGCGGGTGGGCCGGGCGCGGCGTAGTGGCCCGCTTGGCGGCCGGACGGACCGGCGTCGCCGCGGCCGTGGCCGCCGGGTTTGCCGTTGCCGCCGACACAGCCGTCCGTTTCGTCGCCGGCGCCGATGAGACCGCCGGCACCGCCACCCGTTTCGACGCTCCCCGCTTTGCCACTGCCGGCGAGACTGGACCCGACGTTGGCGCAATCCCCCGAGCAGCCGTGGCCATCCGCGTCGCCGCACCAACGGGTGGTCTCCGCCCTGGCGCTACCACCGGCCGCCTGCGACCCGACCCACCCGACCGACCCGCTCCGCCCGTGCCGCCTGAGCCGGCCGCCGAACCACCCCGAGCGCCGTTACCGAGCGGACCAACGGGGATGGCGTCCGGCGGGGTGGCGGCTCCCGGGCCCCGTCCACGCCCGCGCCGGGGCCGATCCGATGGCGGCGCGGCCGCCTCGTCGGACACGGGCCAGGGATCGAGCGGCCCCAAGATGGCGGCCAGTTCCAAGGCGTCCAGGGTCTCTTTCTCGACCAACTCCTGGGCCATGCGGTCGAGGGTGGAGCGGTGGTGGGCGAGCACCGCCCGGGCCCGGTCGTGGGCCTCTTCGATGAGTCTGCGGACCTCCCGATCGATCTCCGCGGCCACCTCCTCCGAGTAGTTGGCCTGGTGGCCGAAGTCCTTCCCGAGGAAGACCTCGCCTCCGGTCTGACCAAGCTGCTGCGGGCCGAGGACGTCGCTCATGCCGTACTCGGTGACCATGGCCCGCGCGATGCGGGTGACTTTCTCGATGTCGTTCTCCGCACCAGTGGTCGGCTCGGAGAAGACAAGTTCCTCGGCCGTCCTACCGCCGAGGCACATGGCCATGGCGTCACGCAGCTGGCTGCGCGAATGGTTGTAGCGGTCCTCGGGCAGGGTGAACGTCAGCCCGAGGGAGCGGCTCCGAGCGACGATCGACACCTTGTGGATCGGGTCGGAATGGCGCAGGACATGACCGACGAGGGCGTGGCCCGCTTCGTGGTAGGCGGTCACCAGCTTGTCGTGCTCGCTCATGACCAGGGTCTTGCGCTCCGGACCGGCGAGCACTCGATCGATCGCCTCCTCGCATTCGCGCATCCCGATCTGGCGCAGGTTGCGCCGAACGGTGAGGATGGCCGCCTCGTTGAGCAGATTGGCCAGGTCCGCACCCGTGAAGCCGGGGGTCCGCTTCGCCAGCACATCGAGGTCTGCGCTCTTGGCGAGGGGTTTGCCCTTGGCGTGGACAGCCAGAATCTTGCGCCGGCCGACCAGGTCGGGCCGGTCCACGACGATCTGGCGGTCGAAACGACCAGGGCGGAGCAGGGCCGGGTCGAGGATGTCGGGACGGTTGGTGGCAGCGATAAGGATGACCCCGCCTCGGACGTCAAACCCGTCCATTTCGACCAGGAGCTGGTTGAGAGTCTGCTCCCTCTCGTCGTGCCCACCTCCGAGCCCGGCCCCGCGATGGCGACCGACGGCGTCGATCTCGTCCATAAAGACGATGGCCGGGGCGTTGGCCTTGGCCTGCTCGAACAGATCCCGCACCCGGCTGGCCCCCACCCCGACGAACATCTCCACGAAGTCCGAACCGGAGATGGAGAAGAAGGGCGCTCCCGCTTCGCCGGCCACCGCCCTTGCCAGCAACGTCTTGCCAGTACCGGGCGGGCCGAAGAGGAGCACTCCCTTGGGAATCTTGGCTCCCATGGCTTGGAAGCGGGCCGGGGCCTCGAGGAACTCCTTGATCTCTTGTAGCTCGGCCACCGCCTCGTCGGCACCGGCTACGTCGGCGAACGTCACCTTGGGCTGGTCCTTGTTCGCGGTCTTGGCCTTGGCCTTGCCGAAGGCCATAACCCCCTTCGCGCCCCCGCCTTGCATGGCGTTGATAACAACGAGGAACAGCCCGGCGAGAAGGATGATGGGCAGCCAGTCGTCCAGGAACGTCAGCCACGGGTTGGACTTGGCGTGCGTGGTGACGACGTTCGCACCGGAAGCCAGCAGCTTGACGGTCAGCGGCTCGGCCAGACGGTCCGGGTACTGCACCACGTAGCTGGTGCCGCCTTTGAGCTTGCCCGTGACCTCGTCGCTGCTGTCGTGGATGGTCGCAGTGGCGACGGATCCCGGAACGCTGAGGGCGTGCTCGAACTCGCTCAGGCTGAGTGTCGTCTGGCTCGGCCCGGAGCGCAGTACGTCAAAGAGCAGCAGCGCCACAACCGCGGCCAGCAGCACGTACGCGACCGGGCTTCGCAGGGCCTTCTTCATGGAGTCTCCAGGCTAGCTCCGGGTATCGGATCATCCGGCTTTCCTTTGTAAACGGCGACGTAGCGGAGATTGCGGTAACGCTCGGCGGCGTCGAGTCCGTAGCCCACCACGAACTCGGGCGGTATGCGGAACCCCTCGTAGGCGAGGTCCAGGTCGACCGACTGCAGCCCCTCTTTGATGAGGAGAGCCACCACTTCGAGCGAGGCCGGATGCCGGGCGGCCAAATTGCGGCGCAGGTACGACAGCGTCAGCCCCGAATCGACGATGTCCTCGACGATGAGCACGTGTCGCCCCGTGAGGTCGAGATCGAGATCCTTGAGGATGCGCACCACCCCGCTCGTGTGGGTGGCGCTGCCGTAGGACGAGACCGCCATGAAGTCGATCTCCACTTGCAGGTCGATGGCCCGGGCCAGATCCGAGAGGAAGAAGCAGGCGCCCTTGAGCACCCCGACGAGTAGCGGTGGACGCCCGGCGTAGTCCCTGGTGATCTGGGCCCCCAGCTCACGGATGCGCCGCTGGAGGTCAGCTTCGGAGACCACCAGGTCCCCGACCGCGGCATCGACATAGGACGTGATCGGGCCGGCAGTAGGCGTGGCTGTCCCCGGCTCGATCATGACTGGTCGACCCTACCGGCCCGCCACGGTCAACCGCCCGGCGTGCCGCTCCACCCGGCGCCCGCCGGCCAATTGGCACGCCCGAATCTCCCCAGCGGCGACCGCCAGCACCCGGGCCACCTCGTCAGCCGACGGGGGATGGGTCTCGACATCGGGGAACGCACCCGGACTGCGCAACCAGCGCCGAATGGCCCGGCGCGCCAACGAGGGGGGGGCGGCGCGAAGGGCCCGGACGTCAGTGGGGTCGATGCTTGCTGACAGGGAATCGAGCAGGTCGGCGTCGCCGGAAAGGAGGCCCGCTTGGCGGGCCAGTACCGGCACCAGGTCCCGCCCGGCAACCTCGAACAGCAACGGAAGAACCTCGGCGCGGACCCGGTTGCGGCGAAAGCGAGGGTCGTCGTTGCTCGGGTCGCTGACCGGAGTCAGTCCCTCGGCTGCGCACAGGGCGACAGTCTCGGACCGGCGAAGGGCGAGCAACGGCCGGCGGGGCCTCCCCGGACGGTCGGAGCTCATGCCGGCGAGGCCATCGAGCGCAGCCCCCCGCAGCACAGCCAGCAGGACGGTCTCCGCCTGGTCGTCCATGGTGTGTCCGGTCAGGACACCCGGCGGCAAGGCACGGTACCGGGCGCAACGGGCCCGAGCCTCGAGGTCGGGACCGGGCGCAACCGTCACCGAACGAGCCTCGAAGCGAGCGCCGTATCGGGCCGCCGCCGCCCCCACCACCTCGGCTTCACGGGCCGAACCGGGCCGGAGCCCGTGGTCCACATGGATGGCCACGACCTCCAAGCGGGCCCTGACAGCCAGTACCAGCAGGGCGAGCGAGTCGGCTCCGCCTGACACGGCCAGCGTGACTTGGTCGCCGGCCGGGCCGGAGGCCTCCGTCTCAGGGAACCGGCAGCGAGCGAGGAGCGCATGGGCCAGGCCGGCGGGTGACCCGCCGCAACCATCCCCGCCGGCCATCAGCCCAGGACGAGGGGAGCGGGCCCGGCGCCGGCGCTGGCTCCGGCCCGAGCGATCCAGTCCGCAGGTGTGCGAATCTCCGGCCAGCTCGGCAGCCAGCTGGGTCCCTCCCACACCTTGGCCAGGAGGTCCCGGCCCCCCGCTCCCTCGACAGCTTCGATAAACCGTTCTCCCTGCTCGTACTGGCGCAACTTGGCGTCCAAACCGACCAGGGTGCTCAGCAACTTGGCCGCTCCCCTCTGGCGGCGCCGTTCCCTGAGCACCTGGCTAAAGCGGGCCGCGCTCGGGATCCGTTCGGCCCCCGCCCGATCCATCGTGATGTCCCCGTGCCCTTCGAGGAGGCTCATGAGGCCGCCGATCTCCTGGATGGCGGCATATTGCTCGGGCCCGGCCACCAGCGTCAACAGGCCCCCCTCGTTGAGCGGGTTGCGGCCGGCCCGAATCTCATCCACGGACCGCCGCAGGGCTACCAACAGCTGCTTGGGGTCCGTGTCGATGCCGGCCAGGGTCCTTTCGACCAAACCCAAGAAGTGGTCCCGCATCCATGGCACCCCGGTGAACTGGGCCCTATGGGTCACCTCGTGAAGGGCCAGCCACAGTCGGAACTCGCGAGATGGAAACCCATAACGGCGCTCGATCGACACCACGTTCGGGCCCACGTAGTACACGATGTCCTGATCCTCGGGATGCTCGTCCTCGATAAGCAGTTGGTCGTACTGGCCCAGTACCCGGGTAGACATCCAGCCGAGGAGGAGGCCGACCTGCACCCCGGTCGCCCGGCGGGATACTGCGACCGGCACCGGGCTCCACCCGCTGCTCCGGTCGATCTGAGCACCCAGCTTGTCCGTGACCGGACGCAGGAGCCGCTGGAAGGACGCCACGTTGGCCTGAACCCACTGGACCCGGTCCGCGACCCGGGCCCGGGCCGGGCCGGCCAACGAACGGAGACCCGTCTCGGCCGCCACCAGCTCTTCCGCTTCGATGGTCAACTCCTCGAAGTCCGCCTCCAAGCCGCGCCGCTCACCAGCCGTGAGGGGCGCGTGGCGCCCGGCGACCCAAGTGGCCACGCTCTCTGCTGTCTCCCACGAGATCAGCTCAGCCATGCGCGCGCCAGTGCATGGGACATCGTACCGTCGGTGACGCGCTACGGCCGTCCACCTGGCCCGACCGGGGCGGGCTCAGGCTATTTTCTTGCCCCGCGTGCGCGGTACAGCCATAGGTTCGTGCTGGTAGCAGTACTTGCCGTTGTTGTAGATCGACAACTTGGTCTCGCAGCCCGCCTCCCGGCACGTGCGATCCTTGCCGAACGACTTTGACGGCCGCTCACTGCCGCTAAGGGTGTGTCCTCCGAGAGATCGTTCGCTCATCACTCCACCTAACGCTCACAGGCTGCGCCGGATTCCTGCCCCTCTATACGAGCTTCCTGGTTGTCTCGGATGCCTGGGCCAGAACTTCAGCCACCCGCTGGCGCAAACCGTCCGGAACCTGGTCCCGGCAGCAGCGGGCGATGACCATCTTGAGCTCGGCCTCGAAGTCAAACGCCTCCAGGCATGGAGAACATTCATCCAGATGACGCTGAATGGCGAGACGACGGTCCGGGGTCAACTCACCGTCAAGGAAGTAGTACAGGGTGCGCAACGCCTGCGTGCAGTCCCCGTCACTCCCCGGTTGGTCCATGTTCGGGCTCGCCTGCCTCTTCGTCGATGAGCTGTCGTTCTTAGCTTGGTCTCTGGTGCACTACTGGGCTTCGATCGCGGGCGCAACCAGCCCCCGCTCCATACCAAAATCATGCAACGTCTTCTGTAGCGCCTTTCTTCCGCGATGCAGCCTGCTCATCACGGTACCGATCGGGATGTCGAGAATGTCGGCTATCTCCTTGTAGGAGAAACCCTCGACGTCGGCCAGCAGCACCGCCATGCGGAACTGCTCGGGCAGCGACTCGACCGCGGCCTTGACTTCGCTCTCGGTGAAGTGCTCGAGCACCTCTTCCTCGGCGCTCCGGCCGGCGCTGACGGCCTCCAGGCCGCCGAGGCGACGGTAAAGATACAGCTCCTCGACGTCATCGAGTTCGGTCTGCTCCGGGCGACGTTTGCGGGCTCGGTACGAGTTGATGAACGTGTTGGTGAGGATGCGGTACAGCCAGGCCTTGAGGTTGGTGCCCTCCTTGAACGACCCGAAGGCCCGGTAGGCCTTGAGGTAGGTCTCTTGCACCAGGTCCTCGGCGTCCGCGGGGTTGCGCGTCATCCGGAGGGCCGCGCTGTAGAGCGATCCCATGTACTCCATAGCCTGATCGGCGAAGTGGGCCTGGTCGGCCATAGCCGGCAACCCTACCCCGACCCTGTGACGGCCTCGGCCGTCCCGCCGGCGCCGAACGATTCAGTCCGTGGTCGATTCCCCGCCGGGGCCGGTCTGGGAGGGAGGCGCGCTCACAGCAACTCCGATCCGGCGGTCGAGGGCGGTGACGAGGCTGGCGTCCACCAGATCCGCGGCAAACCGGCGCAGCCGGCGGACCACCTCGGTCAGCCCCGGCTCCTCTTCTGGGGCCATTCGGCCTTCGGGGGCCATCGGGTTGGCTGCGCCACCGACCAGGTGCGGGGTGAGGATCTCGGCGTACAGGTCGGCAACGAGGTCGGCCGCGGCGGCGATCCGCGCCGCCGTCTCGAACATCACCTCGGCGGGAACTCCCGCGTCCATAAGGCCGGTTGCCTCCTCTAGCAGCCGGGGGCCGGCGCCCCCAAAGTGGTCTCCCTCCCGGCTGATGAACCCCATCTCGATGGCCCGGTCGAGGTGGCCGCAACCGAGCGGGGCGAACCGCTCCCGTAGATCTTCTTTGGTGAAGGTGGTCGACCGGCCATCTCGACCGGGGCCGGCCGGCGCCGCCTCCCGGCCGAGCACGTCGCTCAGGCCCTGGCCCCGCTCCGAGCGGTCGATGAGCTCCGCGATGTTGCCCAGGTTGTAGCCCCGATCCAGCATCTCCCCGATCAGGCGGAGCCGGGCCAGGTGGGCGTCGGAGTACCAGCCGACCCGCCCCACTCGCTTCGGTGGCGGGAGAAGACCTCGGTCCTGGTAGGCCCGCACGTTGCGGACGGTGGTGCCGGCTAGCCGGGACACCTCGTCGATCCGGTACCCGTTGGCGTCCGGGCTGGCTGCCATACCAGGTAATCGTACACTCGCGTATGTCACAGTGTTGAGTGGCAGGGTCCACCGATTCGCCCGTAGCGCCGGCCCTCGACCGCGTCCGTTCGCGGTATCCCATAGGTTGTGCACCCACCAACGCGTGTGGGGAGACGACATGAACGTGACGGTGCTCGGTGCCGGATCCTGGGGGACGACGGTCGCCAGCCTAACGACGGCCCTCAACCCCACCATCCTGTGGGCTCGCAACCCCGAGGTCGCAGCCGAGATCAACGATTCCCACACCAACGCCTCGTACCTCCCCTCCGTCACCCTCCCGAGGCGGCTCCGCAGCACCGCCGACATCGACGAGGCGGTCCAGTCTGCCGACGTGCTGATCGTCGGGGTGCCTTCCAAGGGGTTCAGGGGGGCCGTCGAGGAGGTTCGCAAGTCGATCCGGCCTTGGATCCCGGTCGTCAGCCTGACCAAGGGCATCGAAAGTGACAGCCTCCTGCGGATGACCCAGATCATCGAGGAGCTGTTGCCCGGCCACCCCGCGGCCGCCCTCAGCGGCCCGAACCTGGCCCGGGAGATCATGGCGGGGCAGGCCGCCGCCAGCGTGATCGCCACCAAGGACCTGGGCGTCGCCGCGGCGCTGCAGACGGTCCTGCGCCACAAGCTGTTCCGGGTGTATCGCAACCACGACGTGATCGGCTGCGAGGTCGGTGGGGCGCTCAAGAACGTCATCGCCATCGCCTCCGGCATCGGCGAGGGACTGGGCGTCGGCGACAACACCCGGGCCGGCGTTATGACCCGGGGCCTGGCCGAGCTCACCCGGCTCGGCGTTGCCATGGGAGCCGAGCCGCAGACCCTCGCCGGCCTGGCTGGCATGGGCGATCTGGTGGCGACGTGCATGAGCCCCTACAGCCGCAACCGGACGGTCGGGGAACTGCTCGGCCGGGGCAAGCCCCTGGATGAGATCCTCTCGGAGATGCACATGGTGGCCGAGGGGGTCGGCACCGCCCGGATCGCCCTGGCCCTGGCCGAGGCCTACCGGGTCGAGCTGCCGATCTGCGAGGAGATCCACAAGGTGGTGCTGGGTGAGCAGCGGCCGGTCGACGCCTACCGGGGCCTGCGCACCGCCGGCCACGAGTTGGACCCCGGTTAGCACTCCGGAAAAAGGAAGCCCAGCCCGGTCGTAGGTGAAACGGGGTCCGGCGAAACAGGGCGTGGTCTGTTGCCGTAGGCCAGACCACGCCCCTCGCTGCGCCGGACCCTATGCCGCCCCCGCCCGCCGGGATCGCTAGCGTCGCGAGGCGTGACCCGGCCCCGCTTCGCCTTCCTGGACCATCCGGGGCCCATCGCCTTTGCCCATCGGGGCGGTGCGCTCGAGGCGTTCGAAAATACGTGGACCTCCTTCACCCACGCCCGCGACCTCGGCTACGTCTACATGGAGACCGATGTCCACGTCACCTCGGACGGCGTGGTGCTGACCATCCACGACCCCGACCTCCGGCGGGTCAGCGACCGCCACGGCCTCATCCGGGAAATGACCTCGACGGAGCTGGCCACGGTCCGCATCAACGGCGACGAACCCATACCCCGCCTCGACGAGCTGCTGGGCGCCTGGCCCGAGATGCGCTGGAACATCGACGCCAAGCACGACTCCGTCGTCGAGCCGCTCATCGAAACGCTACGACGGGCGGACGCGGTCGACCGGGTGGGCATCACATCCTTCTCCGACCGCCGCTTGACCCGAATCCGGCGGCAGCTCGGCCCCGGGCTGTGCACGGCGATGGGGCCCGCCGCAGTGAGCGCCCTTCGGTTGGCCAGCCTGCTTCCCGGGCCGTTCGGGGGGCCGGCGGCCGCGCTTCTCGGTCGTTTTGGTGCCGCCCAAGTGCCGATCCGCCAGTGGGGGATGCAGCTGGTGGATCACCGACTCGTGGACACCGCCCACCGGGCCGGTCTCCAGGTGCACGTGTGGACGATCGACGACGAGGCCGCCATGGCCCGCCTGCTCGATCTTGGTGTTGACGGCATCATGACCGACCGGCCCACCGTGCTGAAGCAGCTCCTCGAGAGCCGCCAGGCATGGGTCTAGCAGCCGAACGACGGCGGAGCTTTTTTCCCTAGGAAAGGATGCGGGGACCCGGGGTAAACGAAACCGGCAGGTGCTTGATCCCGTTGATGAAGTTGGACCGGAGCCTTTCCGCCGGCCCCGACTGCGCCAGGTCCGGCATGCGGTCCAGCAGGTGCTCGAACATCACCCTGATCTCCATGCGGGCCAGGTTGGCTCCGAGACAGAAGTGCGGGCCGCCCCCACCGAAGGCGATGTGGGGATTCGGGTCCCGGCCGATGTCGAAGTCCTGGGGCGCCTCGAAGATCGTCTCGTCCCGGTTGGCGGAAATGTGGAAGAAGACCACCTTCTCGTCGGCCTTGATCGGCTGGTCCCCTACCACGGTGTCGATCATGGCCTGCCGGCGGAAGTTCATGACTGGCGTGACGTAGCGCAGCATCTCTTCGACGGCCGTCGGCAGCAGAGAGCGGTCGGCGAGCAGGCGCTGCCATTGGTCAGGATGGTCGAAGAAGGCCTGCATGCCCCCGCCCATCAGGTTGCGGGTGGTCTCGTTGCCCGCGACGGACAGGAGGAGGAAGAAGAGCTCGAGCTCGAGATCCGTGAGTCGTTCGCCGTCGATTTCGACCTGGGTGAGGACGGTCATGAGGTCGGTGCCCTCGCCGGCGGCGCGCTTGGCCGCGTAGAGCTCGGCGGCGTATGCGTACAGCTCCATGGCCGCTTGGGCGGGGTCGGTATTGGTCTGGAACTCGGGATCCTCGTTGCCGATCATGTGGTTGGACCAGTCGAAGACCCGGTGCCGGTCTTCACGGGGGACGCCCAGCAGCTCGGCGATGACGATAAGCGGGAGCTCCGACACCAGGTCGGTGATGAAGTCGGCCTGGCCTTTCTCGATGAGGCCGTCGATGATCTCGTCGGCGGTCTCGTGGATGTGCTCCTCGAGCTGGGCGACCATGCGGGGGGTGAAACCTTTGTTGACCAGCCGGCGGTAGCGGGTGTGGAGGGGCGGGTCCATGTTGAGCATCATGAGTTGCTGCTGGGCCAGGTCCTCGTCGGCGACATCCCACAGGTACACGGCCTTCCGGGCCGAAGAGAAGCGATCGAAGTCGCGGTTGACCGCCACGCAGTCGTGATACCGGGTGACGGCCCAGAAGCCGGGGCCGCCCATGGGCTCGTCCTGCCAGACCACGCCTTGGCGACGCAGCTCGACAAACCACTCGTGGGGAACGGCGGACACGAAGTTGGCGGAGTCAGCTAGGTCAAAGGCCGGCATTGTCATATGGGCTCGAACGTACGCGCGCCCGGCTGGGGCGTCAACGTGGCCGATCCACCCTCCGGGACACCCTTGCGAGTCGTCCCCACAGACAATAAATATCTTGGCGTCCGTGGGCCCCGGCTGAGTGCGGTGGAGTCCAAATGGCCGCGGTCCGGCTGAGGAAGTTCTACGCATCTCAGTTCAGAGCGGTACGAATCGTTCGTGGAGTACACCATTAGGCGTTGAACGCATGCGTATCGTGTAGTAAGCGTTACTCACGGTACCGGGCACTCGCCCGGTGATGTGCACAACAGAAGAGATCGGGGGGTCTGCATGAGTGTTACCGCAGCTGGCTCTGTGTCTGAACGCGGAGGGGGGTCGGCGATCTGGAACCGGCAGCTTGATACGTACCCGGACACCGGCCGGCGGATGATGTATCTGGGCATCACGGTGCTGGCCACCACCATGCTCTATTACGAGCTCTACGTGGGCGGTTCGGTATCGACCTTGTATCTGGTGAAGCTACACATGACCTTCGGGTTCCTCGTCTACACCGTGGCGTTCGGGGCGCTGTGCGGAGCCTTCGGCTCTCTCCTGGCCGGCATCACCGACCGATTGGGCCGGACCAACCTGGTGGTCTACGGGTTGCTCATCACCGGCGTCATGACGGCCTTCGTCCTGCCGGCGGCTACCAGCAAGTGGCCCTTCACCATCGAGAGCTTCTTTGTCGGGTTCGTCGAGGGCATCTGCTTGGTCGCCACCCCGGCACTCATCCGGGACTTCTCACCGCAGGTCGGACGGGCGACCGCCATGGGCTTCTGGACCAGCGGCCCGGTCCTCGGCAGCCTGATCGTATTCGTCGTGGCCAGCCACACCATCGGGGCGAACCCCCATCCCGCGTTCTGGAACCATGAGTTCAAGATCTGCGGAATCATCGGGCTGGTGGTCTTCGTGATCGCCTTCGCCGGCCTGCGCGAACTGTCACCGGGCTTGCGGGACCAGCTCATGGTCACCATGCGAGATCGGGCGTTGGTCGAAGCCAGGGCCAAGGGCCTCGATATCGAGGCTTCGCTACGCAACCCATTCGGGCAGCTGCTCAAGCCCGACGTGATCGTCTCTGCCATCGGGGTGTCGATCTTCCTGCTCGTCTACTACACCGCGGTCCTGGCCGCGGTCATCCTCTTCACGACCGTGTTCGCTTTCTCCGTGCATGACGCCGACGCCCTGGGCAACTGGAACTGGGGGTTCAACGTCATCGCGGTGATCCTCTTCGGGATCATCTCGGACAAGTTCCGGGTCAGGAAGCCCTTCATGATCGTAGGTGGCGTGGGTGCCGCCATCATGATCGTCGTCTTCCTGTCGCTCTTCGGCCACCACACCACCTACTACCACCTGGCTGTGGTGCTGGCGGCTCTGGCGTTCTGCCTGGGCGTGGCCTACGTGCCGTGGATGGCGAGCTTCACCGAGACGGTCGAGGCCCGCAACCCGGCGCTCACCGCGACCGGCCTGGCCATCTGGGGCTGGATCATCCGGGTGATCGTGTTCGCGGCCTACATGCTCCTGCCAACCGTGATCAACACGGTGACGCCGCTGGTCACCTACGGGGGCACCGTAGAGGCCTACGCCGCGCAGTATCCCAGCTTGGTTTGGGCTGGCAGCCATCCCACGGTCATCGCGGCCGTAAAGCAGATTCCCGCGTCGGTGCTAGCGGATGCTCAGGCCGTCCCGGCTTCGGTCATCGCCACTGCCACGACCTATTCCACCCAACTGGGCAACGCGGTGAAGTTCGGCCCTGAGCTGGCCGTGATCCAGGCCAACCCAGCCCTCTTCACGGCTCTCGCCGCCAATCCCACGTCGCCGACCCTGGACGCCCAGGCCGTAGCTGCGGCCGGCGGAGGCGCCAAGGGGCTCGCCGTCTTGACCACAATCGCCACCAACAAGGCCGCCATCGGTGGCGTGATCGCGGTGGCGGCGCAACTCAAGACCGTGGTTCCTTACGCGACGCAGCTGGGAGCCATGGCACCGTACTCGGCCCAACTCACCACCATTGCTCCTTACGGCACCGAGCTCACCGCGCTGGCCGCGGTGCCGCCCTCGGTCACCGCCTTTATGGGAGCTCACGCCACCGCCGTAACGAAGGCAGCCGCCAAGACGGCCAGCCAGTGGAAGAACTGGTACTGGATCTGCTTCGGAGGCATCATCTTCTTCCTGTTTACCGTCCCGCTGATGAAAGGCCGCTGGAGCCCGTCGGCAGCCAAGAAGGACGAGGAGGAGCACGAGGCGCTGGTGCAGACCGAGCTGGCCAAGCTGGCCCAGGCGGGAGTCAGCGTCTGACCGCCACCTCACTCGGACAGTGAGACAGACGGCCGGGCCCCCTGGGTGGAGGGCCCGGCCGTACCGTCACAGTGGTGCGATCATGGCGCCAATCGGGTACAAGATTGCACCGCTGTGGCCGATATCAGGGCCTGGCCGGCCGTTGAGCGTTCAGCGCACGGGTTCAGCGCACTAGTGCACGGGTTCAGCGCACGGTGCGGAAGAACGCCCGGACGTCGTCCACAAACTGCCCCGGCTGCTCGAAGGCGGCGAAGTGACCGCCCTTGGTTGGCTCATTCCAGAAGCGGATGTCGCTGAACTGGTGGGCCGCCCACCGCTTCGACGTCCGGAAGATCTCTTTCGGGAACACCGAGCCGCCCATGGGAACGGTGACCGGCCCGAGCGGGGGGTTGTTGAAGGACTCCCAATACATGCGAGCCGAGGACGCCCCGGTACCGGGCACCCAGTAGAGCATGATGTTGTCCAGGATGCGGTCGGCGCCGAGCGCGCCGACCGGGTCACCGTCCGTATCGCTCCACGCCCAGAACTTCTCGAGGACCCAGGCGCACTGACCGGCCGGTGAGTCGACGAGGCCGTAACCAACCGTCTGGGGCCGGGTGGACTGCTCCTTGGAATAGCCCGAGTCGTGCTGCATGTAGTCGTTGACACCTGCCATGGCCGCCTGCTCGACCTCCGTCATCTCGCCGTCGTCGGGACCCGGGAATCCGAGGATCATGTTGAGGTGGATCCCGGCCACGTGCTCGGGGTCCTGCTGGGCGATGCTGGTCGTGACCATGGACCCCCAGTCACCGCCCTGGGCCCCGTAGTGGTCGTAGCCCAGGCGGGCCATGAGGGCCGTCCAGGCCCGGGCGGTCCGCTCCACCCCCCAACCGGTGCCGGCTGGCTTGTCGCTGAAGGCGTAGCCCGGGAGGGACGGTGCCACCACGTGGAAGGCGTCGGCGGCGTCCCCGCCGTGGGCTGGCGGATCGGTGAGGGGACCGATGACCTCCAGGAACTCGACGATCGAGCCGGGCCACCCGTGGGTAAGTACCAGCGGCAGCGCGCCCGGATGGGGTGACGGGACGTGCACGAAGTGGATCCCGAGCCCGTCGATGTCCGTGCGGTACTGGGCGAAGCTGTTGAGCCGCTCCTGCCGCGCCGCCCAGTCGTACTTGTCGGCCCAGTACCGGCACAGGTCCTGCACATAGCTGAGCGGCGCGCCCTGGGACCAGTCGTCGACGGTCGCCGGTTCGGGCCAGCGGGTGCGTTGCAACCGAGCCACCAGATCCGCGATCTCGGCCTCGGGCACCTCGATCCGGAACGGCGTGATCTCGTCGGACATGCAGTGACCTCCCGTAGTAGCGCTGGTGCGGCCGTCACGGTAGCGGGCGGGTGGGCGGCCGTGGGCAGAGGCCGGCGCCAGCGGGTAGAGGTCGGTGCTGACCGGGTGGACGCCCCGCCGGCTGCTACATAGTCAGGACCGTGCCGCCTTCCGCGCCTTCCGTGCCTTCCCGCAACCGTCGGCCGCGCCGGTCGCGGCGACGGTCACAGCCTAGGCTGCTGGTGGTCGCAGTGCTCGTCGCCGTGCTCCTTCTCGGGGTCGTGGCGTTCGGCCAGTTCTCGTCGTCGCCGGCCAAGGTAGGGACGGGGTCGCCGGCCGCGACCGCGCCGGCGACGACCGTGCCACTCACGCCGGCGGACGTCGCCGCAGCCCGGGCTTGTGCCGCGTTTACTACCTACCTGGCCGATGCGGGCCAGGGGCGGATCCCCCAGTCTGTCGGAAAGGCTCTCACCGCCGACGCCGATCAGCTGCTCGCCGGTGCCTCCCAGGACCAGGCCGCGGGTAAGCCGTTACCGCAGTGGACGACCCTGGGGGAATATCTCATCGCCGCGGCCGACGACGTGCTCAATCACAACAGCAGCGCCTTGTCCAAGGACGGGACGGCCGCGGCCCAGGCGTGCCAGACCATCCCCGAGGCCGCCCGGGCCGCCGGTGGATATACGTCCTAGGGCGCCCCCCTAGTCGGCGACCACCGCCCTCACCCAAGCGACTTGGCCAGGACCACGAACTCCAGGTCCGGACGGGTTGGAATCCCGAAGCGCTCGTCGCCGTAGGGAAACGGGCGGGACTCCCCGGTCAGGGCAAAACCCAGCCGCTCGTACCACGCAATCAGATCGAGGCGCTGCCGGATCACGGCCATCGACATACGGGTCGCCCCCCAATCTTGGCGGGCCATCCGCTCGGCCTCGGCGACGATGGCCCGGCCCCGGCCCTGGCCCTGCTGGGCGGGCCGCACCGAGAACATCCCGAAGTACGCCTCCCCGCCCGCCTGCCGTTCCAAATGGCAGCAGCCGACCAGAGCGGAGCCTTCTTCGGCCAGCAGCAGCGCGCTCGCCGGCGTGGCGATGATCTGGCGGACGGCCTCAACGTCGGTGCGTTGCCCGTCGAGGAGGTCGGCCTCGGTGGTCCATCCGTCGCGGCTGGCCGGGCCGCGGTAGGCCGACTCGACCAGACCAACGATGGCGGCGACGTCGTCGTCAGATCCGGTGGCGAAGCGGAAGGTCAAAGGCACCACTGAATTGTGCCAAGCGCCCCCGCCAGGCGCCCGCCCCCTGTGGCGGCGTGCCATCCTGGCCGGCGATGACCGCTCTCGACGCCGCCACCGAACCGCCGTCCGCCACCGGTCCCCTGGCCGGGGTTCGGGTCCTGGACGTGAGCTCGGTGATCATGGGACCGTACGCCACCCAGTTGCTCGGCGACCTCGGAGCCGACGTGATCGCCGTCGAGCCAGGACGCGGTGACACCAACCGTTCCATGGGGCCGGGACCTCACCCCCAGCTGTCGGGTGTCTCCCTCAACCTGCTTCGCAACAAACGCAACGTATCGATCGACTTCAAGCACCCCGACGGTCACCGCGCCCTGCTCGACATCGCCGCCACCTGCGACGTCTTCGTCACCAACCTTCGCCCCGGGACCCTGAGTCGGGCGGGGCTGGCGTACGCGGAGGTGGCGGCGGTCCGCCCCGACGTCGTGTACTGCCAGGCCCACGGCTACCCGACGGGCGGGGACCGGCAGGACGATCCGGCGTATGACGACGTGATTCAGGCCGAGAGCGGGGTAGCCGACGCCGCGACGAGGGTGGCCGGCCAACCGTTGCTCACCCCCACCCTTCTCGCCGACAAGGTTTGCGGCCTGACCATCGCCTACTCGGTGGCGGCAGCCCTGTACCGACGGGCCCGCACTGGCGACGGTGAGCACATCGAGGTGCCGATGCTCGAGACGGTCGAAGCTTTTACCCTCGTCGAGCACGGGGCGGCCGCGGTGCCACGCCCGCCGCTCGGCCCGGCCGGCTACCCGCGGATCCTGACCCCGCACCGCCGACCCTGGCCGACGCAGGACGGCTGGATGGTCGTGCTTCCCTATACGAGGGAGCACTACGACCGCATCTTCGGCGCCGGCGAACGGGAGGACCTACTAGGCGACGATCGCTACGCCACCGGTCGCCAGCGCATTGCCAACTCCGGCTTTCTGTATGACCAGGTGGGCCAGATGCTGGCCAGCCGGACGACTGCCGAGTGGCTCACCTTTTTTCGCCAACTCGACGTGCCCGCCGGCGAGGTGGCGACCCTCGACGAGCTCGTCGACCAGCTGCCTGAGGCCGAACACCCACACGCCGGCACGTACAAACTGATCCCGCCGCCGGTCCGGTTCGCCCGGGCCCCCCAGGCGGTGCGGCGGCCCGCCCCGCTCATCGGCGAGCACACCGACGCGGTTCTGGCCGAGGTCGGCTACGACCAGGGCAGGGTGGCCGCCCTGCGGGCGTCGGGGGCGCTCGGCCAGGTCCCGACCGAGCTGGTCTGATGGTCCGCCCCGTCCTCCTCCGGTCGGGCGTAGGCGAGAACCATGGTGGCGACGAACAGGGCGAACGCAGCCAGCAGGTCGAAGGTGAACCATCCGCTGAGCGTCATATGGAGCTGCAGCCCGAGTTGGCTGGCTTGGGTCGCGTTGAGGCCCGCGACTGAGGGCGAGACCGCCTCGTCGACCTGGGCGATGGCCGAAACGAACTGCGAGGCCAGCACTACGAGCGAGCCGGCGACGACCGCAGCCCCCACGGCCCGGGCCCGCAGCCGGACGGCCAGGACGGGAACGGCGGCCAACGCCAGGCCGGCGATCACGGTGCCGAGGACCACCTGCCACGGACCGGAGAAGGCGTTGCCGAGGTTGAAACTGATGGACCGACCGGTCGTGGTGGCGACACCGACGTACCTGTTCCACGCCGGCAGGAACGCGCCGGCGGTCGCCAGCGCCAACGCCGCCACGAGCACGACGGCCCCGGGCCCGTACCGGGGAGGCTCGGGCAGGGCCGCTTGGATGGCAGGCTGGGCCGCCCGACGGCGCGCCGCTATCACGGCCACCGCAGCCCCTGCGGCGCCGACCGCCCACGCCACCGACATCAGCCACAACCCTGCGGCCGCCTGGCCCGATCCGTAACGGAAGACGTCACCCAGATCCGAAAGACGGAAGCCGAGCTCGGTAGCCCCGATCCCTACCGCCAGGCCGGCGGCGACGCCCGCCCGGGCAGGAGAACTGAGGCCCAGGCCGAGGGCCAGCGCCCACCCCGCTGCCAGCACGACGTACTCCGCGGCCTGGTCAGGCTGGGACCACAGCGACGCCTGGCCGGCTCCGCCGAAGTAGTGGGGCAACATAGCGACGACGTGCAGAATGACCGTGGCCGCCAGGAGCCCACCCGCTAGGAGGTCGATGGCAGCGGGCCGGCGGGCCGCAGCGGCCTCGGGCTCGGTCCCGGATTCGGGTGGCGCCGATTGCATAGTCAGATCTTTATCCGGTCACGTGAACACAACCTGAGAGGCCCGGACCCGGCCCCGCCGGCCCGTGTCACCCCACGGACCGCATGGCGTACGAGTGGCGCCAGTCGGCCAACAACGACCGCACCGCAGTGATCAGCGACATGGGCCGATCCAGCATCACGTTGTGGTACGCCAACGGAATCTCGATCACGGGCGCGGTCCGCCCGAGCAGCTCATACATGTCCTCGCCGATGTCCGGGGTCACCAAACCAAACTCCCCTCGCAGGATGGCCACCCGGCAGGACACCCGGGCCAGCACCTCAGGGTGGAAGGGTCCGACGTGCGAGAAGACGGCCGGGTCGAACTTCCACGTCCAGCCGCCTGGAACCTGGCGAATAGACGTCTCGGCCACGTGCTTGGTCACGTAGGGCAGGGACGAGGGTTGCTCCGGTATCGTCCGGAACCGGGCCAGCGCGGCCTCTCGGGTGGGATAGACCTTGAGCGGACCGAACGCCTGGCGGTGCGAGGAGGCCTCCTGTTCGGGCGTCGGTTCGAGCACGGGCGAGTCGACGATGATGATCCCCTCGAAGGCGTCGGGGTAGGCGGCCGCTGCACAGAAGGTGGCGAACCCACCGAGGCTGTGGGCGACGACCACCGGCGGCTGCCCCGAACCCCCGCCCGTCTCGGCGGCCAGGATGGCGATTTCCTCCGCCCAGTACTCGAAGCGGTACTCGGGGCGCCGGCCGCTGTCGCCATGCCCGGAGAGATCCAGCGCGGTCACCTGGCATTCCTTGGAAAAATAGGGAGCCACATGATCCCACCACCGGCTGTGGGCGCCCCCGCCGTGCACCAGGAGGATGCCGGGCTTCGGGGGATCGCCCCACTTCCGGAACGCGATGTCGCAGCCCCGGACCTCGGTCGCCGCGGTCACCACCGGCGCCGCCAGAGCATTTCGGAACCAGTCCGGCGACGCATCGGTGGGGTCGAGCGGCATCCCGGCGAGGCTATCGGAGCACTTGGACGGACCTGCCGCATCCGGTCCTCGGGCATCTCTAGCCGCCGGGGGAAGTCCACAACCGCCGGGTGAGGCCGGACGCCCTGGCAATCGGGCGGGCGACCGCAGCGCGGATCGATTCCTCGCTGCCTGCCACGATGACACTCTCCTGGGCTCGGGTCACCGCGGTGTAGAGCAACTCCCGCGTCAGGACCGCGGAGGTCGGCGGCGGCAGGAGTATGGCGATCTGGCGGAACTCGGACCCTTGCGACTTGTGCACGGTCATCGCGAAGACCGTGTCCACCGCGGATAGACGGGACGGGCTGATCGAGACCAGCGAGCCACCTCGCCGGAACACGACACCGACCCCCCCATCCTCCCGAGCGACCACTGCACCGGTGTCTCCATTGAAGAGTCGGAGGCTGTAGTCGTTGGCGGTGATGATGACGGGCCGGCCCAGATACCAGGCCCGTCCTGCGGTAAATCCCTCTACCGATGCGGCCAGCCAGTCCTCGATCCGCTGGGTCCACATGCTCACGCCGGCCGGACCTCGCCGATGGGCGCACAGCACCCGGAAGCGAGACAGGGCGTCGAGCGCGGCGTCCCCGTCGCCGGCGGTCCCAGCTTCGAGAAGCGCCGTGCCGGCTGCGGTGACCGCGACGCGCACCGGCTCGAGAACCGCGGACTCGGCAAACGCCGTCTCGTCTCCCGCCACATCCACCGGTAGCCAGCGAATAGCCGGGTGGCCGAACGACAGCACCTCGACGGCCTGGTCGCCATTACCGGCGCGGATGGCCGCAGCCAACTCGGCCAGAGGGCCCCGGAAGCGGTAGTTGGTCCGCAGTACCACGATGCCATCGCCAACCCGTACTCCGGTCGGTGGCGACGAGGACCGCAGAGCCATGCCCGTGACCCGTCGGAGCTGGTCGCTGGCCTCACTATTCATTCGCATGCCGTCCGGGGCCGGCCCGACGATGTCGCCAAGGACGGCTCCGGCCTCCACCGACGACAGCTGCTCGGGATCACCCAACAAGATCAGGCGGGCGTCAGCCCGCACGGCCTCGATGAGCCGGGCCATGAGCGACAGGGACACCATGGAGGTCTCATCGACGATGAGCACGTCGTGGGGTAGAAGGTTGTGGCGGTTGTGACGGAAGCGGCTGGCGCTGTCCGGGCGCGCGCCCAGAAGGCGGTGCAGGGTAGAGGCACTGACAGAGAGGAGGCGATCCCTGACCGCGTCGTCCACTTCGATCCGTTGGGCCTCGGCCCGAACGGCCTCCTCCATGCGGGCGGCGGCCTTCCCGGTGGGCGCCGCCAAGCCGACCAGTGGCGGGCGATTGCCGAGTACCGCGGCCTGCTCTTCGAGGAGGGCGACGATCCGGGCCGTGGTGGTCGTCTTGCCCGTGCCGGGCCCACCGGCGACTACTGACAAACGTCGCAGGACCGCCGCCGCGGCCGCCCAGCGCTGTTCGCCGGAGGCGTCGTCGGAGAAGAGGCGGGCGAGCCCGCTGCTGAGCAGTTTCTCGTCGACGACCGGTTGGACCCCTGCGGCCCGGGCTGCCAGATCTGCCGCAACCGCTCGCTCGTCCCTCCAGTACCGGTCGAGGTAGAGCGCCGTGCCGACCAGGCGGAGCGGCCGGTCGCCGGGCCGAAGTTCGCCCACCGCCACCAGGGGGCTGCCCGCAACCAACTCCACCCACCCTTCGGGGTCGGGCCACGGGAGAGCGTCGAGGTCCACTTCGTCGTCCACGTCCGCGACGGTGCCGCGGACTGTGGCCAGATCCACGTAGACGTGTCCGAAGCGCGGACCGCGTACCGCCAAGGCGACGGCCAGTGCCACTCGCTCGTCGCCCTCGGATCCGAGCCGGGCCAGGCGGGTGGCGACGTGGACGTCTGCCGGGACGAGCACGCCGGCGTGGTTGAAGGCGGCGAGCGTCCCAGTGGCGGCCAACACCACATAGGCGTCGAAAAGGTCGGTCCCGGTCGCCCCGGCGACGACAGTCATCGGGCCAGGGACCCCGTGTCGAGAAGGTCCGACAGCCCGGTGACCAACCGGGTCGGCGCCGGCCAGGCAAAGACACCGCAGGGGCCACCGTCCACGACCGGGGTGTCGAGGCCGGACATCCCGCGGACGAAGAGGTAGAGCACCCCAGCCAGGTTCGTGGCCGGGTCGTATCCTGCCAACCGCCACCGCAGGTAGCGGTGGAGCGCCACCAGGTAGAGCATGGCCTGCAGCGGATAGTGCGCCTGTTGCATCTCGATGTCGAGGGCGGCCGGTCGATAATGCCAGGCGCTGAGCGCCTCGCCTTCGGGAGCGAGCCAGTTGGTCTTGTAGTCGACGACCAGGAAACGCGCCCGGCCCTCGTCGTCGTCGAATCGCACCACCAGGTCGAGGCTGCCACTGAGATAACCACGCAAGTGGCTGGCGAGCGCCGGGCTGGCGAGCCGGGCCGCGTAACCATCCAGAGTGCCGCCTGGCTCGGTGTGGGCGGCGAACAGACGGGCCACATCTCCCATAATGATCTCGCCTGCCGGACGATCCCCGCCCGCCAGGGGCAGCTCGAAGCCCAACTCGTCGACGCGGTCGCCTCGTCCGACGTCGTGCAGTCGTCTCCCGGAGGCGAGCGGGCCAAGAGGGGTTGAGATGGCTGCCACCAGGCCGGCGGCCAGGGTGCCCGTGTCGCCCACCCCGATCGAGCGGCGGGCCCGTTCGGCGGCGATAGCCGCGGTCACCTCGGCAGTGAGGTCGTCGGCGCTGAAGTCGACCCGCTCGAGAACACCGTGGACGAAGGTGCCGACCTCGGCCCCGGCCGGCGTGCCTGCCAGCAAGGAGGGCACGGCCCGTAGCCGGGCCTCGTCGCCGGGAACGCCGGCACCGTAGTGCGGTCGCGGGGAAAGGGACTCGCCAGCGCCGTTGGCCGTGGGCCCGAACCCAGACCCGCGGGACGTAGGGGGCTCGTCCGTAAGGCCCGGATCTTCCGGCTCGCTGCCTACCACTGCGCCGTGGTAGTCGAAGGCGGTGATGCCGGTGTACGACGTGCGTCGCCATGATAAATCGAGACGACGCTCGAACCGAGCCGCCAAGAGTTGGTCCGCAGACCTCGGCGGCTCCTCCCAGCGGGCGTCACGCAGCGCGCAGCAGCGTTCCACACTGATGTGGCCTGGCGCCCGTTCGGCCAGCTCCTCCAGGCGGTGGTGCACAGCGGCATCCTTGGGGGAGAACCTCCCGCTCGGTGCTACGTTGCCGTTCGCGTCTCGGAACATCAGTAGGCGGCCCAAAGGCGAATGCTCCGAGTCTTTAGCTCGTACCCACCAGACGACGGCCTGGTGACGGGCCCGGGTGAGAGCCACGTACAGCAGACGAAGGTCCTCGCCTCGCTGTTCGTCGTGGGCCTCATCGAAGTGCTTGCAGTAGGAAGCGGGAGCGTCAGCGGAACCGACGTCAAGGGTCCGACGGTTGGCGTGCAGGGCGTCGTGGAAGACGACGGGCTGGTCTCTCCGTGCCATCTGAGCGGCATCCCACAAGTACGGGCAGTAGACGATCGGGAATTCGAGCCCTTTGGCGCGGTGGACGGTCAGAACCTGGACCGCCTCGGCATCGGAGTCGAGGCGCCGGCTGCGGTCTTCCGCGTCGGCCGTCTCGGAGTCGAATCCTTCGATCCTCCGGGCCAGCCAGGCCCGGAGCGCAGGCGGGCCGAGCTGGGCTGCGGATCCCTCCTCGTGCAGCAACTGGGCCACGTGCCCGAGATCGGTGAGATCGCGCTCGCCGGTGACCTCAACGAGAATTCGTCCGGGAAGCCCCTCGGCGACCAGGACGGCTCGGGCTAAGGCGGCCACCCCGAGCCGTCGCAAGACCTCAGCCCAGTGATGCAGACGGGCGTGCAGGTCTTCCCACAAGGCCTCGTCGGCCGTGGCGACGTCATCAGCCGTCATGCCAACGAAGGGGGTGAGAGCGACCGCCACGGCCCGGGTTCGTGATGCCGGCTGCTCCAGGGCCTCGAGCAGTCGGAGCCAATGGCGGGCGCTCATAGAGCCGAAGACGCTGTCGGTGCTGCCAACCACCGCCGGAACGCCGACAGCCCGCAGGGCGGACTGCACGACGCCCGCTTGGCGGTTGGTGCGAACGAGCACGGCGATGTCGCCCGGCGATACCGCTCGCGGTCGAGGTCGCTCCGAACCGACGGCCGAGACTCCTACTAGCTGGGCCTCGGACGCGAGCACGCCTGTGATGTCGGCGGCGAGGTCACGGGCTACCCACTCCAGGGCCGCATCCTTTTGCGCCAACCCTTTGGACGTGAGGCGAACCCCCAGACGGTCCTCGACATGCAGGACCCGAAACCGGAGCGGGGTCGTCGCGGGCGCGCCCTGGAGGCCGGGATGCCGGTGGGCGGGTGTCGCCGCCACGTGGCGATAGGGGATATCCGGGTGGCCCACGTGCAAGGGATCCAAGAGCGCGTCGTACGCGGCCAGCAGGGCTTGATCGCTGCGCCAGTTCTCGGTGAGAGTGAACCGGCAGCTCGCCACCCCGGCCGCCTCCAGGTAGGCGTACACATCGGCGCCGCGGAACGCGTAGATGGCCTGCTTCGGGTCGCCGATCAGCACCAACGTGGTCTGCCCGTCCCCGAACGCCCTGCGCACTACCTCCCACTGGACCGGATCGGTGTCCTGAAACTCGTCGACGAGGACGACCTGGTATCGGCTGCGCAGCAATTGGCACGCGGCCTCGCCACGCTCAGGCGCGATGAGGGTGTCCCGCAGGCGCACCAGGAGGTCGTCGTAGGTCAGAAGATTCTGGTCGAGAAGCCGCCGGGCGACCTCCTTGCGTGCCGATTCGGCGAGGCGCCGCTGGCGCCCCGGAGTGCTGTCGCCGGCCTCTGGCTCGAGAGGGGTGGCCGGATTGTCCACGGCGGCCCGAGCGATCCGGTGGGCTACCTGCCGGTCGAACGGTGGCGGGCCGGCACGCAGCACCCGCCCCGCGAAGAGGTCGTCGACCGTCTCAGTGATGGTGTCGCTGGCGTCCTCGATCAGCGCGGCCCCGACCCCGACTCGCCCTGACACACCGAGACTATCCAGCACCAACTGGCAGAAGCCGTGGGTCGTCGTGATGGTGGCCGCGTCGAACACCGCGAGCGCGTCAGCCAGACGCGTCCGCCGCTCGTTGACCTCCTTTCCGCTTCCCTTGGTGAGAAGACAGACCACTCGGTCGTCCTCTGGTGGGGCCTCGTCGGCGTCCACGAATCGTCCGAGCCGCTCCTCGGCGAGCACGAGCCGGGCGCGGACCCGGTCCCGAAGCTCGGCGGTGGCCATGCGGGTGAACGTGACCGCCAGGATCTTGTCGATGGGAATGCCGTCGGCCACCAGCCGGGTCATCAAGGCGGCGATCGTGAAGGTCTTGCCGGTCCCTGCGCTGGCCTCGAGGACCGTGATCCCGCGATCGGGCATGGACCCGCAGGGATCGAAAGGCGCCGGAGTTTCGTCCTGCTCCATCATTGCTCCTGCCAGTGTTCGTGCTCGAGTAGTCCATCCCAGAGTCGGCACGCCAGACGCCCGAAACGGGAGGGCTCGTCGTCCTGCCAGCCGGCTCCGGTCTCGTCTAGGCGAGGAGGATCGTCCAGCAGGGCGTCAAAGGCGAGCGCTGGGCCGAGCACCATCACGTGCTCGGGCTGGGCGTCTTCGTGCTGGAAGTCGTACGACGAGGTCCACGAAGCACGCGACGCGTCCACCGGGTCGTTGCCGGCACCGCGGGCCGTCGCCCACGCCTCCGACGTCTCGCAGTAGATAGGTAAGGGCTCGCACATGCCTCGGTCGTACAGGTCGATCATGACGGCCAAGCCGGCCAGCGCGGCCGACGCCCGTTGGTCGGGCTGGGCCGCCAACGGATCGAAGGTCGACATGCGGATGAGCTGCTCGCCGCCCCACTTCTTGCGCCCGCGGCCCAAAGTGACTGCTGCCACTTGGAGCTCGGGCCAAGCCGCACTCAGGACCAGGAAGCGCACCCACGCTGACAAACGGTGCTTCGGCGCCAGCTTGGAGTAGAGGCAGCGCACGATTGTCCCCTCGCGCACTCCCGGCACCGTCCCGATGAGGAGGCGGCCGTCCGGCAACCGGAGGTTGACCTCCATCGACTGCGGCTCGGACGCCGCGCACGGAAGAGTCCGAGCCGCCTCGACAAGGGCCTCGACAGTCGGACTTACCTCGCTGAGCGGCGGATCGGCCAGTCGACCGGGCGGGAGGGTGCCCCGCGCCCGCTCCGCGGCTACGGCGCCTTCGGCTGTCGCCCCGCCGAGGCGGGCGGTGAGCAGGCGATCGCCTACCGCCCATTTCTCCAGTGGATCCAGTTCGATCGGCAACGAGTCTCCGATCTCGTCGGAGCGGTTGGTGGCATATAGCCCGAGTCGTGATCGCAAGAACGCCCGCACCGGATGTTCGACGAACCTGACCAGCGACTCGAGCTGGATCACGTCCCCGATCGGCGCCGGCAAGGGACCGGTCAGGAATGGATGCCGGGCTCGGCGGGGACCAGCGAGGGCCCGCGCTCCATCGAGGTTGAGGGGATCGAAGCTCCAGGGACCGTCCACCCCTAGCTTCCCCGCCGTGAAGTTACGGGTGTCAAAGGACTGCAACGGATGACAGACCAGCACGTCGTCACGCGCGGACCGGCTTTCGTCGGCGACCCGGACGGTCCTGTCGACGACTTCGAGAAGTTCGGCGATCGGGACGGCGGGCGGGCGCTCGTGGTTGGTCCGCTCGTCACGGCCGCAGAAGGTAATGACGAGGTGGTCCGTAGCGGCCAGCACCGCGTCAAGAAGCAGCTGACGGTCCTCACTTCGCCCGTCCCGATCGCCGACGATGGGATCTTGCAACAGCAAGTCGTCGCCGTCCCGCGCCGTGTGCCGCGGAAAGACGCCGTCGTCGAGGCCGAGAAGGCACACAACCCGGTGGGGCACCGACCGCATCGGCACGAGTGTGCAGACGGTCAGGTCGCCGGTGCGGAAGTTGGCGCGTGTCGGGCGGCCCTGGAGTCGGTGCCCGAGAAGCGAGCGGACTTCCGACACGTCCAGGAGGATAGGACGGGCTGTCTCCCCGACAGCCGCCCTGGAGGCGCCCGCGGCGCCCACGCCGGAAGCCGACACTCCCGCGTCTGCCTCCTCCACCACCTCGTCGAGGACGCGGTGCAGCTGGTCGTACTGCCAGCTATCGGCCGGCGCCGCGACCGCCACGGCCGCGGTGGAGGACGCGATCGCGTCCCTCCACGCCTGGATCGGCTGGAGCCCGGTCAGCGCGTCAAGGCCAGCTCGTAACCGATCGACGAGCTCAGCCAGACGGCCGGCGAGCTCCACGTTCCCGCTCGCCACATCATCGAGCGGCAGCGTGCCACTGAAGAGCCGCTGATCCTCGTCAGCCATCGTCACACCCAGGAGCAGCCGGTCCAGCCCAGCAGACCACGTGTTGGCGGGCAGATCGCGAAGCCCCCAGGGAACACGGTGCGCGGCATCGAGACCCCAGCGCACCCCCATGCCGGCGACCCACCGTTCGGCCTGGGAGAGGTCGGCGTCGTCGAAACGGAAGCGACGGCGCACTGGCTCTCGTGAAGCCAGGTCGAGCACCTGGGACGCGGTGATCCGGCTGGTCGCCAGCTCGAGCAGGAAATCGGCCACAGCGAGCAGCGGGTTCGTCTGCCGGAGGGATCGATCCGCGAGTCGGATCCGGAGTTCGGGAATGTCGGTGCCTCCCACCGCCGCGGTACGCATGCCTCCGTCGGCGTCAACGAGATCGCCGGCCCCGAACGCGGCGTGCACCAACGGGGCGAAGGTCTCGATGTCCGGGCACATGACAATCACGTCGCGGGGTTCGAGGCTCGGGTCGGCCGCCAGGAGATGCAGGACCGCGTCTCGCAGAACCTCGACCTGGCGGGAACGGCCGTGGCAGGAGTGGATCCGCAGGCTGTCGTCACCCTCACCCAACCACGGACGGGGATCCTCGTCGCCGAGCCGAGCCGGCCGCGGCGGTGGTCGGTCGGCGCGAATATCAGCCTGAATGCGGGCGAGCAGGGTCGACCCCTCTCCGGCCACTTGACGGTACTCACCGCCGGCGGCTCCGTGGGCGGCCAGGACGAGCTGCATCTCGCGAGCGTCACGGCCCCAGGATCGCAACAGCGGGTTGGCGGCCATGTTCACGGTCGGGTCTTGGGCCCGCCGCAGCCCAGCCAAAGGATGAAGCTCCTGCTCGGCGATCTTGTCCCAAAGGGCGCCCGACGGATGGAGCAGGAAGAGATGGACGTCCCGGTGGACGGCGATGGCTCTGAGGACCATCAGGTGGCTGGCCGGCAGCCGGGTGAGGCCGAAGAGAGAAAGCCGCGGCGGCAGGTCCAGGCCGCTCGCATCCTCCGCCAAGCGCATTGACGCAGCCTGGAGGCGTTCGGCCGGGCTGTCGACCCCGATGCGCTGACGGAGATGGCGCCACAGCTCGGCCTGCCAGGAGGGGCTGTCGTCGCCGGCGGCCCAAGCGCGGACCATCTCCGGCCGGTGCACGCCGTAGTGGTCGTAGAGGTCCGCCAGATGACGGACGGTGGCGAACCGACGGACGCCGGCCGGGTCGCGTCCAGCGGGCGCAGCCGGCGAGGGAGACGCGGCCCGGAGGTGGTCCGCCAAGGGCGCCAAGAACTTCTCGTCGAGGTGCAGGTCCACCACGTCGAGCAGCGGCCACACCGACCGCTCCGGTGGCCATGGATCGGCTTCCGGATCGAATCCGCTCGCCCGCGCCGCGGCTCGGCCAACCAGCACGCCCGGAAACGGAAAATCGACGTTGGCGCACACCCCATCCCCCCGCCCGGACCTGATCCCCAAGCGGTGGGACAGGCGCTGGGACAACCAACGCTCCACACCCCGCGTCGGCACGGCGACGACCTCGGGTGTCATCGGGTCCGCCAATGGCTGCGCCAGCACGCGGCCCAGGACCTCGACCAGATGGTCGGCCCGCTCGGATCGGTGTACGAAGAACATGTCAGCGAACTCTCACGCCAGCCAGGCTACGGACCCGGTGCGACAGGATCCGCGGTTGTGAGCCCGGCTGCCAGCCACCGCTCCCCCCTCAACGCTCCCGACCGCGGGGAAGGGCACGGTTCATGTCGTCGATCCAGGCCTTGAGCGACTCGACGAATGCGGTGCGCTCGATCCACTTTTCACGCCCCCGAGGTGGTAGCCGGTGAATGTAGGCATCAGCGACGCCATCGTCGAAGACGCCGCCGGAAACACCGGCCTCGCAGATGATGAACAGCGGCAGACCCCGGATGAGGGCCATGCCCGCCTCTAGCTGGTTCCATGGAGAGGCGAACACCACGTCGGTCAGGGATCGCTCGGCCGGAGTGCTCGGCTTGATCACCGCCTCGGAAGCGCGGGCCTGCACCATGCCCAGTATGCACGCCCCATCGCACGTGTTCATGACCTCGAGCACCTTGCCCAGCGGCGACCGATGGGTGAAGTCCTGGGTGCCGACCGTGTGCGGGTCGAGGCGATAGGCGACAAAGAGGCGCCCGAGTGCGGTACAGAATCGCTCCTGGGCGACGCTCAGGGTGGTGGGCCGGCTGAGGAATATCCGATGGCTGGCCACAACAAAAAGGACTAAATCTTCAGTGCGCTGATCATGTCGATCACCGGATCAAGCTCTTTGACGCAAAGAAAGCCCTTGGCGAGGCTGCCTACCAGGATGGGGATCGTGCACAGGGCCAGGAATGCACCGTCCAACTGTACGCTGTTTCCAATCCCGACGGTCAGCGCATAACGATCGACGTTGCTTCGTACGAAGGTCTTCTTGGCGGCCTCGCCTACCGCGACGTATCGTACCGATGACAGCGTGCCATCGATACCAAACGAGTAACGCGAGTACTTGCAGCGAGTGTCGATATCCAGGTGGTGGGTGTTGGCGAGGATATCGAGGTAGTAACTCGGGCCGCTGCTCACCAGGTAGAGATCCGCGCCCTGTACATCGAGCAGGTCGACCGCACGGTTGCGAAGCTCTACCTGATCGAAGACGTCCTTGGCCGTTGTCTCGGTAAATCCGGCGCTACGAAAGAGGGGAATGAACGCCCGGTTGAAGGCATCGGTGTCACCATCTTTGTAGAATTTGTCCTCTATAAGCTCGAGCTGTTTCTCGATGCGAAACAGGGTGGCAAGCTGCATATTGACCGGCACGTCGGTGAGCACCCCGTCCACGTCACAAAATACAGCTACCCCTTGGCCCTTACCCATGATCGTCCCCTCCTGTCTTGACGGCGTAAAGAAGACTAGGTGCGCCGCTGACTTCACCGAGCAGCGAGGCGTACTCCAGCAGCATGGTCTGAGTCGACGTCAGGGCTGCTCGCAGTTCGGTGGCCTGCGGCCAGTTCCGCTCGTGCTCCGCCTTGGAGGTCTTATCGGGTCGGGTTGCCTCATATTCCTCTAGGCGCGGGTGCCAGGTGGCGAGGAGGGGGCGCAGGACGCGATTGAGGACTACCACAGCGATATAGCCGAAGGAGAGCTCTGCTCGTCGCGAAGGTTTCGCCACAGAAGGGCCATACCTTCGCAAAATGTCCCGAGTAGTCGCGAACAATGAGTACAGCGAACTGAGCGCCTCTCGAAGAAGGCCCTCGTCGGGGCCCAGATCGATCACCGAGATACGGGTGATGAGCTCGACATACATCTCCCACGCGGCCTTCTGCTCGGCCTGGTTGGGCTCCCAATCTCCGCCGATCTCCAGGAACGGCAGCTTTACGGTGACGTTCAAACCCTTCAGTGCCATGCGCGCCAAATCATAGCTTCGACGGACGGAGCGCGCTGGACCGCTCACGGCCCCCCAACTCGATGATCTGTTTTACCATTCGCCGAATGGTGAGCGCTATGCCGACCGTCGCCTTCGCCCCGGGCCGGGTCAACCTCATCGGTGATCACACCGACTACTCCGGTGGTCTGGTGCTGCCCATGGCGATCCAATTCGGCACCACGGTGACATTGCAGCGTTCGCCAATGCGCTAAGGTCGTCCGACCTGGCCGCCGCGGGCGCCTTGATGATGCAGAGCCATGCCTCCCTTCGCGACGACTTCGAGGTATCGACCGCCGCGCTCGACGAGCTGGTCGACCACCTCTCGTCTCGGCCAGGGGTGCATGGCGCTCGCCTCACCGGGGCCGGTTTCGGCGGCTGCGTCGTAACGCTCACGGATCCGGGCGTCCTGAAAACCGGGTGGCGCCTGGATGCGGCCGGCGGCGCCCGGCTGATTTCCGGCTTGGCCTAGAACGACAGCCGTCCCGCTTGCCGGGACACGCCCCCACAGGCCGCCGGTGACGGCCCCGTACGCTGCATCAGTCAGCAAAGAGGGAGAGGTCGATGCCAGTCCGTTCGCTTGGTTATCTCAGGGTCGGGACAGAAGACGTGGAAGCCTGGCGCCAGTTCGCTGGGGAGTTCCTCGGGATGATGGCGGTCGAAGGTGACGACCCCGAGTCGCTGTACTACCGGATGGACGACTTCCCGGCCCGGCTCGTCATCTCGCCTGCCGCCCAGGCCGGGGTGGGAGCGATCGGTTTCGAGGTCCTCGGCGGCGAGGAGCTCGACGAGATGGCCACAACCGTGGAGGACACCGGAACCAAGGTCACTCCCCTCGACGCCGTAGAGTGCAAGGACCGTCGCGTCACCGCCGCGGTTCGCTTCGACGACCCGGCCGGCAACGCCCTCGAGCTGTTCTATGGGCCGGCGCTCAGCCACAAACCGGTGGTCATGCCGAACGTGAACGCCTTCGTGACCGGCCGCCAGGGCATGGGCCACGTGGTCGTCACGGTCCCCGAAGGGCAGCCGGCGTACGAGTTCTACACCAAGGCCCTCGGCTTTAAGGGTCGCAACACCTTGCGTCTGCCCGCCGCACCGGGACCTGACGGCAGCCCCCGCTTCGAGACGCTGTGGTTCCTCGGCTGCAACCCGCGTCACCATACGATCGGAATCCTGCCGATGGCGGGTCCCGGCCGACTGGTGCACTTCATGGTGGAGGGCGCCACCATCGATGACGTCGGCCAGGCGTGGGACCGAGCCGAGCGGCTCGAGGTGCCGGTCATGCAGACTTTGGGGCGCCATACCAACGACCGGATGGTGTCCTTCTACGTGATCAGCCCGGACGGTTTCGCGGTCGAGTTCGGCTTCGATGGGCTACAGGTCGAAGGCGACGAACCGGTCTACGAGATCACCGAAGGGGCGTTCTGGGGCCACAAGTTCGTCAACTTCCCCAAGCTGTAGACAGCTGCAGCGGTCACCCTCGCCGGCGGGCGACCAAGACCGGGATCAGGCGATCCGTCTTGGTCTGGTACTCGGCGTAGGGCGGGTAGGCGGCGACCGCCCGCTCCCACCACTCGGACCGCTCGTCGCCGGATACCTCCGTCACGTGCACATCGAACGGAGCGGGACCGTCCTGGATGGTCACGGCATCCGGGTCGGCCACGAGGTTGCGATACCATACCGGGTGTTCGGGGGCCCCGCCCTTGGACGCCACTAAGGCGTACTCGCCATCGTGCTCGACCCGCATGAGCGGGAACTTACGCACCTTCCCGCTCTTTTTGCCGCGAGCGGTGACGATGACGACGGGGAGGCCGGTTTCGAGCAAGGTGTTGCCGCGCTTGCCGCCGGAGCTCTCGTACGCCTCGACCTGATCGCGGACCCACGCAGCCGGGCTGGGCTCATATTCACCTTCGAGGGGCATACGCCGATCCTAGGAGCGCCGGCGAGCCCATGCGGTCACCAGCCCGCGATGGTGCTGGCCGCGGCCCAGAAGCTGTGGGTCCCGCTCGACACCCGTTCCGGCAGGCGGACGGTGGCGAGCGGGCCGTCCGCGAGTCGAGCCGCGTCGAACACGGCACAGTCAGACCGGTCCGCGTTGACGTCGATGGTGATCGTGATCAGATAGCCGTCGTCCTCGGCTCGGCTGCCCACCCGCGGCGCCACCGCGGTCTCGCTGCAGAAGACGCCCTCGGGGAAGTGGTACTGCTCGACGGCGCCGGTGCGGGTGTCGTGGCGGAGGATGCCGTTCATCACGAACCAGCCGGGCTCATTGACGGTTGAGTACACGTAGCGGTGGGGGCGACCGCGGTAGCGTCCGTTGATCATGCCGAATTCGCTGAATCGCTCGGCCAGATCCTCCTCCTTGGTGAGCCCGGTCGTCAGATTGAAGCGCCACCGGTGCAGCTTGGTTTGCAGTACATCGGCAGCGAGGAAACGGAACATCCGGTCCGCCGGCCCCCCGGTCGACACATCTGCCGGTTCCGGGCAGCCCTCGAAGAACCCGTCCAGGACCACCTCGTCGCCGTCCTCGTAGGCGTTCGCCCAGTGCAGGACGTAGGTGGGGTCGGCCTCGAACCAGCGGATCTCGCCGGGGCCGCCGTGGCGAGGCAGGATCCCGAAGCGCGACGGCAGATCGGGGTGGAAGCGGGTTGCGTACATGCCCCGCTCCAGGAGCTCGCTGTCCCAGAAGAGGGGCAGGTCATTGAGGACGGTGTAACGCTCGGTGAAGGCGATGTCGTGCGGCAACCGGGGCCCGGGCAGGTCGATGGGCACGTAATGGGTGAGGCGCCGTTCGGCGTCGACCACCCCGTAGTGGAGGTACGGCGCGGTGGTCCCGTAGTTGAAAAACATGAGCTCGCCGGTGTGCTCGTCCACGCGAGCATGCGCCGAGACCCCGATCTCATGAGGAAAATACCCGCCCCACGTGGCTTTGCCCAGGTCTGCCAAGCTCAGCGGATCGAGCTGATAGACGTCGCCGCACTGCCAGAAGCTCGACAAGGCGATGCCGGCATGGACGACCACGTCGGTAGAGGACGCATCCTTCATCCGCCCCCGTGCTCCCCAGCCACCCGGGTGCCGCGAGAGACGTGGATTTTCAGCAATACCAGCCCAGAGCGGCTGGCCGGCCGCTTCCTCCGCGAGGAGCCCGTCGGTGCGGACGAAGCGGTTCCGGTAGGCCGCCCGGCCGGCCCGGAAGCTGACCGCGTGGATCATCCCGTCTCCGTCGAATGGGTGGTAGCGCTTTATCGGCGGGCGGACCGGGTTCTCGGTGTTGCGAAGGTAGATCCCCTCCAGGTCGGCGGGAAGATCGCCGGTAACGTCGAGGTCGGCGGCGTCGAACTCGTGCTGCTGCGGACGCCAGGCGCCGGTCCGGTAGGGGTGGTCGTCGTCAGGCGGGAGGGCCGATGCCCGGGTCCCTACCAGGGTCATGTCCATATCGGCCTGACAGTAGCGCGACACCTCCTAGGCTACGGCCGTACCTCGTAGTAGAGGTTGGCGGGATCGTCGAAGTCGTGGACGGCGAAGCGGCTAAACCCGGCGTCACGGCACATCTGCTCGGCCAGCTGGGGGTGGAAACCGAGCGTGCCGAGGCCGGCGCCCCCCGGCTCCGAGAGCGCCGACGACATGCAGGTCGCAACGGAGGTCCCGTACATCATGGCGAGGACCGGGTTGCGCTGGTTCTCGGGCCAGGTGGGCCCGGAGCGGATGTCCTTGATGAGCCAGGTCCCGTCAAGGGTGATGGCGGCCCGGATGGCGGCGATCGCCTCGGCGGGACGGGGCATGTCGTGGATGCAATCGAGGGTCAGCACAAAGTCGTAGGTGGGGCGATGGGGCAGGTCGGCGGCCGCGGCGTTGTGGATCTCGACGTTGGCGAGACCGGTCTCGGCGAGCCTGGTTCGGGCCCGGTCGATGGCGTGGCGCGATGGGTCGAACCCCTCGAACCGGGTGTTCGGGTAGGCCTCCGCCATTGCCAGCAGGGCCAAGCCGGCGCCGCACCCGACATCGGCAACCCGAGCCCCCGCCTCCAGCCGCTCGACCACCCCGTCGAGCGCCGGCAGGATCCGCGGCACCAGCGCCAGGCGAGTCCACGGCGCCAGCATCCGTTCTACCCCGTGAGCCGCCGACGGCCCGAGGTCGTCGTAGCTGAGCCCCACTCCGGTCCGAAAAGCTTCAGCCAAGCGGTCGACGACATCGGGTGCGGCCACGCCCCCTTGGAAGGCACCGGCCGCGAACCACACACTCCCGGTCTCATCGGCCAGAACCGAGGCAGCTTCCGGGCTCAGCTCGAACACCTCGCCGTCCACCGTGTCGATCAGCCCTGCCGCCGCCTGGCTGCGCAGCCACTCCAACAGCCACCTCTCGTGCAGATCGGTGCGAGCCGCCAACCCGGCCGCAGTCAGCGGCCCCTGCCCAGCCATCGCCCGGTACAGCCCGAGCCGGTCGCCGAGGTGGACCATCAGCGACACCACCTCGCCCTGTTTGTAACTCCACACCTGCAGGGCGAAGGTCGCCAGTCGGTCCGGATCTGTCGGCTGCATTGCCTCTGACGCTACCTCTCGGCCGTGACGACCAGGACCTCCGTCGACCGTCGCTAACATCCCGGCGCGGTGACTCCAACCCCCGATCACCTCGCCGCGGCCGTCGGGCGCACCATCCCCGATGTGACGGCCCCGGACCTGCGGGTGCTGTTCTGCGGCATCAACCCCGGACTGGTCTCGGGTGCGCTCGGTCAGCACTTCGCCCGACCCGGCAACCGCTTCTGGAAGGTGCTCCACGCAGCCGGTTTCACCGCACGGGTCCTGTTGCCCTCCGAGCAGGAAGAGCTGCTGGACTTCGGGATTGGGATCACCAACCTGGTGCCCAGCGCCTCACGGGCGGCGGCCGATCTCAGCGCGGCAGAACTCCGAGCGGGCGCCCTGGCCCTGCAACAGAAGGTGGCCGCCCTGCACCCCGCGAACGTGGCGATCCTCGGCATGCAGGCCTACCGCACTGCGTTTCAGCGACCGGCGGCGGCCGCCGGCCCGCAACCCGAGCCACTCTCCGGCGCCCGGCTGTGGATGCTGCCCAACCCGAGCGGCCTTCAAGCCCGCTATGGCCTCTCGGACATGGTGGTCATGTTCGAAGAGTTGCGACAGGCGGCGGGCCTGCCCCGACGTCGAGAACTGGCCACCTAAGACCGAAACCCCGGTTTCGGCCTTACGTGGCCGAGAACAACTGCTCGCTTCTCCTCGCCGGGGGCTACTCCTCCGTGACGTCGAGGGAAACCTCGATGTTGCCGCGGGTGGCGTTGGAGTACGGGCACACCTGGTGGGCAGCTTCGACCAGGTCGAGGGCGGTCTGGCGGTCCAGCCCAGGCAGCTCGGCCTCGATGGCCGCCGTCAGACCGAACCCGCCGGCGTCATTGGGGCCGATGCCGACCCGGACGGTCACAGCGGACGAGGACACGTCCGCCTTCTGCTTGGCGGCGACGAGCTTCAGGGCGCTGTGAAAGCAGGCCGCGTAGCCGGCGGCGAAGAGCTGCTCAGGGTTGGTACCGGCGCCGCCGGGACCGCCGAGCTCCTTCGGGATCACCAGCTGCACGTCGAGAACGCCGTCCGACGATGCGGCTCTACCTTCTCGTCCACCCCACGCAGTCGCCTCCGCTCGGTAGAGAACATTCACGGCGTGCTCCTCTCCTTGTCGTCCTTGGTTCGTACCTTCGTTGGTAGCACAATCACCGCCGACCGCGGGCGCTCGATCCCGATCACGTTCCGCTGGCATGGACCCAGCGGCGCAGAGAAGCCTCCGAGTCAGGGAGCGTCCACAACAGGGCCCGGTGCGGTTCGAGGACATAGACGACGTCGAACGCAGGATCGGCGCCGGGCAGGTACGGCTGGTCATCGGGTTCGTCGTATTTGGTCGCGAAGGCGTCGACCACCGCCGGCCAGTCGCCCGGGGTCCCGAGGTCGGTCAAGACGCCGTACACGATCACGACGTCCGAACCGCTCTCGAGATGGATGGCGACGCGAGGATCACGTTCGAGGTTGCGGGCCTTGACCGTCGAACGGGCGCTGTAGAGGTACACCCGGTCGCCGGCTACGACAGCCCACACCGCGGTGACTTGGGGGGCGCCGGTCGGGCCGGTCGTGTGCAGCCAATAGATACGAGCGGGAGATAGGCGGTCAGCTACTTCCGGCCAGGTCAGCCTGGTGGTGGTGTCGTCGGGCACGACATCATCATGCCGGGTGGGGCAGGTTGGCATTCCTGCCGGCCCCTCGCCTGCCGGGAGAGCAGCCGCCGGCCCTTGGGCCCGCCGGCGAACCTTTTTTCGCGGGCGGGAGTCGTATGGAGGTGATGAGCCGTCTAAGGGGGGTGAGCAGCGCAGCGACTGGCGCGGGAAGCGATGAGCTCGCCCTCTGGTTGACGGACGGCTACGCGCCGGCATTTCGCACCGCCTACCTGATCCTGCACAACCGGGCCGACGCCGAGGAGGCCGTGCAGGACGCTTTTCTCCGCGCCTGGCGCTTCCGGGCCGCCGTCCCTGCCGGCGAGGGCGTCCGCCCCTGGCTCTACCGGGTGGTCGTCAACGCCTGCCTGAGCAAGCTCCGCGCCGACCGGGCTCGCCTCGACCGGACGTCCGCGCTCGATGAGGTTTCCCTCGGACGCCGCGCGGGTGTCTCATCGGAGGGAGAACCCGAGGCCGCGGCCGAGGATAGGGAGACCCAACAAACCGTGCTGGACGCGGTCGCAGCCCTACCCGAGCACCTCCGCGTCGTGGTCGTCCTGCGCTACTACGCCCAGCTCAGTGAGCGGGAGATCGCCACTGTCATCCACCGCCGGACCGGGACGGTCAAGAGCCGCATGCACGACGCCAGGACCCGCCTCAGCGCGGACCCCCGACTCGCCGACTTCGCCGGCGTCGCCGTCTTCGCCAGCCGATCGGAAGCCGCCGATGATTGACAACGAAGTACTGGAAGACCTGCTGCGGGAAGCCGCCGAGGGCATCGCCGTCCCGGCCGACGGACCAGCCCGGGTCCTGGCCGCCCGGGCCGACCTGGGTCTGGAGCCGGCCCGACCCGGTCGCACGCGCGCCTCAGGCATTCGGGTTCGGATGCCTCGTCCCCGGGTAGCCCTGGCCGGCTTGACCGCGCTGGCTGCCGTCGGTCTGCTCGTCGGCGTGGGGGCGGACCTGGCCGGGTCGGGCTCCTCCGGCTCCCCCACGGTCGCCCAGCATGCGCTCGCGACCCCGGCGCTCAAGGCCGCCTCCGCTGGCAGCACCGGTTCGAGCACCTCGGGCTTGGGCAGCTCAGGAGGGGGCAGCGCGGGAGGGACGAGTGCCGGCCCCGGCTCAGCAGGCTTTGCCTCCAACTCCCCATCCTCGTCCGCCCCGACGGCGCCAGCCGCCGGGTCGCCAGCAGTGCCGAGCGTGGTCTCGAAGGTGATCCAGACCGGGTCGGTCAGCCTGCAGGTCAGCTCCGGCCAAGTAAACGCCGCCATGACCCAGCTCACCTCGGACGCCACCGCGCTCGGCGGGTTCGTGGCCAGCACCAACACCCAGACCGGCACCGGGCCGGCGACGGGCGCCATCACGCTCCGCGTGCCGGTCGCCGCCTTTGACCAGCTCCTCAACGAAGTGCGGAGGATCGGAAAGGTGACGTCGGTGACCACTTCCGGGCAGGACGTCACTTCCCAGTACGCAGATCTCAGCGCCCAACTGCAGTCCCTCGAGGACACCCGCACCCAGTTCCAGCAGATCATGACCCAGGCCACCACGATCGGCGACATCCTGTCCGTCGAACAGCAGATCAGCGACCTGCAGACCCAGATCCAAGAACTCCAGAGCCAGCTGCAGGTCATGGAAAACCAGACCACCTACGGCACCCTCTCCGTACAGGTCACCGAGCAGACCAAACCCCAAGCGGTCGCCCCGACACCCCCCAGCGGCCTGGCCAAGGCGTGGGGCCACTCCCGCCACACCTTCGCCCGCGGGCTCGAAGCGGTGGTAGGCGCCCTGGGCGGAATCGCCGTGTTCCTCACCTGTGTGCTCGGTCTCGCCCTCCTCGGCCGCCTGAGCTGGGGCGTGATGCGGCGTCGCCTCGTCTGAGCCGGAGGCAGTGCCAGCAGGGTTGGCCGGACCGTCCTACGCTCGGCGTATGTGCCGCAACATCACCACGCTCCGGGGGCTGGATCCCGCCGCCACCGCAGAGGAGATCGAAGCCGCTGCCCGCCAGTACGTGCGCAAGGTCAGCGGGGTCCAGGGCCCGTCACCGAGGACCGATGCGGCCTTCGAGCGCGCCGTCCAGCAGGTGGCCTCGGCTACGACCGAGTTGCTCGCCGAGCTCCCGGCCCGCCGCCAGCCTCCACCGACGCTGCCGCCCCTCCGGCGTATCGCCTCCCGGCGATAGGTCCGCAGGTGAGCTAGGCTCACAGTCGTTCGTCGCTCCGGACCCCGGTGACGTCTGCTCTTGTCAGACCCACACTGGAGGTGGAGGATGCGGACACCGATGCTGCTCAGGTCCCGGTCGTCGCGGGCTCCATTGGTCAGGCGGGAGGACGCAATGGCGGTCTCCAGCGCCGCATTGCGCCCGCTCCCGGCGGGACGGTTTGCCCGAGCCGACCCCGCCGGGAGCAACCACGACGAAGCGGTCGGGACGCGAATGCGCATCTGGCCGGTCGGTTTCATCTTCACTACCGCCGTGGTGATGGTGTATGCCGGAATCGGGTTGTTGATCTGGTGGCTCTTCGTCCGGTGACGTAGCGATCCAGTGACCTCGACATCGGTCGACACTCGTTCAATCGGCGGCGGTGTCGATCATGTCGAGGGGAGCAGCCGTGCCGCGGGTGTGTTGCTCCAGCACGGCTTGGAAGTTGGCGATGCGGCTCTCCACGTCAGCCCGGTCTTCGGGGTCGGCAATGACCTCGGCCGCTCGGCCCCACATCGTCACCTGACGGTCCAGTACCGCTCGCTGGTCAGCTGAGGTGGTGTACTGGACGACCTTGGTCAGGGCGTCGATCTGGCGGATGGCGACCGCCGGCATAGCCCCACCGCCCTGGCGGATCTTGTCAACCGCTCGGTTGACGATGCGGGCATAGTCCGGCGGACGTTCGATCAAGCGGGGGATCCCTGTCCGGTCGCAGTGGAGGGTTTGCGGCAGCGCCCGGGTGGAGATCCGGCACAGGGCGTCGGCGAGCCAGTCGATGCAGGTGAGCGCGGTGAAGGTGTCGTTGACGGCCGCCGAAAGGGCCCGGATGGCGATCTCGACGAGTTGGTCGACGGGGAAGACGGGGTCCTGGGTGAGAGTGCGGTACGCGCCGGACACATGCGCGCTGGCCAGGGCCGCAGCCACCTCCGGAGCCCCACTCGCCGGCCACACTCGCGCCAGCGGCAGGCCGGCAGTGACAAAGTGGCCCGGCCGGTAGAGCAGCTCGATGACCGTGTCGGTGTCGGCCGCGATGGCAATGAGCTCCTCGCGGCGGACGAATTGCAGGTACCCGCTGGTTGTCGCCGGCACCGTGGCGGAGATGCCCTCGACCCGGCGGCGAGTCTGCTCGGCCAGCAGCGGGGTGGCGGCTGCTGCCTCATCTTCGGAGGTCGGAAACTGCACGTCGATGGCCCGGCGCAGATCGCGGGAAATGCTCGCCATCACCTCCTGGAGCTGGATCGAGACCGCGATGTGGTGGACGAAGTAGATAAGGACACCGGTGTCAACGATGAGGAGCAACTCGCCCACGGCGATCGACAACCGCGGGACAAAGGTTCCGTTCGCGGACGCCCCGACCGACCCCAAGGTCAGCACGGTGTAGACGAAGCTGGCGACGTAGGCACCGAGGGAAAATTGGGTGCCCAGGTCGCGAATGAAGTTGCGCAGCATCCTGGGTCCGAACTGCTGCGAGGCCAAGGTAAAGGCGACGATCATCACCGAGAAAAGCACGCCGGTGACAGTGATGAGGGCGGCCGCGGCGGCGCCCAGCACCGTGCGGGCCGCGTCGGGGCTGCTCTGGCTGAGCAGGCTGGGCAAATGGATACCGCGGTCGAAAGAGAGCCGATCGATGGCATAGGTACCGGCGAACAGCGCCACGGCAGCGAAACAGAGCAACGTGGGAACGATCCACAAGGTGGTGCGCAGGGCTTCGCGGCGCCATGGTGTCAGCAGCGGTCGGCGGTGGAAGGCAGCGGGAACACGGCTGTTACTTGGAGACACGGGCACTTCCTGCGAACGATTGACGGGGTCGCGTACGACACCGTGCCGACCAGTCTTCCCGGCTCTCCGCCCGCCACGCTAACCGGCGTGGGACCGGCCAGCCGCGGCGTGAGCGTAGGCGGCGCGGACGGCACTCCTGTCGACGCTCGGATCGGGCTCGACGATGGTTCCCACTCGCAGATTCCAGCACCGTTGGATCTCTTCGATGGGGCAGTCGTGGAGGACGGCTGCGGCCTGGACACATGCACCCGCGGCCGCGTGCTCCGCACCATCGGGCACGGTCACGGCTCGACCCGAAAGGTCGGCAAGGATCTGACGGTACGCCGCTGACCGAGCGCCGCCCCCCACCAGCACGATGTGGTCATCCCGGACGTCCACCATGGCACCAAGCGCATCCAGGCCATCGAGGAGCCCGCACACCACTCCTTCGAACGCGGCCCGAGCCAACTGCTCTCGGCTGACATCAGTCCTCAGCCCGATGATGGTGCCGGCCGCATCCGGCCGGTTCGGCGTTCGTTCGCCGTCGAAGTACGGGACGAGGACCAGCCCACCTGCGCCAGATCCGCAGCTGGAGGCGAGCGAACTGAGCTCGGCTTCGCTCACGCCGAGGAGGCGGGCGACCGCGGCGGTGACCTTGGTGGCGTTGAGGGTGCAAACGAGCGGCAGGTACCGGCCGGTTGCATCCGCGAAGCCGGCGACGGTCCCCGTCGGGTCGCCGACAGGCTGGTCACTGACCGCGAACACGGTGCCCGAAGTCCCGAGCGACATACAGAGCTCGCCAGGACGGAGCCGGATCCCGAGCGCCGCCGCCATGTTGTCACCGGTCCCGGGTCCGACGATCGACTGGCGAGTGAGCAGGAGATCGCTCGGTTCGTCGGCTTGCACCAGTCCCGCCACCGCCGTGGGCGCCAGCACTTCGGGGAGCCGCTCCATCCACGGCCCCGGCCCGACGAAGCGCTCGAGCAAGGCAGGCAGCCAACGGTCCTCGCTGGTGGCGAAGTATCCGGTCCCCGACGCATCCCCCCGGTCTGTCACCAGGCGTCCGGTGAGACGGTAGGTGAGGTAGTCGTGCGGCAGCAGGACCGCGCCGATCGAGTCCAGCCGGTCCGGCTCGTGGGCGGCCAGCCAGGCGAGCTTCGTGATGGTGAAGGCCGCCAACGGGACAGAGCCGGTCGCTGACGCCCAGGTCCCTGCGCCCAGCTGTTCGACGAGGTCGGCTGCTTGGGGCGCGGATTCGGTGTCATTCCAGAGTTTGGCGGGGCGCAGGACTTGACCGTGACCGTCGATGAGCACCATGCCGTGCTGCTGCCCCGAAACAGATACCGCCGCGACCGAGCGGGGCGTGCGATCGCTCGTGCGGGCGGCACCGGCCGCTCGGGCAGCACCGGCGGCTCTGGTGGCTCCGGCGGCTCCGGCGGCTCCGGCGGCAGCAAGCAAGGCGTCCCACCAGGCCCCCGGATCCTGCTCGCTGCGCGGCGGGTGGACAGGCGGGTGGGGCGCCCGTCCAGAAGCGACCAGGGTGCCATCGTCGGCGTCGCGTAGTTCGACCTTGGTGGACTGGGTCGAACTGTCGACGCCCATCACGAGCGGCATCGGTGCAACCCACCTTCCACGGCATTCACGACTTCACGGCCCACCCTCGAGGTTCAGATCGATGACGGCAGCCGCGTCGTGGGCATGCTGGCCGACCGTGAGCCGCCAGGCGCCCGGTTCGTGCACCCATGCCCCGTGCTCCCTGACGGCGAGCGAGGCGAGGTCGTAGGGCACAGCCACCTCCCGGACCTCCCCCGCCGCCAACTCGACGCGCCCAAAGCCGACGAGGCGGCGGAGCGGGCGCTCATACCGCGAGTCGAGCTTGCTGCCGTACACCTGCACGACGGTGGCCCCGGGGCGCCGTCCAGTGTTGGTGACGCGGACCACGACGTCTCCGCTCCATCCCGCCGGCGTGTGGGCCACCTCGGCCCCGCCCACTTCGAAGGTGGTGTAACCGAGGCCGGCGCCGAACGGTCGGTGCGGCTCGACCCCGTCCCGATCGAGCTTCCACTGGCCGTGGAAAAGGTCGTAGGTCGCGGTGTCGGCGTCGGGGTCGAACGGGACCAGATGTGATTCGTCGCGAGGGAGGGCAAAGGGCAGACGCCCACCTGGCTCGGCGGCACCGGTGAGCACGTCGCCGAGGGCTCGGCCGCCCTCCATGCCCGGGTACCAGACCAGGAGGGCTGCGGGGACGTCGTCGAGCCAGGGCATGACCGTTGCCGAACCACCCATGACCACCACGACGATATGCGGGCAAACTGCCAGCGTCGCGGCGATCAGGTCCTCGTCGCCGGCGTGAAGGCGAAGCGAACGGCGGTCGCCGCCAGGTGACGAGAAGTCTGCCTCTGCTGGCTGTCTCTGTTGCGCACGGGTAACGGGTTGGTTAGGGGCAACGGGGTCCTCGCGAGTCATGGCCCGGTCGGGGGTAACGGGGGTCGGAACGATGGGCGGCTCCGGGCGCGGCGGGAACACACCCTCCAATCCGGCGGTGCCGCGGGAATCGACGTACTCGCCCTCGTCGGCCTTGGTGAAGCCCACGACAACCACGGCCAGATCCGCGCCGGACGCCACGGACGCATCGTCGTCGGCGGCCACTACCTCGGCGCCGGCAAAGGCGATGCGGATGCCGTCCAGCAGCGGGACCACAGCGGGCGGGCGCACGTCACTGGACCCGCCATCGCCGAGATTCGGCACGGCCGCCAGCCGACCGAGCACCGCGACACGGCCAGTCGTCCGCGGATCAACCGGTAGGAGGTTGTCCGCGTTGCGCAGCAGCACCATGGATCGGGCGGCCGCCTCCCTGGCCAGTGTGCGGTGCTCGGGAGCGGCGAGCACCGCGAGGTCGGGTTGCGCGTCGAACACCCACGCAAAGCGCAGCAGGGTGGCCACGATGTCGAGGACCCGGGCGTCGATGTCGACCTCGCTGAGTTCGCCCGCCTCCAAGGCCGGTGCCAGGCGCTGCGCCCGCTGCTGTCGAAAGGGCATTTCGATGTCGAGCCCCGCATTGATCGACAGGACCGGATCTCGCAGGCCCACCAAGAAATCGGAGGTGACGAAGCCGTCCCACCCCCACTCGTCGCGGAGAATCTCCGTGAGCAGCACGCGGTTCTCCCCGCACCAGTGGCCGTTGACCGAGTTGTAGGCGGACATGGTCGAGGCCACTCCGGCGCCGGCCACCCGGCGGAAATGCGGGAGGTACACCTCGTGCAGGGATCGCTCATCGACGGTCACGTCGACGCGAAACCGGGCCTCTTCGATGCTGTTCAGGGCGAAGTGCTTCATGCACGCCATCACATGGCGCTGCAGCCCGCGGGTCAGCGCCGTGGCCATCTCCCCGACGTGGTGGGGATCCTCGCCGTATGTCTCCTGGGCCCGACCCCAGCCGGGGTGGCGGAGCAGGTTCATGCAGACGGCCCCGGTGTAGGTAGCCCCGACGGCACGCAGCTCCGCGCCCATGGCGGCTCCGATGCGTTCCTCGAGGTCGGGGTCGAATGTCGCCCCCCGGGCCATGGACACGGGAAAACAGGTGGCAGGACCCACCACACACCCGCGAGGCCCGTCGACGAACTGGATGCCAGGAATGCCGAGGCGCTCGACGGCCGCAGCGGGCCACGGGTGCTCGTGGTAGCCGCCCGAGATCATGTCCGTCAGGCCGGGCCAGAAGTCGGTATCGCCATCGAGAGAGTCGAGCCTTTCCTCCAGCGTCATCTGGGCGACGAGGTCGGCGGCCTCCTTGCGGTGGTCGGCGCCGGACCGGACCCGTGCGGCCGCGAGGGCGAAAGGCGATGCGGAAGGGCCAGTCGTCATCGGGCCCGCTCGACGTGGCGATTGACGATGTTCTCGAGCAGCTCTTGCCGACCCGATACCGAAGGGGGGTCGAGGTCGGCGTCGAGGACGACCTGGTGGAGATCGGCGAGGGTGCGGCGGCCCTCGAGGATGTCCGTCCCGAGCGGTCCGTTCCAGCCCGCGTAGCGGTCCCGGAGGCGATCCTCCAGATCGCCCGACTCGAGCAACGAGGCGGCCGCCAGGAGCGACCGGCCCAGGGTGTCCATGGCGCCGATGTGGCCGTGGAACAGGTCGTCGCGAGCGACGGACTGGCGGCGCAACTTGGTGTCGAAGTTGAACCCGCCGGCGCCGATCCCGCCCGATCGAAGGATCTCGTAGAGAGCCAGGGTGAGCTCCTCTACCGAGTTCGGGAACTGGTCGGTGTCCCAGCCGTTCTGGGCGTCACCGCGGTTGGCATCGACAGACCCGAGGATCCCGGCCGCGAGGGCGGTGGCGACCTCGTGGTGGAAGCTGTGGCCCGCCAGTGTGGCGTGGTTGACCTCGAGGTTCACCTTGACCTCTCCGTCGAGGCCGTGACGGGCAAGGAAGCCGGCGACCGTGGCGGCGTCGCGGTCGTACTGGTGCTTCGACGGCTCGGCTGGCTTGGGCTCGATGAGGATCGTCCCGGCGAACCCGATGCGGTGCTTGTGCTCGACCACCAGGTGGAGGAACCGGGCCAGCTGGTCGGTCTCTCGGCGCAGGTCAGTGTTGAGCAGTGTGTCGTAGCCTTCGCGGCCGCCCCACAGCACGTAGTTGGCGCCACCCAGACGGTGGGTGGCGTCGAGCGCGTGGGCCACCTGAGCGGCCGCATGGGCGAAGACCTCCGGGTTCGGGTTGGTAGCCGCACCGGCGGCGTAGCGAGGATGAGAGAAGAGATTGGCGGTGCCCCACAAGAGTCTCACCCCCGTGCGCTCCATCTGGGCGCCCGCCTCGTCAACCATGACGTCGAGGTTGGCGCAGCTCTCCTTGAACGTCGCACCGGCTGGGGCGATGTCTCGGTCGTGGAAGCAAAAGAACGGCACCCCGAGCTTGGCGAAGAACTCGAAGGCGGCCGCCATCTTCTCCCGGGCCGCCTCCATCGGATCCCGGCCCGGCCGGTTCCAAGGGCGGTCCAAGGTCCCCTCGCCGAAGATATCGGTGCCGCCCCACACGAAGCTGTGCCAGTAGCAGACGGCCAAGCGCAGGTGATCCTCCATACGCCGCCCGGCCACCACCCGGTCGGCGTCGTACCACCGGAAGCTCAGGGGGTCGTCACAGTCCGGTCCGCGGTAACGGATGACGGGTATGTCAGGAAAGAACTCGGGCTGATCGCTCATCGATCCACCTCAGGCTTTCTCCGATCGTGTGCTATTCGACACCATATAGGTGTTCTAGATACCAAAAAATCGCTTCAGTACTTTCAGCCTTGTCTCATGACGTTCATAGTTTGCGCTCGTTTACTGGTGCCGTGGAGAAGATCGACCTAACGGCTTGGAGAGGGCAGTGAGCGAGTACGACGCAGGGCAGGACGACCCAGGGCAGGACGACCCAGGGCAGGACGACCCAGGGCAGCACGCACCCGGTGAGGCGCCGATAGCCCACGAGGGCGGAAACGCCTGGAGTGTCGGTGGGGCCCGTGGGCCCGGCGCATCGGGGCCCACCGCGTGGGCGACCGGCGCCTGGGGCCCCGCACCGGCTTGGCCCCCCCCGCCACCGCCGGCCGGAGGCGGGTGGGGCACCGGTACCGGGCCCGGTACCGCTCCGGGCGCCGGCGGCGGGTGGGGCATCGGTTCGGCATCTGCCGCGCCGGCCCCGCCTCCCCCACCGCGCCGTCACCGCGTCCTCCCCGCGTTGCTCAGCCTGGCACTGGTAGGGGCGGCCGCGACCACGGGCGTGGCAATCGGTCACGAGGTCTGGCCGGCGAAGACCACGGTGAGCTCGACAGCTCAGGGCGGAATCACGTCGCCCAGTTCGGGGAGTTCGGGGAGTTCGGGGAGTTCGGGCAGCTCCGGTTCGGGGAGCGCTTCGGATCCGTACGGCTCCTACTCGGGGCAGTCGCCGTTCGGCTCGGGCGAGTCTGGCGGATCTGGCGGTGGCGACGGATCCGGCGGTGGGTCCGCGAACGGCAGCGGGACCCAGAGCGGCAGCGGCCCATCCGACACCGCAGCCATCGCGGCCAAGGTCGATCCAGCCCTGGTCGACATCAACTCCACTTTTAGTTACCAGAGCGCCCAAGGGGCCGGGACCGGCATCGTGCTCACCTCCACCGGTGAGATCCTCACCAACAACCACGTGATCGACGGGGCCACCAAGATCAGCGTGACCGATGTCGGCAACGGCCACACGTACAGCGCCACCGTGGTCGGCTACGACCCCTCCCAAGATGTCGCCGTCCTGCAGCTCAAGGACGCGTCTGGTTTGCAGACGGCCAGACTCGGCGATTCCTCCACGGCGGCGGCCGGAGAGTCGGTGGTCGCCATTGGCAACGCGGGTGGAACCGGCGGCACGCCCACCAGCGCCGGCGGCTCCATCACCGCGCTCGACCAGTCGATCACCGCCAGCGACGACCTGGACGGCACCAACGAGCAGCTCTCCGGGCTCATCCAGACCAATGCCGACGTGCAGCCAGGAGACTCCGGAGGTTCCCTGGTCAACAGCGCCGGCCAGGTGATCGGCATGGACACCGCAGCCTCGGAGGAGTTCTCTTTCCAATCTTCTGCGAGTGAAGGCTTCGCCATCCCCATCGACCAGGCGCTGGCGATTGCGCAGGAGGTCACCGCCGGCCAGGGATCGACCACCGTGCATGTCGGGCCCACCGCCTTCCTCGGCGTGCTGATCTCCGCCTCGGGTGACCAGAGCAACCCCAACGGCTACGCCGGCGGCGGTTACGGAAGCTTCGGTGGATCGAGCACATCCGGCGTCGACATCGGCAGCGTTGTCAGCGGCGGGAGCGCCCAGCAGGCCGGTCTGACCGAAGGGGACGTGATCACCTCCTTGGGTGGGCAGAGCGTCGACTCGGCCTCCGCGCTCAGCGCCCTGCTGGTCAGCCATCATCCCGGCGACCAGGTCCAGATCGGCTGGTTCGACTCATCCGGGCAGTCCCACACAACCACCGTCACGCTCGGCAGCGGACCGCCCGCCTGAACCGCGGGTCGCCCCGGCCGTCAACGCCGGCATGAAGCCGGCTGGCCGGACGATTGGCCTTCGGCGTCAAGTGGAAGAATCACGAGATGGCGAGCGTCCAGGAAGTCGCCGACACCTACATCATCGAGATGGCCGCCCGCGACCCGATCGCCGCGACGGAGTGGGGCGTCGCCGGGCACGATGACCGTCTTCCAGACCTCTCACCCGCCGGACTGGAAGAGTGCGCCGACCTGCAACGCGCCAGCCTGGCGGCGCTGACCAGGTCGCCGAAGGACACCGAAGCTGACCGGATCGCGGCCGAAGTCATGACCGAGCGCCTCACCGCCAGCTTGGAGCTATACGACGCCGGCGAACACTTCCGATCGGTTCGGGTGCTGCACAGCCCTCAGGATTCGGTGCGCAGGAGCTTCGATCTCATGCCCGTCGAGAGCGAGGCGGACTGGCAGGTCGTGGCCTCCCGGCTGCGCGCCGTACCCGGTGCGCTGGAGGGAATCCGGGCGACGTTACAGGAGGGTCTCTCCCGCCGGCTGGTGAGTGCCCGGCGCCAGGTCCTGGCCTGCGCCGCCCAGTGCGACACCTGGGGTGGCCGCGACGACGCCTCGTCGTCGTTCTTCGCCGGTTTGGTGCGCGGCTACGCCGGTGGGTCCAGCGCCGCCGTGCTGGACAACGCCGCTGGCGCCGCCGCCCAGGCCTACCTGGAGCTCGGCGCCTGGCTGCGCGAGCACTACCTGCCGGCCGCCACCCGGGCCGATCCGGTTGGGCGGGAGCGGTATGCCCTCGCCGCTCGGTCTTTTACCGGCTCCGAGCTCGACCTCGACGACACCTACCAATTCGGCTGGGCCGAGCTGCACCGCATCGAGGGTCGCATGGCGGCCGTGTGCGAGCGGATCGTGCCCGGCGCCTCGCTGGGCGAGGTCATCGCCCACCTCGAGTCGGACCCGGAGCGGGTCATCGACGGTGTCGAGGCGTTCCAACAGTGGAACCAGGAGCTGATCGACACCACGATGGCCTCGCTCGACGGCGTCCACTTCGACATCGCCGGGCCGATCCGCCGCTGTGAAGCCATGATCGCTCCACCCGGCGGGGCCGCCGCCATGTACTACACCGGCCCGAGCGAAGACTTCTCCCGGCCCGGACGGACGTGGTACCCGACCCTCGGCAAGACCCGCTTCCCGCTCTGGCGTGAGGTCTCGATCTGCTACCACGAGGGAGTCCCAGGCCACCACCTACAGATCGCCCAGGTTCGGTACCTGGCGGACCGCCTCAACCGCTTCCAGCGACTGGCCGGCTTCACGTCGGGCCATGGCGAGGGCTGGGCCCTGTACGCCGAGCGGCTCATGGGCGAGCTCGGCTACCTCGACGACCCGGCGTTCGAGCTGGGCATGCTCTCCGCCCAAGCCATGCGCGCCGTGCGAGTAGTCGTCGACATCGGCTTGCATCTGCAGCTGCGGATTCCCGCGGGCGAGCGGTACCACCCCGGGGAGCGCTGGGCGCCGGAGCTGGCGCTGCCTTTTGTCATCGAGCGGTCCTGCTTTCCCGCGGACTTCATGGCTTCAGAGGTCGACCGTTATCTCGGTTGGCCGGGCCAGGCGATCTCCTACAAGGTCGGCGAGCGGGTCTGGCTCGAGAGCCGGCAGGCCGCCAAGGACCGCAAGGGGGCCGCGTTCGACCTCAAGGACTTCCACCGCTATGCCCTCGATCTCGGCGGCATGGGGCTCGATCAGCTCGCCCGGGAACTCGAACGCTACTGAGTGCCCGAGCTACTGAGTAGTTCGAGGCAGGCGCCGGACCGCCCCTTTGACGAGCACCCTCTGGTACAGGCCGGCGGGTAGCCGCGAGATCAGGTCGATCACCTTGGCGTCCGGCCCGATCAGGGCCCGACGGCGGTCGCGCTCGACGGCGGTCAGGATCTGACGGGCGGCCTTCTTGGGACTGGTGAGCGCCACCTTGTCGAAGTTGCGGCGCGCTTCCTCGGGGTCACCGGCGGCCGCGGCCACGCTGGGATCCATGCGGGCGTTCCGGGCGATGTTGGTCTTGATGCCGCCGGGGTGGATCGTGGTGCACGACACGCTGGAACCCTCCATCTCCAGTTCCATACGCAGGCAGTCGGTGAAGCCGCGGACCGCGAACTTGGCGGCGTTGTAGGCCGACTGCGAGGGAACGCTCACCAACCCGAACACGCTCGACAGGTTGATCACATGTCCCTCACCGGCGGCCTTCAGGTGCGGCAGGAAGGCCTTGGTCCCGTAGACGACGCCCCAGAAGTTGATGTTCATCAGCCACTCGAGGTCTTGGTAGGACATGGCCTCGATGGTGGCGCCGAGGGCGACGCCGGCGTTGTTGAAGATCAGGTTGACCCGGCCGTGGTCCGCCACCACCTGGTCGGCCCAGGCGTACACCGCGTCGCGGTCGGCGACATCGACGCGTTGGGAGGTCACCTTGATCCCGGAGCCCTCGCAGAGCATGACCGTCTCGGCCAGGCCGACCTCGTCGATATCGGACAGGGCGACGTCGGCACCTCGGGCGGCCAGCTCCCGGGCGAGGGCTCGACCGATCCCGGAGGCGGCGCCGGTTACGGCCGCAACCCGGCCATCGAAACTCTTCATCGTCATCAGCTCCCGGCCACTCAGGCCGCAGTCGCCGGCGCCGGCTGGCGCACCGGATTGGAAAAAATCATGGCGTCGTCCTCGATTCCGCTCATCTTCAAGGCCCGGTAGTCGCGCAGGTAACTCTGGTGGACCTGCCACGGAAACTTGGAACCTTGCTTCGGGAAGCTCGCGGCCGAGCGAAGCACGTAGCCGGAGGTGAGACCGAGCAGCGGTTGCGGGGCGACCGAGGCGTCCCGGTTGACCGGGGTGCACTGCTGCACCCGTGTCGCTCGCATGTGGGTGAGCAGACGGCACACGTAGTCGCAAGTGAGGTCGCATTTGAGCGTCCATGACGCATTCGTGTAGCCGACGGCGATGGCGAGATTCGGCACGCCCTCGAGCATCATGCCCTTGTAGGTGAGCTTGCTCGCCAGATCGACGGCCTCGCCGTCGACCGATAGCTCGATACCGCCGAGGAAGAGAAGCTCGAGTCCGGTGGCGGCGATGATGATGTCAGCGTCGAGCGCGGCGCCCGACCGGAGCAGCAGGCCCTTCTCGGTGAAGGTGTCGATCTGGTCCGTTACCACCGACGCAGCCCCGGCGGTGATCGCTTTGAACAGGTCGCCGTTGGGGACGACGCAGAGCCGCTGGTCCCACGGGTTGTATCGGGGGGTGAAATGGGTGTCGACGTCGTAGCCGGCCGGCAGCTGGCGCTCGACCTGGGTGCGCAAGAGCCGCTTCACGAGCCGCGGCCACCGCTTGCTCAGCTGGTAGGACGCCTGGGTGGTGAGGGCCTTGTACCACCGGATGGTCGGGCCGGAGTAGCGCCCGGGCAGGGCCCACCGGAGCACGTTGGCGATGGGATCCTTGGCCGGCAAGGAGGCGATGTAGGTCGGCGAGCGCTGCAGCATGGTCACGTGCTCTGCCGTTGCGGCCAGGGCCGGGATGAGCGTCACGGCGGTGGCGCCGCTGCCGATCACCACGACCCGCCTACCGGCGTAATCGAGATCATCGGGCCAGGCTTGGGGGTGCACGATGGTGCCGGCGAAGCGGTCCATGCCGGCGAAATCAGGCAGGTAGCCGTGGTCGTAGCGGTAGTAACCGCTACACGAGAAGACGAAGCCGCAGGTCACCTCGACCTCCTCGCCAGTGTTGAGCCGCGTCGCGGTGATGTGCCAGCGCGCTTCCTCGCTGAACCAGTCCGCCCGGATGATGCGGTGATTGAAACGGATGTGCTTGTCGACGCCGACCTCGGTGGCCGTGTCCTTGATGTATTGCAGGATCGATTCGCCGTCCGCGATCGACTTCTCGCCGTCCCAGGGCCGGAACGAGTAACCCAGGGTGAACATGTCAGAGTCGGAGCGGATGCCCGGATAGCGAAACAGATCCCACGTGCCCCCGATGGCATCCCGCGCCTCGAAGATGGCGTAGGAAGCCCACGGGCACTCCGATTCGAGGTAGCACCCGGCGCCGACTCCGGACAGGCCGGCGCCGACGATCAGGACGTCGAGGTGCTCAACGGTCGCCATCTGCGTCAGGCGCCCGAGGTGACGAGCTTGTCGGAAAGGGTTCCGTACTCGCCGAACAGCTCCTTGCGCCAGCGCTCGACCAACTCGTTCGTGTCGGAATCGTCAGGGTGGAAGTCGGGGCGGTTGTAGTCCCGCAACTGAATCCAGATCTCCTTGCTGAGGACGGGCGAGCGGCGGAAGGTACGCCAGCTCCGACGGAGGTTGCCGGGTCGGTACGTCGCCCGGTCGCCGAGCAGGGACACGATCATCTGCGCGGCCATCGCCAACACGAAGCCGTAGCGGAAGAGGTTCATCGTCATGACGCGCATCCGCTCGGTGCCGCCGACGGCCTGGTAGACGTCGAAGGCGACGGCCTTGTGTTCGGACTCCTCCAGGGCATGCCAGACGAACAGGTCGCGGACCGCCTGGTGACCGAACAGGTCTCGGGTCTCCTCGCTGGAGAGCACCAGCTCGGCCAAGGTGGCGGTGAAGTGCTCGAGGGCGGCGGTGACGGCCAGGTTGGACTTGGCGGACAGGGCGCGCTCACGTATCGCCAGGCCCCGTTTGGTGATCCACTCCACCCGCTTCGTCGGGTAGCCAAGCTCGTCGAGGCGCTGGTTGAACACCCGGTGCTCCCGACCGTGCATCGCCTCCTGCCCGATGAAGCCCGCCACCTGGCGCTTGAGCTCGGGATCGGTGATCTCGTCACGGAAGCGCCGCACCGACCGGACAAAGAAGTCCTCCCCGTCCGGGAACACGGCCGACAGGGCGGCGGCGAGGTGACTCAGCATCAAGTCGCCATCCCTGGCGAAGTGCCTGGGCACGTCTTGGAAGGACTCGTCGAGGGAGATGCGGCGAGTCTGGATCTTGCGGTGGTTGCGAGCCTGGGTCATGGGTGCGTCTTCTCCCGAAGCGAGGTGGTCAGCACAGCCTAGAGGGTTTGAGGATTTTACTCAAGTCGTCAAAAAGTTTGCTAGGGTGAGGCGGCGATGGGAGCCGAAACGGACCGGACAGACACGATCGAAACAGTGGCGCAGACCAAAGGCGCTCACACCCGGCGAGCGATCCTCGAGGCTGCCATCACCCGGTTCGGCCGGGAGGGCTTCCGGTCGACGTCGGTAGCTGACATCGCCCGCGACGCGTCTGTGGGCGGCACCGTCGCCTACGCCTATTTCCCGAACAAGGAAGCCCTCTTCCTCGCCGCCGTGGACGAGGACGCCGCGGCCGTCATCCACGAGGGACTGTCCAGCGCCATGGCCGATCCCGGCGTCCCGGACTGGCGGCAATTGCTCATCTACACCCTGCTGGGGGCCCTCGAGCACCACCCGCTGGCCCGGCGCCTGCTCGCCGGACTCGAGCCCGAGGTGACCGATCGGGTGCTGGAGATCCCGGCCCTGGCGGAACTCCGCAAGGCGTGCGCCGAACGCCTCCACGCCGAGCAGCTCAATGGATCCGTCCGGCCTGACATCGACCCGGGCACGATCGCCAACGGCGTAGTGGCCATCATGCTCTCACTGCTCATGTCGGTGGTCCAGCTGGGCAGCAACGCCGCAACCCTCTACGGGGCCGATATCGCCGCAGTGTTCGAGGCCGCCATCGAGCGACGCCCGAAGGGGCGATAGGTCCGGCGCGAACCTCGTCGGGGCGGCGGGCAACAATGAGGTAATGCCGGTCGAGTCCGACGCCATGGTGATCTCGGCCTCGATCGGCGATCCGGAACGCTTCGGCGCCCTGTTCGATCGCCATGCCACGGTGCTCTTCCGCTACCTGGCGCGACGAGTGAGCGGCGACGAAGCGGATCTGCTGCTCGGTGAGGTCTTCCGCGTGGCCTTCGAGCGACGGGAGACCTATGACTGCGAACGGCCCAACGCCCGCCCCTGGCTGTATGGAATCGCCACCAACCTCCTCGCTCATCACCGCCGCAGTGAGGCCCGCCGGCTACACGCCACCGCCCGGCTGCTAACAGACCGCGCACCCTGTGCAGACCCAACCGATCAGGTGGACTCGGCGATCGATGCGGCCAATTTCTGGCCAGTCGTGGCCCATCACGTCGCCCAACTCCCCGACCTCGAACGAGATGCGCTCCTGCTGTTTGTCTGGGAGGATCTCAGCTACGAGGAGATCGCCGCCGCCCTCGACGTGCCGGTGGGCACGGTTCGGTCTCGGCTCAACCGGGCTCGGTTACGACTGCGCGAACTCCGAACCTCGAGCGGGAGAGAGCAATGAGTGACGAACTCAAGCGGCTGCGAAGGCTGCGGCCGGATCAGGTTCACCCTGATGACCCTGCCGAACCCACCGTGTTCACTCGACACAAGGAGCAACTCATGGCCTCGATCAACCCTACCGACCAGGCACCGACGACGAGCCTGACGATGCCCGACATCTACCCGCGGCTCGCCTACGACGACGAACGGGCCGCGCTGGACTACCTCGGACGAGTCTTCGGGCTCGCCGAGATCCGCGAGGCCCGAACCGATCTCGGTGACTCGATGCTGGCCTGGTTGCGAGCAGGTACCGGCGTGGTCATGATCGGACACGCCAACGAGTCCGTCCATCAGATCAGCAGCCCGCAGACCGTCGGCAAGACGACCGTGCAGATGATGGTCTACGTCGATGACATTGACTCCCACTACGCCCACGCCCTCGCCGAAGGCGCCCAGATCACCATGCCAATCGAAGATGCCTTCTACGGCGAGCGACGGTACGAGGCGACCGACCTGGAAGGCCATCGGTGGCACTTCGGCGAGCGATTCGCCGACATCAAGGCTCGGGGTGGGACCGTCCCAGACGGCATTTAATAGCGAGTGTCCGCTGTCAGGATTACAAAGACGTAGGCGTCGGACGGACCAGTCCTGGTGCACGTCGGCGACCCGCTTTGGTCGATCGTCCTGCAGATGAAGTCGTTGACGAACACATTCGCGGACATCGGTAGACCTCGTATCGAACCAGTGAAGTCACAGGTTCCGTTTCGTCCCAGGACAGGGAGCGTCTGGCTATAACTGGGGTCATTGACCCAGGTGGCGATGACGCCAGGAAGTTGCCGACAGGCCTGAGACGCCGTCAAGGTGGTTGTCCATTGCTCCTCCGGATGGTCAAAATCCCCCGGCTCAGTTACCAGTGACTTGCGCCCGAATTGGGCGGGTGCCCGTAACGATGTCACCACCTCGTGGGCGAAACGAACCGGTGCGCCCCGGTCATATTTAGCGACAAAGGCCGCCCCGAGAATGGCTATCACGCCTACCATGAAGGCTACCGGGATCATCGAGCTCACAAACGGCGTAAGCGGCAACAGCGTAAAGCCGAAGCTGACAGCACAAAGTACGAGGGCAAGGACCGATGCTACGACCAACGGACGGTACAAATAGGCCTGATAGCGTGACAGGTCCGTTACCTCGAAGAAACTTAGTGAGTTCCACTCAGCCCACACCAGGATCAACAAACTGATAATGCCAAGAGCGACCACGGCCACTCTTACCTTTTGTCGATTTGTCATGGATAACAACCCCGAGTATAACTAGGGGTCGGTAAGCGGCGAAGCCAATCGGCGCTGGCACGTAACCTCGGACGCCAGCCAGGCGAGATGGAACGAGGGTCGCCGACCGATAGTTTGGCGGAGTGCCCCCGGTCGATACGCCCGCCGTCGAGCCGGTCGTCTCGGCTACCGAGGTAACCAAGCGCTGGTCGACGACCCAGGCGTTGGCCGGGGCCACGTTTACGATTGGCGCCGGCGTCACCGGTCTGCTCGGGGCCAACGGCGCCGGCAAAACCACGCTTCTGGGCCTGATCCTTGGTTTGCACCGCCCCGACAGTGGTGCCATCACCGTATTCGGAAGGGATCCGTGGGTGGCTGGCGCCGAGGTCCGGGCCCGTCTGGGCTACGCCCCTGAACACGAGGCGCTTCCTCCCGACGTGGCCGCCCACGACGTCGTGCGCCACCTGGCCGAGCTGCACGGATTGCCGCGCCGGGAAGCGACGTCGCGGGCGAGCGATGCCCTGTGGGAGGTGGGCCTGGGCGAGGAGCGGTTCCGCCCCGTCGGCACCATGAGCACCGGGCAACGCCAGCGGGTAAAGCTGGCCCTGGCCATCGCCCACGACCCGGAGCTGCTGCTGCTCGACGAGCCGACCAACGGGCTCGACCCGTCGCAACGAGAGGACATGCTGGCGCTTATCGAACACGTAGGCGTTGACCTCGGCATGCACGTCATCCTGTCGTCGCATCTGCTCGAGGAGGTCGAGCGGGTCAGCCAATCCGTCGTGATTCTCGAAGCGGGGCGCGTCGTCGCCGACGGTGGAATGGCCGAGCTGAGCCGCACCGACCCTGAGCTCGTCGTCGAGCTGGACCGCGTCGACGCAACTGAGCCGGCCGCGGCCCTGCTCGCGGCGCTCCGGCTGGCCGGCCTGACGGCCAGCGCGGACGGCCCCAGGCGCGTCGTGGTGGCGCTCGAGACGCCGGCGGTGTACGACGTCGTACGGGACGCGCTGGCCGACGGTGCGTACGCCGTCCGGAAGCTCGAGCGCCGGACGGCCAGCCTCGAGGATGTCTATCTGGCCAGTGCCGGGTCGGGACGGACCTCGTGAGCCGCCCAGAAGGCCAGGTGGTCGCTTCCGATGATCAGGCCCGGATCTTCGAGACGGGTTACCGCCCCTACCACGGCACCCGACTCGGGGTATCTCACTCGGTGTGGGCGCTCGCCCGGCACACAGCCGAGCGGATCATGGGCTTGAAAAGGCCCGCCCGTTACAAGATTCTTCCGTTCGCCTCCGTCATCATCGCCTATCTTCCCGCGGTCGCCTTCATCGGCATAGTGGCCCTGATCCCCAACGGCCGCATTCGGCTGTCCGGCTTCATCCCCGGCCCCGGCCGCTATTACGGATTCATCACGGCGGCCATCATCCTGTTTACCATCCTCGCCGCTCCCGAGGCCCTTTGCCCGGACAAGCGCTCTCGCTTTCTCGGGGTGTACCTCTCTTCCCCGCTCAACCGCTCCACCTACCTGCTCGCCAAAGCGATCGCGGTCGTTGGTGTGCTCCTCCTCGTCACCCTCGGCCCGCCACTGTTCCTGCTCATCGGACTGGCCCTCGAGAACGACGGACCGCGGGGATTCGGCGCCTATATGGGCACCCTCGGGCAAATTCTGGCGGCCGGCGTGTCGCTCTCGCTGATGTTCGGCGCGGTCTCCCTGGCCATCCCGTCCTTGACCGACCGGCGGGCGTTTGCGTCGGCCGGTTCGCTGCTGCTTATCCTCGGGTCGGGGGCGCTCACCGGTGTGATCGTCTTCGGCCTGGGGGGCCCCAAGGACCTGCTGGCCCTCGGCCTGGATCGACTCCCCTTCGAACTGGCCCTGCGGATCTTCACGCTGCACGGCCTCCCTACCGCGGCCGGAGGCGGGTTGGCGCGGGCCAGCAGCGCGCCACTGTCGACGGCCGTGGTCGTGGCCGCCAGCATCGGCGTGACCCTCGTTGCCGCCGCGGTGACCTGGTGGCGCGTTGTCGGCACCGAGGTCACCAGGTGACCCCATGACCGATGCCACGATAGAGGTACGCCAGCTGGCCAAGTGGTTCGGCCCGGTCGTGGCCCTCTCAGAGGTCAGCTTCGATATCGAACCAGGCGTGACGGCGTTACTCGGCCCCAACGGTGCCGGCAAGTCCACGCTCTTTCGGGTCATGTGCGGCCTGGCCAACCCATCTCGGGGGTCGGTGCGCATCTTCGGCGAGAACCCGCGGGCCAACCCCGCCCTGACCCGTCGTATCGGCATCGCCCCACAGCAGGAACGACTTTTCGAGCGTCAATCCATCGTCGAGTTCGTACGCCTGGCCGCCATCTTGCACCGTGTCCCCCATCCGGACGAGGCTGCTCTGCGGGCGATCGACACCGTCGAGCTCGATCCCGGCGACACCCGGCCACTCGGCTCCTACTCCAAGGGCATGCGCCAGCGGGTGAAGCTGGCCCAGGCGCTGGTCAACGATCCGGATCTCCTCGTCCTCGACGAGCCCCTCGAAGGGCTCGATCCCCGCCAGCGGCTGCGGACGATCGAGCTGTTGCGCCGGCTCGGCAACCAAGGGAAGACGGTGATCGTCTCGAGCCACGTGCTCGACGAGGTCGAACGCTTCGGTTCGCGCATCCTCGTCATCGCCCAAGGGCGACTCCTCGCCGAGGGGCCGTTTGGAGCCATCCGCGAACTGATGGACGACCGCCCGCATCATCTGAGGGTCGGCACCGACCGGCCCGCGACGTTGGCCGCGGGGCTGTTGACGACTGGCGTGGTGACCGCGGCCCGGGTCAACGACGGGTGGATCGAGGTCGAGACGAGCGACGCCCCCGCGTTCCGACGTTCGGTCGCCGCCGTCGCCCGCGACTGCGAGGCCCGCCTCACCGAAGTGCGCGCCCTCGACGACGACCTCGAGAGCATCTTCGGCTATCTGGTCGACCGGAGATGACCTCGACCGTCGCCCCTTCGAGCTTCAGGACCGTCTGGTGGGTGCTCGTCCGCTCCATCTCCACCCGAGGCCGTTTCGCCGGGCTCAGCCTGCTCGGGCTCGGTGCCATCGCCCTCGGACTGGCCGTGCACCTCACCCACGCCGGCAACCGACCCGGCGCGGCCTGGTCGCTCGTCGACTCGTACGGGTTGTCGCTCTTGATCCCGGTCGTCGCCCTGGTGTTCGCGTCGGCAGCGCTCGGCGACCTGGCCGAGGACGGCACGCTGGTCTACCTCTGGCTGCGGCCGCTCCCCCGCTGGCAGCTGGCGCTGGCCGCCTTCGCCGCGGCGGTAACGGTAGTCACCCCGGTGGCCGTGCTCCCGCTCGTCGTCGGCGCGGCCGTGAGCGGGCAAGGGTTTCGCCTGGTCGCCGGCGCGGCCGCCGGCGGCATGCTGGAGACGGTCGCCTACTCTGCCGTGTTCTGCGGCCTCGGGCTGCGGGTCCGCCGGGCCCTCGTCTGGGGTTTGGCCTACCTGCTGATCTGGGAGCAGGCAGTCGCTCGGGTGTCGCGTGGTGCGGCCCGGGCATCGCTGTACATCAACACCCGCTCGTTGGCCGCCTTCCTGGCCCGACATCCCCCGCCGGTCAACGCGGTGGCGTGGTCGACCGGGCTCATCTTCCCGCTCGTAGTCGTCCTCGTCGCCGTGGCACTGACGACCTGGTCGCTTGATCGGGGCGAGGTGACCTGACGGTTAGGGCCCACCGCAACACAACCGGATCCATGGCCAGATCAATTGGTGGAGACGATGTCGAGGGGGGTCCCCGGAAGCACGGCGCCGAGTAGGGAGAGGTCACTGTCGTGCAAGCGGACGCAACCGTGTGAGATGCGAGCCCCGGTGGCGCCGATAAGAGTGTCGTCATACGCGTCGATGGGGCCGTGGATGCCGATGACGGCATCGCCAGAGCCGTCCCAGTCAGCGATGGCATCGGAATGAGCCGACGTGGCCAGCACGAACGCTCCATAGCCGGGGCCGGGAGGCGGCACCGTCATGGCTATGAAATAGTGACCGGTCGGGGTCGGATCGCTGGGTGTGCCGATTCCCGCAGGAAAGTCGTAGAGCAGCCGGTTGTCGTCGAACACCTGCAAGTGGGCGGTGGAAAGGGACAGCACCAGGCTCCACGGGGTCATGGATAGCCGGACATCGGCGAGCGGCAGCCAGGCGGTGGACTGGTTGGGTCGCTGAGCCAAACGCACCTCGACCCATCCCGGTTGCCGATTGATCACCGGAAGGATCGATCGGTACCCATACCAGGAGGCGGGCACGATACCGTCCACCGGCCCACCCGGCGAGATGTGGCCGGCCGCGGACGCGATCACCGCGGCGACCGTCGTCACCCCCGGCGGGTTGGGCGGGATCGTCGTGGTGGTGGTAGCAGGGGCCGCCTCCGTGGTCGGACTCGAGTGCGGGAGGGATACCCGCGAGTGGGCACCGCAGGACGTGCCCACGATCATGACCGCCAACAGGAGCAGGAAAACTCGGGGGTATCGCATCATCCAGCCGGTCCCACCCGACACCAGGCTACGCCCGTCGGCGGGACGTGCCTCGCACGAACTCCGCACCAACCGCGGTAATCCGAGAAGCCCCTCTGCATCATTTCGACGCACGGCGGTGCGATCGTCTGCCCGATCGGGGGCATAATCGCACCGCTGTGAGGATCGAACCCTCCGGCTGCCAAATCGGCTGCCAAATCCGCACATCGGCTGCCAAATCGGCTGCGAAATCCTGACCCCGGTACGTTCGCGCACGAATCGCGCACGCCGCCCATCCGGTCCCGATCCTACCGACCCCGAATATGCGCCCCCACCAGGACTTTACCAAGAGCCCGAGAGCGGAATCGAACCGCTGACCTACACATTACGAGTGCCCTCGGCAGCTTCGAAGTGGGTCGATCCAACCACGTTTACGCAGGTCAGATGGGGTGCGGCCGGTTGTTCGTCCGACCTGGTCGTGTCTAGTTTTGCGCAGTTGCTGACAAAAAACTAGACACGGGTCGCAGCGCCACGCAGGCCCAGCGACCCCCCACGCGGGCCCAGCGGGACCCCCCTCTGTCACCGCTTGGATTCAGAATCGTATCCCAACACTACGAACACCAGTTCCGAGACCTACGCATTCGATGTGGTGGTCATCCGTTCGAACCGCTGGTCGTCACCCCCCGATGTCACCTCCTCACTGCCCACGGGTCGCACGACCGAGTGAGTTAGGAGGAAGCCAACAACGGTGACACCTAGACAAAACTAGACACGACAAACGGCCCAGGTTTACAGCCTGTTTTAATGGTCTTTCAGCGTCTTGCCGCGACCACGAATCCGCTGGTCACTACAATTGCGGTTCCGGTGCTGTAGGTGGCCCCGCCGGCTACGCCAACGGTGACACTAAAAAGCGTGCCGGTGGTCCACTGGGGTGAACGCCGAATCTTCGGTTCGGCCGGTGTAGCCGAGCCGTTGTAGGCGATGGGGGTCGGCATACCCGAGGAAACCTACACCGAAGGGGTTCACAACTCCGGCTGCGGCGAAACGGGCCAAGCGAGCGCTAGGGGCTCGCGGTTACTCATGCCTTTGTCGTGCCTCTGATCACCCGACCAGCATGCGCTCAGCGGGCAGATGGAGCGAAATGGTGGCGGTCGCCGACGGGTGAGTTTGCCAGTCACGGCCGCGTTTCTTGACAAGGAGTCGAGAAGAGCGAGCAGACGGCGGGTTAGGGCTCCAGCTTCTCCAAGTCGGGCACCGCGCAATAAGGACCGAGTATCAAGAAGTCATGCACATCGCTGAAGTGCCGCGAGAGTGCGTGCGCTCATCCCGAGCAGTGTGTCCGCGTAGACATACGCTGCGCTTGATGTCGTTGCAGATCGGACCTGCGGTACTGGTGATCCCGGGTACTCTCCGACCTGCCTCCGGTAGACGTACTGGGCCTGGGTCGTTGCTTGCCCGTCCACGCGGATCATGGCCTGATTGACATTGGTTACACAGGAAACAAACCCTGTTTCTGAGTGCTCGCACAAAGTCTCAGGAAGTTGCAGCCATTCCGCTTCTTGGCGGTCGAGCTGTTGTTGTGCGATCGCTGCTCCGTCCGGATGTGCCTCGATGGGTCCAGTGGCTGCGACGACTCTGCTCAGGTTGACGACGGCAATATGGCTACCGTTCACGGCGGCGTTCTCCGCACTTGGAACCCCCAAAGTGTCGATGACGTCTCCGATGTCCTGAAGACACGATGCTGATGGGCCACCGCTGATCGTCGTCCCAGTCGCCGTGCCTCGAGCGTGGTGTCCTGTACCGCAGGCACTCAGAAGGGAAACCGACGCTATTACATTCACGATGGACATTAACAGGAGTCGCCGATGACCAAAAAAGCACCCCCCTAGAGGCTGCTTTGCCGAACTGCTCGGAAACTTCGAACTCATCGCTCGGCTCACCTCCTCCGCCCGACAAGTAGGGCCGCATATCCAATAACTATCCCAATTCCCATTCCGGAAAAGAATCCGAAGCCAATCGAAGCACCGATGGATTTGTGTGCCGCCACAGCAACGAGTACGCCGATCAACGCTCCTGGGAGGCCGAATACAGCGAACATAGCGAACTGCACTCGTAACTGAGCGTAGACAAAGAGCGAATCGCCTATCTGCTGGTCAACAAGCCATTTCCAGAACCTTGAAGCCACATTTCTCGGCGATCTTGGCGAGGACAAAGCAAACCTACTGCAAAGCGGCGTTACATTTGGCGGCGCAGCCGGTGGCTTCGTTACGCTGTGGGTTTCCACGGTAAGGATACGTCGTGAGGGGTCAGATCGTCATAGGTTAGTTCGTTGGACACTCAGGGTGTGAACGAGAAGTTGACATTGCAGCCGCCGCCTGCTTGCAGTCCCTCCGAGTAAGTCTCCGAAGCCTCCCAGCCAGTCAAGTTATGGTTATACGTGAAACCGCTACCGGCGGCTACGCCGCAGCCGGCCGAGAAGTATCCACTGAGAGACTGGGCATTCGGGTAGCTCGTCAAGCTCACGCTGCCCACGTTGAAACCAAACTGGGGTCCCGCAGACAGCTGAACCTTGCCGCGCTGTAGCCGACTCCGATACCGAACTTCACCCCGATCGAGATTCCCGCGCCGGCGCCACCGCATGCCCCAGAACTTCCGCCGTCGTACTCCCAACCGTAGACGCGCACGGCGGAGCCGTTCTTGAGAACCTGATAGCTAGTGACGGGACAGATCGCTCCGCTGGGTCCCTCGCATTGGTTTGTTTGCTGACCGATGGTGCCGACGACTGGGTGGACTTTGCCGCTCGAGTCGATCCACAGGTTGGTGTTCAGCACCGTGGGCAGATATGAATTGTTGGGGTTGATGTCTAAGACTAGGCCGCTCGGCAAACGGATCACCCCACCGTTTTGGGCAGCTGGATTGTTCCAAGCATAGAGGCCTTCCTCGCTGAGGTTCGCGTCGACGCAACCGGCAAAACCGAGGTTGCTAAAGTCAAAACCACCATCGCCTCCCTCCGCTACACAAGGAGTCACAGCCTGCTGGAGTTGGCTCACCGCCAGCGGTGATGGCGGCGTGACGGAACTCATATTGAGTGTTGAAGTCGTCTGGTTGTTCGAGGCTAGGGCCGGGTGTGGCCCTAACTGAGCTTGTACCTGTTTCACTGCAATTCCGCCGATGACTTGCTGCTGTTCGTTGGTGCATTCGCCGAGACAGGAGACGCTGTGGCCGGTGGGGTCGTTGAGGTTGAGGGGGTTGCCGTTGACGTAAACTTCGGTATCCGGACGTGCACGTAGGCGCAGACGACCAGAAACCCTTGTGGGGCAACGGTTTTTCGACTCCCAGCGGGCCCCGGAGGGGGTCGGGCCCGGTTTTGGGCGCGGACGCGACTTTTCGGGATCACGGGCTCGGCCGCAGCGCTCCGGCCGGCGGGGCGGATGGGGCGGGACACGACGGGTGCGGCGACCAACCCGGCGCTCGGCTGGCAGGAGCAGCGAGGGGGTGGTCGTCACCGCTTCCAAGTCTGACAGGCCGGCCGGGGCGGCTGGCGGCTGAGGAAGAAATATCCTGGGTAACTGTCGCATCACGGGGGAGCAGCAGGCCGCGCATGGCCTCCCGAGCGGGTATCGACGGCACCGCCCGCAGACGAGGGGCGATGAGCCCAGGGAGGCCCATGGTGCCTCTTGGTCATCACTCGGGCTCTAGGAAGCATCTGCTCACTCGTTCCGTTAAGCGAGCGGCCACTCGGCGGATCAGATCGCTGCCTGCCTCGTCATACAGAGCTGCGCAAGAGTCCAGCGCCGGCCATATTTCGGCCACAATGGCAGCCGCTTGTTTTGGAATTAACCTCTCGCCGCTCCAGTGATCAGCGAAGGAATCAATAGCTGCTTCGAGTCCCGCCAGTGCGATATCGTCTAGGCCTTGTCCCATCCGAAGAGGGACAAGCACGGACTCGACTGCAGCCATTAGCGGCTCTACTCCGTCCTCTCTCATGATCCAGGCACCCAAGGGTTAACCGCTCCTGGCTGGACGGGGCCTTCAATGAGTATTTCGAGCGACGAACGAGCGTAAGCCTGGGCGATCGGGTTTCCCGCCAAGAACATCTGCTGACCTTCTGCAGTCGACAAATCATAGATCGGACTGTCGACCAATCCGAGGTCGATTGCCGCAATTGGATTTCCCGAGATAGCAGCCCATTTGAGGGCGACATTGATGTCTTTAGTCGTTGAGATAAATTGGGTCGACAGTCGAGTACCCATTCTGACATGAGTGGCCTCCGAATAGCTCGCCAACGGATCCTTCGATCCGAGGCCCGCCGCCGGATCCTCGCCAGCACGCAGCACTCGGAAGACGGTCGACGACCCCGAAACGTTCGCGTCCTCGGCGGCTGAGTCCAGCACGTTAGCGAGGATTCCCCCTCCCCCTCGAACGAGCCCCGCTACCCCAAACGTCGCGACTGAGTCGAGGATCCCATTGGCGATAGGGTCGGGGATGGCGAGCCCGCTGGCGCAGTACTCGTTCGCGCTGGCGTAATCGCTTGCGCCGGTACAGAGAGCCGAAGCCAGTTGTGCCGCCTGCTGGGGTGTGGCGCCGTTGGCGATGTCAGCGGCGCCTGCGCAGAACCCGCCGCCATAGCCATGCTCGCATTTATGAATGTCGGCGATAAACGCTGCTTGGGTGGGATTGCCGGGAACTCCACTTTGGGTGTACAGCTTGATGACCAAGTCCTTGACATTCTGCTCAGCCACAGCTTCGACGACTCGGTAGGCGGCGGCTACTCGTTGGCCTTGCTCGTAGGCGGCGTAGACGGCTGTGCAGTCGGATCCGCCGTCGCATGCCGGTCGGTGGCCGTTGGGGTCGTTGAGGTTTAGTGGGTTGCCGTTGACGTAAAACTCGGCACGCGGACATGCACGTAGGCGCAGGCGGCCAGAAACCGTGCAGTGGTAAGGGTTTTCCGGCTTGGGACGGAGCGAAAAGGGCCCGGGGGCTGGTTTTGGGCGCGGACGCGTGTTTTCAGGCTGCGACCCTCGCCCGCAGCGCTCCCGCGGTCGTGGCGGATGGGTCGGGACACGACGAGAGCGGTGCCCGATCCGGCGTCCGTCCGGCAACAGCAGCGAGGGGGTGGCGGTCACCGACCCCGAGTCTGACAGGCCCGTCGGGCGACTGGCGGCTGAGGAGGAAAGCCCTGGGCAACTGTCGCACGATGAACTACAGTTGAAGGTGCCGGCCTCGCTAGGGGCTCGGAAGTGCACCCGGTTCACTCTCCGGACGGTGAGTAGCCGGGTGTTGCGCGTCAGGGGCCGATATCGACCACGGTCAGGATCGTTTCGGCCCGTCGACGCCAGTCGCCGCCGATCCCGGTCGCCCATGCGAGAGCGTCGGCGGCCCACAGGAGGGGTTCGTCGCGGCTGGGACGGTGGTCGAAGACGACCGGTATGGCTGGCTTGGCTCGGGACAGGGCGTGTCCAATGATGTTGCGGTCTCGGCCTCGTTGGGAGGGTGGCACGTCATCGAGGGTCCAAGAGCTGGCTGACATGTCGATGACTGTGGCGACCGCCGCCTCGAGCAGGATTCGCCGTCCTGCCACGTGGTCGACGCCCAAGCTGCGCCGGTATCGCAGCACCACAGCGGAGAGGTGCCCGCTGCGGGCCAGGGTGTCGAGAACCTGCTTTCGCCGACGCGGTGATTCCTTGGCCATGTGCACGCTTCGCTCGCCGCCGAGAAGCAGACCGCGCAGCTCCGCACGGGCCGAGGCGACGAAGGTCGGATCGATCGCAACCACGGCCATGATCATCACCCCAGCCCGTTCGGATTCGTCGCTGAACGCCCACACGTTTGGTTCAGAGCCCGGGGGTGGGCCCGCCCGGTTGGGGTGACGGCGGGGTGTGGTGGGGTTGGTAGGCGGGCGGGACCCGCACGACACCGGGGGTGGGAGGCGGGGCGGGGGCGAGCCGCTGGTTGAGCGAGCGGATGTGGCGGTCGAGTCGCTGGACCCGCTCGACGGCTTCGGGGTAGATGTGGTGGTCGAGGCCTTCGGCGCCGGCGGCGGCTTTCAGGTTGGTCACGAGGGCTTGGCGCTCCGCGGCCAGGCGGGCCCGGCCCAGGGAGGCTTTGAGCTGGGCAGGGGTGTTCTGGGCGGCTTCGACCTCGAGCGGATGAGCGGCGACCCGGTCGGTCTGCTCGGGGGTGCCGGTGTCGATGGCCCAGATCTGGCGGCGCTCCGAGCTCCAGTCGCGGGCCAGGTCCTCGACCGCTTGGCCGAGATCATCGGCGACGAGGTGGACGTGGCTGGAGGTTCGGGCCCGGCTCATGGCGACATAGCCGAGTTCGCGGCCGCCGCCGTCGGCGAAGAGGTGGGCGACGTCGACAGTGGAGCCCTGCGAGCGATGAACCGTTGTGGCGTATCCGTGGGCGAGACGGCCAGCAGTGGCCTCCTCGGGGCCGAAGTTTTGGCTGCGCCCGTCGTCCATGCGGGCGGCCAAACTGCGGGCGGACACATCGACCGCGATGACGCGGCCCCGTTCGGAAGTGACGGTTTGTCCATCGCCGCCGGGAGCGAGGGTGACGATCCGGTCGCCGGCTTGGAAGGTCTGCTCGTCGATGCGCAGCTCCGGACCGGTCAGCTTCCCGGCGGCGGCCATGGCGGTCCGGGCCCGGCTGTTGAGGGCGGCCACGTTGGCCCGCCGCCAGGCGTACATGGCCGCCTCTCGCCCCTCGGCGACGTCGGCGGCCCAAGAGTTGACCATCTGGTCGAGGGCCCGGTCGCGGTCGGCGGCGGTGCGGATGCGGTCGTTGGCCGAATACCACTCCAGCGCCGTTTGGATCTCCCCGGCGCGCAGCTCGGCCAGCGCCTGACGTTCGGCGGGGTCGGCTTGGCGCACGTTCTCATCGAGAGTGTGCACGGCGTCGGTGTGGCGGGCGATGACCGCTTCGAGGGTGCCGCCCGGGCCGACCGCGCCCAACTGGCGGTGGTCGCCCACCATCACGACCTTCGATCCGGCGGTCTCCGCGGCTGAGAGAAGACGCAGGACGCTGGGGTCGTCGGCCATTCCGGCCTCGTCCAAAATGACGATGGTCCGGCGGTCGAGTTGCAGTCGGCCGTGGTCGAGCCGCCACAAAAGCGAGGCCATGGTGCGGGCTTCTTCGATGCCGGCTTCGCGCCCGAGGGTGCGGGCGGCCTGGCCGGAGGTGGAGGTGCCGATCACCCGGTAGCCGGCGGTCTCGAACGCGGCTCGGGCCACATCGAGCGCCGTGGTCTTTCCGGCCCCGGCCACACCGAGGACCAGCTCGGCGCCGCGTCCCGAGCCGCAGACGGCGGTGACCATGCCCCGCTGCCCGGCGGTCAAAGCCCGCCCGAGGGTCTCTTCTTTAGCTGCCATGGCTGCGGCCACGACCGTGTCGGCGACGATCGGGGCGTTGTCGCGGCGGGCCTGGACGGCGATCTTCTCGGCGATGGCCGACTCGGCCGCCAGCACGCAGGCCGGGGCATAGGCCCGTTCCCGGGCGGCCGCCACCCCAACCAGGGGGATGGCGTCGGGGTGCGAGCACACCGCGTCGACGGCCCGGGCCAGCTCGCCCGGGTGGCGGCCGAACAGGTGGGGGGCGACGGCCACGATGACGTCGGAGCGGGTGAACACCTTGATCTCGGCCAGCCGTCCGTCGGGGCCGAGGGTGTGGGCGGCCAGGGCGGCCAGCTCCCGGGCCGAGAGCCGGGCCGGGACCGGCGGACGGGCCCGGGCGGCGTCGCCGACCAGGTCGAGCAGGCTCTCGGGGGTCCAGCCCGCCGCGCCGAGCTGTTCGTGCCAGCCGTCGATCAGATCGCCGGGCGGGGTGTGCCGTTTCGCTTTGCGGGTGTCGCGCGCCGCGGTCTGCCGTGCCTGGTAGGTGGCGAAACCATGGGACTCCACCGAGGCGGTGATCTCCGCCGAGCGCTTGGAGAACAACTCACACGCCCGCACCGGGACCCCCGCGATACGCCAGTGCCCGAGCCGGCCCGACGGTCCGTGGTCGGCCTCGATGGCATAGCCCAACTCGACCGCTTTGGCCGCCGCGGCCACCCGCCCCGCCGCGGTGGCGGCGTGCAAAATGTCGCGCAGGGCGGCGGTGTCGACCGCTTTCCAGCCGCCTTTCTCATCCGCCATCCGACAGACATTCGCGATCAGGACATGGTCGTGAGGTTCGGGATCGCCGGCCCTGGAGGTGGCATGACGGGTCACCGCCCAGGTCAACCCATGCGTCTTGGTGCGGGTCTGGGCGCGGCCCCGCCGGCCTCCCCGGGCGCACATCCAGGCGTCCAGGGCGGCCATGGTGGCGTCGGTCTCGGCGTCCAAAATGGCGTGCATGTCCTCCGCCGCGCCGATGACCCCGAGCAGCGCGACCGACTTGTGGGCGGCCACCACCAGCTCCAAACCGGGCCGCTTCGCCGCCACCAGCAGCCGGCCGGTGAGCGGATCACAGGCGCCGCCCGGACCGTAAATCTTGTCGTAGTCGGCCTCGCTCACCGCCCCGGTGAGGCCCAGCTTGAACGCTCCGCTGCCGCCCCAAACCAGGGGTGTCTCACCTCTGGACGCGTAGTAGTCGAGGGCCTGGCCGGGATGATCGTCGCCGCGGCCCAACACCGTTTCGCGGTGATAGTTGACCGACGCGGCTCCCATCATGCGCATCCACGCCACCGTCCACCTCCCGAGACGACCCCAGCGCGGGCTGGGGTGGGCAACCGGCCCGGTTGCAATCGTGTTCTCACAAAAGTGTAACTACAAGAAGGTGATTCTGTAAAGACAGTGAAAGAACGGTCCTGGGTTTGGTGCCTTGGTGTTGGTTTGGTGCCTTGGTGTTGATGGTTGACTGGCCGCTGATAGGAACTGGTGCTGTCCGGTTGTGAAGGACGCCTCTCGACTAGTGACAGCCGCTTCTTGCAGCCGAACAGTGTCAGCGTCCTCGGCGACGGCCACCCGGCGTCGCTGTTCGTGACCGGCGCCACCGCCCAGGCAAGCTTGTCTCGACGACAACCCGGAGCCGCCGCCGGCGGCGCAGGGGCGTCAGCCGGGGGCCGGGCCAGCCGGACCCTAACTTGGGTCAGTCGAAGGCGGGACGCCCAGCGATCGGCTCACCGGCGGACACGCCAACCCGGGCGACATTGAAGCGTTCGCACAACGCCTCGACAATGGCCGCGCGCAGGCCGCCGGTGGAGAGGAACTCGGCCTCGATGTCGAGGCTCACATGGAAGCGGGCCCGCGCCGGTGAGCACTCGTCGCCGGCCAGGAGCAGACCGGCGCCGGGCTGGTAGGCGTCGGCCGCCGGCAGGCCGGCCAGCTCGTCGTCGGACAACGCGTGGGGGTCGCCGGTGACCTCCCGGTAGGCGACCGAGATGGCAGCGAACAGCTCGCCCGCCCACTGCCTCGCGTCTGCGGTGGGGACAACCAGGGTGGCCAGCACGCCGGGCCCGGCCAACTCCACCGCCAGGCGGCTGGCGTCGGGCCAGTCGTCTTCGAAAACGTTGGGTGCCTCGACGGCGTCGACGGGGATGCGCACCTCCACCCGGGCCGCCTCAGCCACGGTGTTGTTGTTGGTCATCGGGTTCCTTCCTCAGGGATCGGGTTGTCGCCGAGGCCGGCCATGTCGCTGGTCGGCGAGCGGTGCCGGGTGTTGGTGGCGTCGGGATGGCAGGCGGCGTGGACCGCTTTGAGCTGGTCGATCGACACGTGCGTGTAGATGGCCGTGGTGGACAGCAGGGCGTGTCCGAGGATCTCCTGCACGAACCGCACGTCCGCCCCCCCGGTGAGCATGGCGGTGGCCATGGCGTGGCGGAAGGCGTGACAGGAGCCGGTCTTGCCCGTCGCGGTTTTGATGTAGCGGCCGACCCGCACGGTCAGATGGTCGGGGCTGAGGTCGATCCCGTGGCGGGAGACGAAGACGAACTCGACCGGCTCGCCGCCGGTCAGAACCGGGCGGGCGTCGGCCAGATACCTGTCGAGCCATATCGTGGCCCGCTCGCCGACGGGCACCACCCGGTCACGTCGGCTCTTGCTCCGCCGGATGGTGAGCGTGCCCCGCTCGAGGTCCAAGTCGGCGAGACGCAGCGGGCAGATCTCGCCCCGGCGCATCCCCGTCGCCCACAGCACCTCCATCATCGTCCGGTCCCGCAACCCGACCGGGCTGTCGAGGTCGGGCACGGCCAGCACCTGTTCGATCTCGGCTGGGGACAGCAGCGTCTTGGGCAGGTGGCGGTCGAGTTTGGGCATGTCGATCTCCGACGCCGGGTTCGAGCCGATCAACCCGGCCCTGGTCGCCCAGGAGAAGAACGCTTTGACCGCCACCAGGTGGCTGTATTGGGAGGCGAAGGAAAGCGGCTGGCCGTCGCGTTTGCGCTGGTAGAACAGGTGGCGCTGGTAGGCCTCCAACATCTGGGGGGACACCGCGGCCGGGTCGGTCACGCCGCGCTCGTCGGCCCAGGAGGCGAAACGGGCCAGCATGTAGGAGCGCTCGGCGACGGTGTAAGGCGACAGGCCCCGCGCCGCGATGGCGGCCAGATGGTCCGAGATCGCCTCGGCCAGCGGACCCCCCACCTTGCAGCGGGAGACGGTCAGGCGGGCGATACGCCCCGGGCTGCGCCCCATCACCCGGCCGCCTTGCCGTTGGTCGACACGCCAGCGACTACGACCAGCGCTTCGCCGCCGGTATAAATGCTTTCCGGCGCCTTGGTCTCGTCGATGGGGCCGAAACCGTTGCGCCCGAAGGGTTTCTCGCTCCCCTGAGAGCCCCGACCGGGGCCCGACCGGGGGCCGACCGGGGGCCGACCACCCCCCGACCGGACGCCTCCATGCCCCGACCGTTCGGGGTCGTACACGCGAATCTGCGGTATGTCGGCCAGTGACTCCGGGTCGGTGAGGCCGATCACGAACCGGCCGCCATCAGCACCGGCGTGCCCGTCCCAGGCCAGGCGGTAGAGGAGGCTGGCGCCCTCCTCGCCCCGCTGGGCGGCCATCAGCTCCAGGTCGACCAGGCGAGCCAGGTGGACCTTCAGCTGGGTGTCGCCCCAGCCGGTCGCCTCCCGGATCTGGCGGCGCGACAAGCGCAGCTCCCCCCGGTCTTTCCCTTCAGCGGCCGCCCGGTCGGTGTAGAGCCCGTCGAGCAGGGAGAGCAGCCGGCGGGTCTGGGGCGGCAGCTCGTCGAGGGAGCGGCCCAGCACCTCATGGGCGAGGCGGTTGGCCACCACGATGTCGGAGATGGTGGTCTCGATGTAGGCGACGGGCTCACCGTCGGTGCCGGGCGCGCTCTGGCGGGGCCGCTGGTGCTGGTGCAGCAGGGTGACCGCCCGGATGAGGGTCAGGTATTTGACGTGGTCGCGCCGGGTGCGGGTCTGGCCGTCGGCGAAGGTCAGCCGGGGGGCGAACGGGTTGACCACCAGCACCGGCTCGAGCAGCCGCTGGGCGTTCTGGTGGATCTTCACGATCCGGCGCCGCTGGCGGTCTTGGAGCAGGCCGGCCAGGGTCTCCGCGGTGCGCTGGCGGTCGTGGATGGCCCGGGTCTGGGCTCGGTCCTCATCCACGGAGAGCACGACGCAGCGGTTGAGCAGCTCCTCGTCGACCTCAGCGGAGGTGGTCGTGAGCATGATGGCGGTGGGGCCGGCCACCCGGTAGGTGTGGGTGGTCAGCCGGCCCGATGCCGGGTCTTTGCCCGTCGAGGCGATGCTCAACTCGCCTTCGGACTGCAGCAGCTTCAGGGCGTAGGCGGCCCGCTCCGCCCCCTCCTCTTCACTGACGGCGAGGACCTTGTGGGCCAGGTCGGTCTCGCCCATGTAGAACAGGCTCTGGCCGGTCATCGCGCTGTATCGCACCCGCCCCTCGGCCGGCACCATGGCCAGCACCGCGTCTAACAGGGCCGACTTGCCCGCGGCGGAGGTCGATTGCACCAGCACGGCCAGCGGCCGCTCCAACAGTCGGGAGATCGCGGCGAGGTAGCCGACCAGACAGTTCGTCGCCTCGCCCACCATCCCCGTCGCCTCGAAATCGGCCACGACCCGATCCACCAGGCCCGGGTCGGCGAGCAGGCCCAACGCCGCCTCCCTTTCTGTCTCCGACAGCACCACCGTCTCGGGCGTCTTCGGTGTCTGGGCGTCGGCGATCACCCGGTCGGCCACCGCCTCCGCCGCCAGCAGCACCTTGGCCAGGTCCGCCTTCACTACCTCCTCGCCCAGCGCCAACTCGGCGGCCGCCGCCTTGACGAACCCGACCCGGGACCGGGCTGAGTACAGGTCCAGCGTGTCGACGAAGAACCGCTCCCCTCGGCCCACCAACACGTTCAGGCGCAGCAGGTCGAAGCTGGACAGGCGGTCCAGGCCCCGCAGCCGCCAGTGGCGATCCTCGAACGCCAAGACCACCTCACCCGAGGTCGACACCGTTGTCGCCGGCCCGGCCGACGCCTCGTCGACGTCACTTGCGAGAACAGCAGGGCAGCTGGCGGCTGAGGAAGGAGCCGGCTCGTCCCCGGCCGGCGCTGGCGGCGTAGCGGTCAGTGTCGAGACCAAAGGGATGGCGTCGGCCAACAGACCACCCAGAACCTGCGGGGCGGCGTCGCCAGATGAGCAGGCCACCTCGTTGAGGTCCGTCCCCGCCGGTAGGGCCACCCGCCACACCTCCATCCCCTGGGCTCCGAGCGTGTCGGCCAGGCCGGCGGCGCCTCGATCGCCGGCCGCATCCGCGTCGAAGGCGACCAGCACCCGGCGCACCCCCGCCTCGACGAACGCCTCGAGATGCTCGTTGGTGAACCCTTCGGCGCCGTAGGCGGCGGTCACGTTCCGGAACCCGGCACACCACAAGCTCAACGCGTCGATCAAGCTCTCGCAGACGATCACCTCCCCGCCCACCAGGCCCTCTCGGTTCCACACCCCGGCATGCGGCCCCGGCAGATACAGATGCTTGGCCGTGCCGCCCCGCAGATCGTCACGGATCTTCCGGCCGTACATCTCGACCACCCAGCCCTGATCATCGAAGATCGGGATGACGATCGAGCCGTTGAAATGCTCATGCCCCGAGGACCGCAACACCCCCAGCGCCTGCAGCCGGCCCCGCAGCTCCGCCCCCTCCACCGTGCGCTTGGCCGCCAAGCGGTAACCGAGAGTCCGGTTCGCGAACCCGACCCGGAACCGCACCAACGCCTCGGTGTCGCCGATCCGCCGAGAAGCCAGGTACTCCATCGCCTCCGGCGAGGACATGAGCGTGTCGTGGTAGAAGGCGACCACCCGGCCCAGCATCTCGTCGTCATCAGCCGAGCGCTCCAGCGGCGACGGCAACTTCTGCACCCGGGAGCGAGCCGGCACCCGCCGCCCCCCGACACCAGCACCAGGCTGGCCTTCGCGCAGTAGCTCCACCGCGTGACGGAAACTCACGCCCTGGGTCCGCATCACCCAATCGATCACGCTGCCGCCCGCCTGACAGGCCCCCAGGCAATGCCACAGATTCTTCGCCGGACTGACCACCAGCGACGGCTGCCGGTCCTCGTGGAACGGGCAGCAGCCCACCAGATCCGACCCCGCCCGGCGCAGCACCACCCCAGCCGCCTCCACCAAGTCCTGAAGCGACACCTCCGCCTTCAGCCGCTCCAACTCGTCATCAGGGATCCGGGCCAAACAAGGACCTCCTCAAGAAAAATCTTAGATTGCCATCTCTGCCTAGACTCTATGCCATATCTACCCACACATGGCAAGGAAGGCGGGCATCGATGCCCAGCAGGCCCGTTCCCGCTGTCGCACAATGGCCTCTACAAGCCGAACGAGAGGCCACCGACATGGCGCTTGGAGAACGCATCCGCCAGCTACGCGCCGAGCGCGGCTGGTCCCAAGACGAGCTGGCCGCCCAAGTCGGATCCGACGCTCGAGGCATCAGCCGCTACGAGACCGGCCGCATCACCCCCGGCCTCGACGCTCTCCTCCGCATCGCCGAGACATTCAATGTCAGCCTCGACTACCTAGCCGTCGACGGCGCCCCCCGCCGCCCCTTCCGAGTCGACGACCCCGGCCTCGCCGAACACCTCGCCCAAGCCGCCGAACTCACACCCGAAGACCGCACCGCCCTACTCAACATCCTCGATGCCCTACTCACCAAAACCCGCATCAAAGCCGTCGTCCGCGACGTCAGCTGACGTCGGGAACCCATGGTCAGGTGATGGTCGCCCAGTACCCTGAGTATCGCAGAGACAAAACCCCTGTCCTCACAGCACAATCAGCCGTTGCCCAACTTCGGCTAGTGGCTCCTCGTAACCGCTTGGCCAGTGACCCGTCGCATACCAAGCCCACTGCTCCATCAGGTCCGGCGGAACTGCTGTGTCGATCGTGAGAAGAACTGAAATAAGCCCCACACACCAAGCGGCCATCCAGACGGCAGTATTCGGAGCATGCCAGGCATCCTCTTCGTCGTCGAATGGCACCGTTTTTCTAGCAGCCGCCACTACCTCTTTGGTTACCTGGTCGAAATACTGACTTAGTGAGTCTGTTACAACGAATTGGTCATGGATGGCTTGGGCTTGACAGGAAAGCTGCTCTGTACCGACTTCTGGACCACCCCAATCGGACCAATCCCACAGACGCACACACATTTGATCCCAAGGGCTTGGTTCGCCCAAGTGAGCAAACCACGCCATCCCGCTTACTTTCTCCGTAAACGTCTCTATATCAGCTAGCTCTGCATACGAATACGAATCTCTGGAATTCGGAAGAGTAGTAGCGAATAACTCCATACAGCGGTTCAAGTCCTACTCATCGGGATCTGCTTCTGTCGGCTCAAATATAAACGTGCGGAACGGATCAGTTATAATCTGAGTAGTTTGCGTATAGTCCGCAAGAGCTTGATAGAAATCTTGGCAGCTACCACATACCGGCTTGTTCACCACAACCGGCGCATTGGGCTCAGCAATAGCCATTTGCGGTTCAGCGTGGGAAGCGTAGTACGAACCAGGAATGCCATTATCCATACCTCCAGCCTGACGAAACTGGAAGCCCATCTGTTCGGCGAATTCCATAACTTCCTGTGGGCTCACCCGAGTAACGCCTTCCGGATCTCCCCCCCATCCGCTTAAAGTCTGGGTACCTCGAGCAGAAGCCACGGCCTTTTTACTCGCGAAGTTCTGCGCAGTATCCAAAGCAGACGTCATCGCGTTTGCCTGTGCTAAAGGCGCCCAGACATCCAGGTCCTCGCTGACTCCCGCAGCCAGCCCAGCGTCAATCTCACTTCTCTGAAGAGCCGGGACGCCGACAGTCATACTGAGCGATACCGTCCAAAGACTCGCCAGTGAAGTCGTCAACTGACTTCCACACAGACTAGAGGCAAGGTTCTTAAGGTCCGTACCATGAGAGATGCAGGTCATGTACAAGACGGCAAGTTCGTCCGAAATCCCGGAAGAGTTGATCTCCGAAGCCTGCTTGCTAGCCATCGCCGAATAAGCCTGGGCAACCTTCTCGTACTGCGGCGTGTCCGGAAGAGTCACACCCGCCACAACGAGGTAATTGCTGTTAGCCGCAGCTGTCGCGGCGGCGGCCTGGCCAGCGGCCGAATCTGGCCCGGCGACGATGACGGTGGTCCACTGCCCGTTCCCCTCATATTTCATGGCGCATTGGTCTTCGCCGCACATGGGTCGGTGTCCGGTCGGATCCGAGAGGTTGAGTGGGTTGCCGTTGACGTAAACTTCGGTATCCGGACGTGCACGTAGGCGCAGACGACCAGAAACCCTTGTGGGGCAACGGTTTTTCGACTCCCAGCGGGCCCCGGAGGGGG
>Ga0302325_10000614_pt1 | contig 96968 bp, 89 predicted proteins | sample Palsa_T0_2_FD_201948 | JGI IMG/M metagenome (GOLD analysis project Ga0302325, IMG submission 201948) | Peat permafrost microbial communities from Stordalen Mire near Abisko, Sweden - Palsa_T0_2 | ecosystem: Environmental > Terrestrial > Soil > Palsa > Peat permafrost | place: Sweden: Abisko...
TTTCGATCTTCTCCTCGGCAATCGGACGGCGCTTGAATTCCTCGAAGAACTGCAGTCTCGAAGTCAGCAGCCAGTGACATACATCCACCGCCGAACGCTGCCCCCGCTCGTCCATCCCCAGCGTCCCAATGTGAGCGATCGCCACCCTGAAACGTGCGGGCAACGAGTCATCGCCATAGTCGCTGAGGCCTGTTGCGGCCTGCGCAGCCTCGAGCATCGCATCCGCGTTCAAGATATTCGCAGCCAAGCTCATCGTCTCCCCACGCCTATAATCACTGGGCGGCGTGTTTGGCCGCGATATAGCCGAAGATGCTCGAGGCGGCAATGCTCTGCCCTGCGCCGACATAATAGGGGCCGCAGAAAGAGGCCGTGCAGTTCCCGGCGGCATATAACCCCTCGATAGCACTTCCATCGGCGCGCAGAACATCGGCGCGTTCGTTGGCAATCGAGCCTCCGCACGTGCCTACGTCGCCCGGATACAATGCCGCTGCCCAGAATGGCGGCTCCGAGATGGGCCCCATGCACGGGTTCGGTTTGGTCGGATCGCCGTAATAGCGTTGATAGGCATTGCTGCCGCGGCCGAATTCCGCGTCCACGCCGGTCTCACAGGATGTGTTGTAACGAGCGATGCCGGCCTCCAAGCCCGCTGGATCTATTCCACACTGACGGGCCAATCCGGCCAGTGTGTTATCAACCTTCACCCATCCGCTCTTGATCCATTTCTCTGGAATATGCCCTGGAGGCTGACTGGCAAAGAAGTAGCGCTTGCGCGCCTGTCTATCCATGATGAGCCAGGCCGGAATCGCCGGCGTCGTTGCGTTCCGTGCATAGATCGCCCGTCCGATCTCCATATAGGACGTCGTTTCGTTGACGAAGCGACTGCCGCCTTGGTCGACCATGACGGTGTGCGGTTTCATCAATTCCGGCAGAAGTTGCCAATGGCGTCCCATCTCTAGGTAGGGGTTCTCGTCGTTCGATACGCCATCCGCATCGATTTGATGCTTCCAGTTCATGACCCACCAGGCTTCGTCCATGAGCGCCAAGCCGGCACCCGCGCGCGCCATGGCCTCGATCGCCTCGCCGGTATCACCTGGATTGGAGAATGTCCACTCGCTGGAGATGGGATGTTTTTGGTACCGATTGCGCATCGCGGAATTGTGCGCGAAGCCGCCGGCGGAGATCAGGACGCCGCGCGTCGCCCCGATGGTGCGATCGCGTCCCTCATGCCTGATATGGATGCCTGCGACACGCCCATTGCGCATGTCGAAATCGACGAAGCCGGCATCTGTCCAGATTTCGATGCCGAGTTTCAATGCTATCTCGAGCATTCTTCCTTGGAGAGAGCCGCCGGCGCCCGAAAGCACTTGATGGGTGAGCTTTGACCAGACGAAGCGGCCAGCGACTCGAGCCACCGTGAGCTTGCCCTCGAGCGTCACGCCCATGCACATCACCTTGCCGAATTCCGATGTTCGGATCGGTACGGCAAAGGAGGGCATGCGCGCACGGTTCTTCCACTCGCCGAGACGGTTGAGGTCGAAGAGCTCCGCCTCGAGCGCGCGGCCCACCGCATGTCCTCCGGGCAAGTGATCGTAATAGTCGGCATAGCCGTGGCAGAACCGGTATTTCATCCCCTGCCCTTCCATGGTCGTGACGAATTCGTCGATCGTATCGACAAAAGCTTCGCGCCGGGCCGGCGTGGAGTAGGTGCTGTCGGCGCTGACGAAGTTTTCCAGGTAGCGCAGGGACGCCTCGCGCGAGTCAGCGACGCCCGCGCGCTTCATCAGAGGGTTATTGGGCAGCCACAGAATGCCGCCGGACATCATCGAGGATCCGCCGACGAACGGTGTTTTTTCGAGCAGCAGCGGCTTGAGCCCGAGAAGTTTCGCCTTGATCGCCGCGGCAAGTCCCCCGGCGCCGCTCCCAACGATCACGAAATCGTAACTGTCTGACATCGACGATTCTCTCGGTCGCTATCGCGCGATGATTATTTGTTCAGTTCACGCGAGAAGACGCGCCAACTCATCTTCCGTTTGGCGCACTTTCTCGGCAGAGCGTGCGGCGAACTTCAGGCCGGCCATACCGCCGTATTCGAATAACCTGTACACCCGCATGCCGGCTTCGACATAGTCCTTGAGGTGACGGGCAATTTGTTGCGGAGTGCCGTGCGGCACAATGGCGAGGATCGCCTGCACATCGACCTTTTGAAGGAACGCAAGTATCCGTTCGCGCGTCAGCTCGCTCGGATTGAAGTCGTGGATGCCCCGCCAGCCATCACCGAGTGGATGCGCGAACCCAAATTGCCGCAGGGCTTCCGCGGAGACCTGCAGGAGATAAGCCTTGACCAAAGGAGCCTGCACGATCTGCGCAATCTCGGCTTCATCGCCGATGAAACAAGGGATCATGTGTGCCGGCGTAATCGCAAGCGGGTCGCGTCCGGCGCGTTCTGCGGCATCCCGAACCGTTTTCAGCTTGCTCGCATAATCCTCCGGTGTATAGACGCCCGCCCCCCACCAGCCGTTGGCATAACGGCCGGTAATATCCAACATGCGCGGCCCGACGGCGCCAATCCAGATTCTCGGAAATCGGCCCTCGAACGGCTCCGTGTCCAAGCGGGCATGCTGCAGCTTGTAGAATTGTCCGGTAAAGTCCACCGGGCCGTTGGTCTCCCAGAGCAGCCGGATGACCTTGAGCGACTCCTCGAACCGACTCACCGGTTTCGAGAAATCGAAACCATACGGCACTGTGTTCTCGAGCTCTCCGCTACCGAGGCCAAGAATGAAACGGCCGCGTGAGAGATGGTCCAAGGTGAGCGCCGTCTGCGCCAGCAGCGAAGGATGCCGTCGCACCGTGTCCACGACCGACGTGGCGATCAACATATTCTTGGTGAGCGCGGCGACCGTCCCGGCCACGGCAAAGGCATCGAGATGTCGATGAGGCGAAGGAGAGACCGTCGCGAGGTCGGTGAACTCCGGCGTCCAAATCGAGTCCGGCCAGAAGCTCACCATATGGTCCGGAAGCCAAACCGAATGATATCGACCGCCGTCCGCCGCCGGCAGCATCGACAAGTCCAACGGCAAGGTCGTGCGAAGGAAAGAAGCGGGCTGAACGTTCATGATTTCTGTAAAAGCCCGGGGTTGTTCGCCGGCAAAATCTTCTCCTCCACATCATACACGCCTCGGCGGATCATTTATCTGCTGGGGCCGAGTTTGTTGTAATCCGCGAGGTTCGCCCGCGGTCCCTCCAAGCGCGTCAACCAACGCTCTACCAACTCGCGTACCTGTGAATGACCACCTACGATCCCCAATCCCGACTCCATCACCAGGATGCGCGAAACGCTCGTGATGAGCACCGCCAAAGTCTCCGGTGATTCCAAGGTCTCTTTGAGCCCGTAATCTTCGAGAAGCTGCGACAAAGCGCCTGACTGCATGCTGCGGAACCACTCGCCCGTGCGCCCAAGCTCGGTGCGAATGGCCTTGCGGTGGCGCGCCAAGGCCATGAACTCGATACCGAGGGAGGTGTCGTTGACATCGCTGCTGTATTCCCACATGGCACGTATCGGTTGCGAGGAGGCGAGCGCTCGCGCCTGTCGGATGAGGTTCTTATCGACGTAGCGTCGCCACAGCTCGAGATATAAGTCGTCCATCGTGCGGAAGTAATAGTGAACGAGCTGCCGCTTCAAGCCGGCTTTGGCAGCGAGCCGCCTAGAGGTCACCGCGGCATATCCTTCCTCGAGCATGAGCATCTCGGCGGCATCGAGCAGGATCGCACGCGTCTTGGAGTTTTCCGCACCTATTCTGCGCTCCGAAACACATCGTTGCGCAGAGCCGCGCCGCACTTTCGCCGGCCTTCGGCCGGAAGAATCCGAACGCTCGACCGACATAAGACGTCCTTTCTAAGGGCGAGCCCTAGCAAATCGGCACTGCCGAGCTTTACAGCCCGACGTGCACCGATTTGATGTTGAGGTAAGACTCGATTCCCTTCCAACCCCGCTCGTAGCCCCAGCCCGACTGCTTATAGCCGCCGAGAGGCATGGACTGGTCGGCGGCCAGCGTGGCGTTCACCCACACCGTGCCCGTCTCCAGCTTCTTCGCCATCCGATGCGCGCGGCGCAGATTTTCGGTCCAGACGGTCGCCGCAAGGCCATAGTCGGTATCATTCGCCGCGGCGATCACCTCCTCCTCCTCGTCGAAGGGAATGACCGAACCAACGGGGCCGAATATCTCCTCGCGGATCGCCCGCATGCCGGGTCGCGTGCCGGTGAGAAGCGTCGGCTCAACGAAATAGCCTGGACGGTCGAGCGCCTTGCCGCCCGTCACAACTGTCGCGCCGCTACGCACATCGTCCGCGACGATACCGAGCACACGCTCGCGCTGCTTGGCGCTGATCAGCGGACCGAGATCAGGATTCGCGTCCTCGCTGCCGCCCATGCGAAACGATTTTGCGATCTTAGCGAGCCCATCCACAGCCTGTTCGTAGATGCGGCGCTGGACATAGATCCGCGACGTGCAAGCGCAATTCTGCCCCGAATTGATGAACAGGCCGATCGCAGACCCCGGAATTGCCTTCGCAAGATCGGCATCATCGAACATGATCAGCGGCGACTTGCCGCCCAGCTCGAGCATGACCTTCTTGAGGTTTCCGGCGGCCGCCTTGACGATCAGCTTGCCCACTTCGGTCGAGCCGGTGAAGGCGACTTTGTCGACATCGGGATGCGCGCTGAGCGCGGCGCCCGTGGTCTCACCGTAGCCCGTCAGCACGTTGATCACGCCGTCGGGCAAGCCTGCTTCGCGGAATATCCCCTCGAGCTTCAGCGCGCTCAGCGGGGTCTCTTCCGCCGGCTTCAGCACACAGCTGCAACCCGCCGCGAGCGCGGGCGCCAGCTTCATCAGGGCGCAAAGAAAAGGCCCGTTCCACGGGATGATCATGGCGACCACACCGACCGGTTCGAGCAACGTATAGCCGTGATATTCGGCGGGAGTACCCGTGATGCCGGTGTCCGCGATGATGTCCACCGCCTGACCATGCATCTTCGTGCACCAGCCCGCATTGTAATAGAGCATCTCGGTACTCGCGAGGATGAGGTTGCGTGCATGAGTGCGCGACATGCCGTTGTCGCGCGCCTCGATATCGGCAAGCTCGTCCACCCGCCGCTTGATGATGTCGGCGGCGCGCCACAGGACGTCCGCCTTTCGGGTCGCCGGCATCAAGCGCCACACGCCGGCCTCGAAGGTCTCGCGCGCCCGCGCCACTGCGCGGTCCACCGCGGCCTTGTCGGAATCGATCACCTCGCCGATCCGTTCCTCGGTCGACGGGTTGAATACCGGGATCATTTCCGATGCGCCTGACTTGGGCGGCTTCATCTCGATCGCTGCAGCGTCGCTCATATTCTCTCCTCCGACTTGCCGGTATGATTGTGTGCGGCCGCGATAGCCTCTTGCCGGGCACGAATGGTGTCGAACATCTCCGGATGGGTCATGATGTAGAGGCGGCCGTCGCGGATGGAAGCGGCGACCAAACGCCCTACATCCCGGGGCTGCAGCCACCTCGCGTCTGCGCTAACGATGCTGTTCGCCTCGATATCCCGGAAACCGCCCTTGATCAGCGTGGCGGGGCGGTTGCGCTGGCTCTGATAGATATTGGTACGGACCGGCCCTGGACAAAGGATAGAGACACCGACAGCCGGATGATCCTGCGCCAGTTCGAGCGCCAAGGTCTCGCTGAGACCGACAACGCCGAATTTCGTGACTACGTAGGCGCCGACCCCAGCGTATGCCGCTAGCCCCGCTTGCGACGCCGTATTGACGATGTGACCGCCATCCTTGTTGGCGATGAGATGCGGCAGGAAGACATGCGTGCCGTGGATGACGCCCCATAGATTGACATCGATGATCCACTTCCATTCGTCGATCGTCATCGACTCGATTTTGGCGCGGGGACCGACGCCGGCATTGTTGCAGACAATGTCGACCTTACCGAATCGCCGCAGAGTTTCGGCCGCCAATGTCTGCACGCTCTCGAGCTTGGCGACATCCGTGACGATGCCCACCGCGCCGATCTCTGCAGCGGCTTTGTGCACGGCCGCGGTCTCGATATCGGCGATCACGACCTTTGCGCCGCAGCTGAGCAACTCTTCGGCAATACCGCGTCCGATGCCGCTGGCGCCGCCGGTAATCACCGCGACCCGTCCTTCAAGATTCGTCAATCCGGCCATCTCACCTTGCCCCATGCGCGCCGCGTCGGCGCCATTCTCCGCGCCCGAGTCTTGGCATGCTTCAGGCCGCCTCGAAGGATTTCAACGGGGCGATCTCGCCGGCCGCGGCCGCCAGCCGCAGTGGCCTGAGCGTAGGGTCGAACCCGTTGCCGCCAACCGCCGGATTGCCGCGCCACCAATTGCTCCCGTACGCGCGCACCTTGATCCGCCATCCGTCTGCCGTTTGGACTAGTTGATCGTCGTACCAACCGCCGCACTCATAGAAATTCTCGCCCTGCGCCATCTGGCGCATGAGGCGCACCATCACATAGCTCAGTGCCCGTGCTGTCCGTCCTGATACGACGACGTGGTGGTTCGTAAACGTATGGGTAGAGCCATCCAAGGGATCATGAAACTCCGCCCATTTCTGCCGGAGCGACGGCAAATCCGACCAGCGCCCGTTGGGTAGGGCGTTGACTTCGACATCGGGCGTGAAAACCCGCTCGAACAAGTCCCATCGTGTCGTGTCGACGGCCAGAGCATAGAGATTGATGACGTTGACGATCTCGGTCGTATCGTTAGTGCCCATGGCGGCCCTCCCCGAGGCCGAACGTATGCTAGGCGGTAGCCCAAAAATCGAAACGGGAGATTGCCCGCCGGGTCCCGCTCGTCCTCGGCCCCGTTAGATCGCCCTAACAGCTCTTCCCAAGCTTCAGCCGGGAACGACCATGGGTTCGTGAGTCCACGGCGCGACCTCTTCGTCCTCTTTGTAAGTGTCCGGCAACGCGTCCACCATATTCAGGCTCGCGCCAAATCTGCCGAAACCGATGCAGCTTGCGACGAAGAGGCCGAGCTCGATGATCTGGCTTTCGGTGAAATGCTCACGCAGCATGTTGAAGGTGGAATCGTCGATCGAGAAGTGGTCGGTCGCGGCCAGGTCGGCATACGCCAGCGCAGCTTTTTCCTGAGCCGTCAGATTGGCCGCCTCCTGCGGTTTCTCGAGCGAACAGACCAATCCCTCGGTCACACCGGCGTCGACGCCGGATTGATAACGGACCGCCATGCAGGAGCGGCACTGATTGTGGAAGGCCACGCGCAGGCGCACCAGTTCGCACAGGCGGGCCGGCAGCGTCCGGTTCGCCTTCATGGCCGCCTGGAAGGTGACCATGGCCTTGAGGATCTTGGGCGCCCTCGCCATCACACCCGTGGTCGATAAGTTGTATTCCGACGGATTGCCGCCGCGAAACACGGCCTTGAGGTCTTCGTCCCATTCGTTGAAGGGCAGCGGTGTAATCCTGGACATCGGTGAGCTCCTTAAGCCTTGCTGTCATAATCGAGAGGCCAAAAGCCGTCGACTGGCTGCAACAACTGCGTCTCGATTATATTGGGCGACCGCCAAACAATCAATCGGCCCGTAGGATAGTCGGGGTTATTGCGAGAACTCGAAAATCAGGCCCTGATTATGCTCCGCGGGCACGGCCCAGGTGTCTGGTGCGTCGCCGGGCAGAGGCTTGATGCGGCGCTCGGCGAAGTATCGCTTCGCCTGTTCGATGTCGCCAACCCTGAACACCGTCGAGCGTATACCATCGCCGAACCGGTGGAGATGCCGCTGCAGCGTTCCCTCCCCGACGGGGGTGATGAGCTCGACGACCGCGTCTGCAATCCGCAGACCCACCGCCCGGGCCGCAACCGCGGGTCGGGGCTCTTCGTAAACGACCGCCGCGCCCAGGAAGCTCTGCAAGAAATCTCGGGCCGCGTCGAGCTCGGAGACCGCGATAACGTACCCTTTGAGGCCGGCGAGACCCAGCGGGTGCTGGCGCCAGTATTCGGCGGGCTTCATCGGACCGCCCAGCAGCGGCCAGTCACGGTCGTGAAAATACTGGTCAGTGAACTCGAACGACACACCAAAGCAGTCCGCAGGATGCGTGTGCACGGCAATGCCGATATCCCTGATGATCCGAATTCCGCGCGCGGCGATTGCCTTTCGGACCTCCCCCATGTCGGCTTCATATTCGATTCCGACGTAATGCGGCCCGTAACGCGCGATGACCAGTTGGTCGTGCGGCACGAAAAGCTCAAAGAGCACCCGTCCCATCTCGATGAGACAGGCGTGAAACTCGCGCTGCGGTATATCGACTACGAACTCGGCGTCATAGAGCTTGCGAAAGTGATCCACGCTCGCGTCAAAATCCAGGAGCACCGCGTTCATATGGTTCACCCGCCGCGGGCGGATCGATTGCGACATGTCGGCATCCATTGAGGTGGGCCCTAGCGACTTTATCACGGGCGCGGTCGCTCAGGAGCGCGGCATGTGCAGAATTCTTTCCGCGAGAACATTGCGCATGATTTCATTGCTGCCCCCCGCGATCGTGCCGCCGAACGAGGATACGTACATGTCGATGGGATCCACGGGCATATCTGGAGTGATGCCTGAGTAAACTTGTCCGCCGAGCCCGTTCGCCCGCATCATGAAATCGCCGATTCTCTGCTGAAGCGCCGTGGTGATGATCTTGACGTAAATCACCGTTTCGGCGACGGAGGGCGACTCCGCCTCGGTTTCCCGCAACAAGCGTCGCAGCAAGCGTCGGCAGCCTTGCATTGCGGCGAACAAGCGCGCGAACTCACGGGTCATGGCGGAATTCTTGAGCCAGTCTGCGTCCCTGCGTAGCGCGTCGGCGTAAAATTCCTCCATCAAATAACGCAGCCGCTCGCCGGACTCGAACACGAGAAGGCCGCGCTCCGCGGAAAGCGTCGATTGGGCGACGGCCCATCCTTCATTTTCCTCTCCGACGCGATTCTCGATGGGTATCCGAACATCGACCAAAAATATCTCGGCGAAACTCGCCGCTCCATTGGCCTGGCGCAGCGGCCGTACTTCGATGCCTGTCGCCTTCATGTCCATGATGAAAAACGTTATGCCGGCGTGCTTCTTGACGTCCGGATTGGTCCGCGTCAGCAAGATGCAATATTCGGCATACATCGAATAGGACGACCAAATTTTTTGGCCGTTGATGATGTAGCTGTCGCCGTCGCGAACCGCGCGGGTGCGCAAGGAGGCGAGGTCCGAACCGGCGCCCGGTTCCGAAAATCCCTGGCACCACACCACTCCTTTCGAGACGCCCGGAAGGTACCGCGTCTTCTGCTCCTCGGTACCCCACTTGATGAGCGTTGCGGGAAGGTGATTGAGCGAGATCGTGAACAACGACATGATGGGCGCGCCGATGCGCGCCACCTCCTCGGCGATGATCACCTGATTGGTCAGGCTGAGGTCTACGCCGCCATAGGCTCTCGGCCAATGCGGCGTACCGAGGCCCACTTTGTTCCGCTCGGCCATCCACCACTGCTGCTTGTCATAAAAGCTGCCGTTGCTGCCGGAAAAGACTTTCCTTTCCGCCTCGAGGGTCGCTTTCATCCAAGCGCGGACGGCCGCGCGGAAGCGCGAGGGATCGTCGGCCTTGTCGAGGATATCGCGAGGACCGAAGAGCGTCTCTGCCTCATTGCCCTTCTTGGTCGTCACGCGGCGAAGTCCGCAGTGGTGATCCCGGCCCGGGCGGCTTCGGCCAATCGGCTTGCCGCCCAGTCGCGCAGCGCGTCGTTGTCGCCCGCAAGCTGGCGATTGAGCAGTGCGCGCTTGAGAAAGAGGTGGCAGTCAAATTGCCAAGTGAAACCCACGCCGCCATGCAGTTGTAGGCAATCGGAGGCGACGAAAAAGTACGCGTCGCTTGCAGCGGCCTTCGCGAGCGCCGCCCACATGCTGGCGCTCGCGGTATCGAGAGCGGCCGCCTCGACCGCGTGCTCGAGTGCTTGCTCGGCTTCGACGATGGCGACGTAAAGGTCCGCGACCCGATGTTTCAAAGCCTGAAAGCTCGCGAGCGGACGGCCGAACTGCTGCCGCTCTTTCAAGTAGCCGAGTGTTTGTTCGGCGATTGCGCGCGCCCCGCCGACGCAGTCGGCCGCAATCGCCAGTGCCAGATGGCGCCTCAGAAGGTCGACTGCTCGACCGTGCGGATCGGGAATCACGGCGGTGGGTGCGACGTTCTCGCATTTCACGCGGCCCATGCTCCTCGTCCGATCCCAGAGCTCGACCCGAGCGAGCCGCGCGTGGCCTTCTCCGACCGGAACCAGCGCGAAACCCGCTTGGCCCGCATCGCTCACGGGCAAAATACACAGCTGTGACCACGGATAGATGAGCAACGCTTCGGATTCGCCTCGAATGCGTCCGTCTGCAATCTTCATCGGAGCACCGCCGGGCACCGCAGGGATGCCGAGCGAAAGGTCGCCGGCCACGATCCTCTCTATGAACTGCGCAGCCGTCTCGGACGGTGCGCACTCCGACAACCATTGCGCACCGGCCAGAGTGGAATGAAAGGGTCCCGGCGCCAGGCTGCGTCCGAGCGAGCGAAAAAGCACGTCAAGGCCGCGAGTCCCCAGGCCGAGGCCGGCGAACTCTTCGGATACGCCGATCGCAAACCAGCCCAGTTCTTTTGCCCGATGCCACAATGCAAGGTCGAGGTCATTCTCGTGGTCAAAATAGCCATGGACCTTTCGACGATCGCACTCGGCCAGGAGGACTTCGCCAATGCTTTCCGAAAACGTCCGCAGATCTTCTTCGAAAGATGTCACGCGTTGATTACCGAATGCTTCACCGAGGCCGCCGCGTAACGCTACATGCCGCCGGACACGTTGAGCGTCTCGCCGGTCACGTATTGCGAGTCATCGCTCGCGAGAAATACGACGACGCGGCCGATATCGTGCTCCGGGTCGCCGATATATCCCAGGGGAATTCTGGCAAGCGTGGCCTTGAGAACTTGGGGGTCGCTCAGGTACTCGTCCGAAATCTTGGAGCGCGACGATGGAATGATGGTGTTGACCCGGATCTTGTATTTGCCCCAGTCCCGCGACGCCGTTCGCGACAAAGCGCGAATGGCTTCTTTGGTGGTGTTGTAAGGGGCCATTGTCGCCCAGCCCTCCAAGCCCGCGATCGATCCGACATTGACGATCGAACCGCCGCGCTCTCGCATGTGCGGAAAAGCGGCCTGCATGAAGTAGAGCGTGCCGAAAAATCCTGATTCCATGTGTGTTCTGAAATTCTCGAGCGGCGTCTCGTCGAGATCGAAGTAGGCCGAGAAGGTGTGGGCGTTATTGACCAGCAGGTCGAGCCGTCCAAATGCGGAGATTGCTTCGGCAACGGCACGGCCTGCGGTTTCGGGCTCCGCAACGCTTCCCTTGACGAAGCGAATGTGCGCGCCGGTCTTCTCCACGGCCGCGATGGTCGACTGCAGGGTCTCGGGGGTGCGGCCGACGATCACCAGATTGACTCCCTCCTTGGCCAGAGCAACGGCCGTTCCCTGACCTATCCCTGTCCCGGCGCCGGTGACGATTCCCACACGGCCGGCCAGAGCCCTCCGAGGTGCTGCGGCGTTCGCGGATTGTACGGACATACTCGGATCTCCCTCTTCTGTGATTGAAGCTCGAGCTACCGGTCGAGCCATTGGTGGAAGTTGCTAATTGCCATTTCCTGCGATATCGCAGATGTGATAGTCGCCAGGCGACCGGGCGATCGGCTCGTCAATGTCTCAGCCCCACCCGGGTTGATTCGTGTAAAGGGATGGTTTGCGGCCCGAAATCATGCGCCCGCACGAAACGGAAGACAAGGCGCGAGTTGACCCAAGGCTCGACTGAGCCGAGTATCGGTGCCATCGATAGTCGGGTAAGAAACATGATCAGTAAAACCATCGACATGAACACAGGCGACGGGGTGTGCGATGCTTATGTTCACTATCCCGATTCCGGTGGGCCGTTTCCCGGCGTCTTGTTCTACATGGATGGCGCCGGCGTTCGTCCGGTTCTGCATTCAATGGCGGAGCGCATCGCCGCCAACGGATTTTACGTGCTGCTGCCCAACATGTATTACCGCGCGCGACGTGCGCCGGTCATAGAGACGGCGGATATATTCAAGCCTGAAAATCGTTCGAAGCTGATGGAACTCGTGGGCTCGTTGTCGCCTGAGCGCGTCGTTGCCGACGCCGGCATATTTCTCGATTTCCTGGCGGCGCAAGCGGAAGTCAAACCCGGCAGCAAGGTGGGCCTCACGGGCTATTGCATGGGTGGCGCAATGGTCGTTCGCACGTCCGCGGCGTATGCGGATCGCGTGGGGGCCGGAGCAAGTCATCACGGCGGCCGTCTGGTAACGCAGGATCCAGATAGCCCTCATCTCCTGCTCGGCAAGATTTCAGCCGAACTGTACTTTGGACATGCCGATAATGACGAATACATGCCGCGCCCCGACATCGCACGTTTCGACGAGGCGCTGCGGAAGTCCGGCGTGACGTATGAGTCCGAAGTGTACACGGGTGCGTTGCACGGCTACACGATGACTGACTTCCCCGTCTACAACGCCGCCGCAGCCGACAAGCACTGGCGCCGTCTGCTCGGGCTCTTCGGCAAGGCTCTGAAGCAGGTCGATGCAAGATAAGCCGCGACCTCCAGCGCACCAAACCAGGGAATTTTCTTCAGGGAGGCCTTGATGTCTATCGACCAAAACGCATTCGCGGTACTGATCGCCAAGGATGAAATTCGCGAGCTGGCGCAATTGTATTCGCGCGCGGTCGATCGCCGCGACACGGCGCTGCTTCGCTCGCTCTTTACGGCAGACGGCACTCAGTCGTTGGGTTCCGCATTTCAAGGCACTGCCGACGAACTCGTCGCAATGCTCGATCAGGCGATGCCCTATATGCGCTATACCGGTCATCATGTGTGCAATCACCTTATTTCGGTGAGCGGCGATCAGGCTGAGGGCGAAGTGTATGCGTTGGTGTACCACGTCCTCCCTGATGGGAAAGGCGGCTCGGTGGAGGATGTAACGGGCGTGCGCTACCTCGATCGATATCGCAAGGAGCACGGCCGCTGGCGTTTTGCCCGCCGCACCGGTGTGTTCGATTTCAAGAGAGTCACGCCGATTCCGACGCCTGAAGGCGATGTGCCTGAACCGGCAAACGACTCGAGCTACTCGGTGCTTACCAGCGGGTTGTTCGCGCGCGGCCCGCGCACCCCGGGGAGATCCGCGCCGGAACCGGCGTAAAACTAGCTATTTCGACGGCCAGATGAAGATCGGCACGATGACGGCGGCTGCCGCCACGTGCATGGCCATGAGGCTATAGTCGCCGGCAGCGTTGATGCCGTGGATTCTCAGCGCGGGAACGGTGAGGAAAGCCACGTTCGGCACGAACGAGAGCATGAGTGCGATGAGCGCGACGACGATGAACATGCGGTGCGGCGTCGCGGAGCGCCGGCAAATGAAGCGGTACGACAATGCGGCGCAGATCGTGCTGAACACGCTCCAGAATACGACCGGGAGCGTATCTAGAGCCAGGAGCGAGGGCGCTAGAGGCTTGGTGAAATGGAGAATCACCAGGTTGACGGCCACCACCAGAACTCCTGCGATGAGGGCCCGTTTCCATAGCCCGGACGGCTTGATATCAGCGATCGCTTTTTCCGTCATGCCGTCCCCAAGCATCGGGCGCTGCAAATGCGCTACGCTCTCACCTGGCAACAGCATAATGCAAAGCGCCTTCTAGTTGATACGTTTTACACCCAGGAGCAGTGGCACACATGAGTGAGCTGAAGGTAGAGCGGCGCGGGGAAGTCACCGTGATGACTTTGAATCGCCCTGAGCGCCACAACTCGCTGACGCTATCGCTGGCGGCGGTCCTGAAGATGGCCGTGGATGAGTTCAATGCCGACGAAAGCCAAAAGGTCCTGATCATCACAGGTGCGGGCGACAAGGCTTTCTGCTCCGGTGCGGACCTCAAAGCTATGGCCGGCGAAGGCGGTGGTGCGCGCCAGCTTCCGGTCGCGCCCGAACCCGATATCTTAGGTATAGGCGCATGCGAAAAGCCTGTCATCGCCGCTCTCAACGGTTTGACCATCGGCGGCGGCCTCGAGATCGCGCTGTGTTGCGATATTCGCCTGGCGGCAGACCACGTCTGGTTTCAGCTTCCAGAACCGAGCCGGGGATTCATTGCCGGGGTTGCGGCCATGATTTTGCCGCGGCTCATGCCGATCGGCGCGGCGTTGGACATGATGCTCACCGGCGAGAAGATGAGCGCCGAGGAGGCTTACCGTCTCGGTCTCGTGCAGAAGATCCTGCCGCGAGAGAAGCTGATGGAAGAAGCGGAGCGCAAGGCCCAATTGATGTGCATGCATTCCCGCTCCGCTTTGGCGGGTACAAAGAAAGTGCTGCGCTTCTGGCGCGACATCATGCTTACCGAACAGCACCACTATTACACCGCTATTATTCACAGGGTGCTGCTTTCGGGGGACCTCGTCGAGGGCCTCGATGCTTTCCGCGAGAAGCGTGCCCCGACCTTCTCTAAAGGCTGGCCCGATCCGCTGGCGCGTGATGACTTGGGCTGACGCCCTTGATTCGAATGAGCCGTTGTACCGCGAGTCGCGGCTACGCCTGAGCCAGAATACTCCGAATCGCCGCATTGCAGGGGGCCGGTGCGTCATACATCAGCCAATGACCGGCTCCCTCGATGACACGGAATGGCAAATCATGCTGCAGCTCGTTGAACAATTGCCGGTAGTGATCGATGTTAGGCCGGGCGGCATCCAGGCCGCCCCAGATTACCGCGATCGGCGTGTGCGCTGTTTTGAGTCGGTCGAGGGCGGGCGCCCCCTGGTCGACGTAACGGAAAAGAAAACGCGACCGGCGCATGTTCTCCTTGTGAATATAGAGGGCCAGCTCGTCCACATTGCGAGGATTCGCCAACATCAAGGTCGCGAGATTGTGCCGGTTCACTGCATCGATCTCGCCCGGATCGGTAATGCCGCGTAACGAGCGCAGGGCCAGCGGAGCGACCGGCCCCACCGCCCCCGGACTGGCTGCCACGATCAGGCCGACACGTCCGGCGAGTCGACCCGCGATTTCCGCACAGGGCACCAGGCCAGCCGAAAAGGCCAGGGTACGGAAAGGTCCGCGCGGCAGCACGATGTCGAGACCCTGTAGCAACGCGGTCGTTGCGGCGTCGAGATCGTTGGGTGGAATGGGTTGAGCCGAGTCTCCTTGGCCCGGTAGATCCGGAATCCACAACGTATGGTCGGCGGACAGATCCTCGATCTGCCGGATCCAATGGGCCCAAGAGCCCGCAGTGCCGTGGAAGAACACCAGCGGGGGCCCCTCGCCCCAACGGCGCCAGACCATGGTGCCGTCACCGCACGGCGTTTCCACGCGGGTTGCGCGAGCATCGAGCGCGCGAACAATGGATTCCGGACTCACAGCATCACCTGGCCACCGTCGACGTTGATGGTCTGACCGGTCACATAGCTGCCGTCGTCGCTCGCCAGGAACACCGCGGTCGCGCCGATATGCTTCAGAGCATCGCCGAAATAGCCAAGCGCGATATCCCGCAGGTGAAGCTTGGCTTCCTCGGGGTTGGCGTCCAGATAGGCAGCCGCGCCGGGACTCAGCGATGCAGGATTGATCACGTTCACACGAATCTTGTAGCGTCCCCATTCCTTGGCCGTCACGCGGGACAGCCCGCGAATGGCTTCCTTGGCCGCAGCGTAGGCGCCCATTCCCGCACTGGGGTGGATGCCTACCTTGGAGCCAAAGTTGATGATCGCGCCCCCGCGGATCTTCAGGTGCGGGAAGGCCGCCTGCATGTGGTAGAGCGTCCCATGAAGGCCTGAGCCGAACGACAATCGAAGGTCGTCATCGGTGATGTCCTCGACGGACACGCCGGGCGTCGTCGCCTGCGCATTGTTGACCAGGATATCCAGCCGCCCGAAAGCGTCGAGCGCCGTTTTGACGGCGCGTTGCGCGTTCTCTCGAGTACCCGCATCGCCCGGACAGGCCACAGCCTTTGCGCCCCGTGCCTCGAGATCGGGGATCGCCGCCGCTAGTTTCTCCGGCACGCGACCGGTGATCACTACCGATGCGCCCTCGTTGGCGAATGCCCGGGCCATGCCGAGTCCGCAGCCTTGCCCGCCGCCCGTGATGATTGCAACCTTCCCCGCAAGCTTCCCCATATCGTTATCCTCTCTAGTGAACGATTGTCTTCAGGAACCCACTGATCGCTTCCGCCAATGCCTTCGGCTCATCTTCCTGCACCTCGTGCGAGGCGTTGGGAATCTGGACGATGGAGCCGCTCGGCAACATTGCCCGGAAAAGGTCAAGATTCTCGAAGCTCTGGGGCACGCTGTCGGCGCCATGCACCACCAAGGACGGGCACCTGATGCGCGGCACATAGGACCAGAGCGTCTCGCGCCGCCGCGCCATGTGCGCGGCAACCTGTTCCGCCGTCAGCGACGCAGGCCTATCCCTTTCGTAGCGCAGGTGCAGGCAGCCATCGGTAGATCGCTCCAGCGAGTAGGACAGCGTGTACCGCTTGTAGGCCTTGCTGCCGCGCGGGTTGAAGCGATGGGCCGTCTCGACCGCCGCATCCAAGGTGAGCGACTGGGCGATAGCGGCATCGTGGGCGACGGCAAGCTGATACGCCTCGGCAAGAACCGTCGGGCAGATGTCCACGAATACCGCTGCGGCCATCTCATCGGCATACTGGCCGGCATAGGCGATGGTGTTATTACCTCCCACGCTCATCCCGACAAAGACCGGCCGTTCGAGCCCGAGGGCCTGAACGACTCCACGTATGTCCTCTCGGGGCTCTTCCACCCCGAATGAGAACACACCGTCGCTCAGGCCGTGTCCTCGCTGATCGAGCGCTATGCAGTGAAACTCGGTCCGCAGCGCGAGGCAGACCAAGTCCCAGGTTCGTGCGGACAGAGCCGCGCCATGCAGGAACAGCAACGTAGGGCGGTCAGCATGACCCCAGTCGACCCAGTGCAGGCGGGCGCCGTTCGAGTCCGCGAAACCCTCTGCCGGCGGACTGTCGTCGCCGTAGACTATATCGAGCGATCTGGCGATCGAGCAGAGATCTTGCATCGTGCCGGCTTCGGCAGACAGTTTTTCCATCCGTTCACTCCCCGGTCGCGATCTCCCGCTCGTCGGGCAGAAGCTCGAGTGCCTCCATGAAGCGGGAAACCATGTTGTACCCGGCAATGTTCGCGGTCAGCTCGACGATCTCGGTTTCGTTGAACTGAGCGCGCAGCGCCGCGAACACCGCGTCCGGGACCTGGACCTCATCGGTCATCGCGTCGGTATAGGCAAGCACGGCCTGCTCCTTGTCGGTGAAGTGGACCGAGCCTCGCCAGTTCGCGACGGCGTCAATCTCGGCGAGCGTCATTCCCGCTCTCCGAAGCGCAATCTTGCGATGCTGGAAGCTCTGATAGCGGGCGCGCGTCAGGACCCCCACTCTCAATAGAGCGATCTCGCGAAGGCGCAGGTCGATGCTGCAGCCGCTCGCGAGGCCGACGAACATCTGAACCCATCCGAGCGCTACCGCTGCACTGTGCAGGGTCAGGCGGTCGATCTCGCCCAGCTCGCCGCCGCGCAAGCGCTTGACGGTTTGCAGCGCGTGCGCCGAGACGCGGGCGGAGGATTCGTCAAGGAGTTCCACTCTCGGCATTCGCTACCTCTTCGCTCACCCGCAAACCCCGCGGCAACAGGGCGAAAGTACTACTCGCGCGGCAGCCGCATCAGGTTCGCTATGTTGTTCTTCTGAATAGCCGACGAGCCGCCAAAGATCGGCATGACAAGGACGTCCCGGACATAGCGTTCCATGGCAAAGCCGTGCGCATAGCCGTAGGCGCCCAGCACCTGCTGGCAGGACAGCACGATGTCGCGCGCGCTATCGCAGACAAACAGCTTGGCCATCGACGTCTCGACCGCACTCGGCTTTCCCGTGTGCACTCTCCACGCAGCCTGTACCAGCATCAAGCGGCAGGCGGCGAGCTTGGTCTGCGCATCGGCCAACATGTGGCGAATCGACTGCATGCCGCAGATAGGGCCGCCGAATTGCTTGCGCTGTTGGCTGTATTCCCAGGCTTCGGCAACCGCCGCTTCGGCAATCCCCAGGGCGAGTGCCGGTACTTCGAGCTTCTCCGCCTCGAGCGTCGGCCCCGCCAGCAGCGACCAGGCGCGGTTCCAGGAGGCTTCGCCGCCGACGACGTTCGCGAACGGCACTTCGACATCTTCCAAGATCACATCATTGGTCGGCATCCCGTGCATACCCATCGTGCCGATAGACTGCAGCGTAACGCCCGGCGTGCCCGGCGGCACCAACACCAGCGATAGATTCTTGTAACGCGCTTCCGGCTCACCGGAACGCACCAGCATGTAGATGTAGTCCGCGATCGCGGCACCCGAACACCAGCGCTTGTAGCCGTTGATGATCACCGTGTCGCCGCGGCGTTCGGCGCGAGTCTTCACGCTCGGTAAGTCTGCACCCACGTCCGGCTCGGAGAGTCCGTAAGCGAATAGGATCTTGCCCGCGCATAGTCCCGGCAGCAACCGCTGCTTCTGTTCTTCGGTGCCTGACTCGCTGATGTTGAGGCTGCCGTAGCAAGCATTCATGATGTAAAGACCGGCGAGCGCGACGCTGCGGCGCGCCAGCTCGCGGATGGTGGTCACCATCCCGAGCACGTCTCTGCCCATGCCGCCGTACTCTTCGGGTACAGTCAGCCCACACACGCCCAACTCCGCGAGCCGGATCAAATTCTCGCGCGGAATGCGGTCCTCTTGGTCCCAACGAGCGGCGAGCTGCGGCGGCACTTCTTTATCGAGAAAGCGCCGCAGAAGGTCACGCAGCGCTTCGGCATTGTCGTCTTCGCTGAAATCCAAGTTTAGACCCCTCGGATGACCGCAGGGGCCTCCTCTGCCACCCTAGAGAATTTCCGCGAGCACCGTACCGACCGGATAGGTTTCACCGATCTGGGCGATGATCTTCAAGGTACCGCTCGCGGGCGCCTCGATTTCCTGCACCGACTTCTCGCTCTCGAGCGCATAGAGCGGCTCGCCGGCGCTGATCCGCGCCCCGTCCGCCGCCAGCCACTGCGACAGCACGCCCTCATTCATCGAGAATCCGATCTTCGGCAGCAACACCTGGGTGGCCATACTACTGCCTCGATCCTGCAGGCCCGTGTATCAGCCGAGCGTAGCGCGTATCGCCGCCTCGATCCGCGCCTGGCTCGGCACGTAGGCCGTCTCGAGCGGCTTTGAGAACGGCACCGGACAGTACGGGGCGCCCACCCGCTCGACCGGAGCCGCCAGCCTGCCAAAGAGCGCCTTGGAGAGCCGCGCGGCAATCTCCGCCCCCACCCCAAACGGGGTGATCGCCTCGTGCACGATCACCGCGCGGCGCGTCTTCGACACCGAGCCCAAAATCGTCTCGAAGTCGAGCGGTGCGATCGTGCGCAGATCCACGACCTCAACGCTGATCTTCTCGCTCGCGAGCTTCTCCGCCACCGCCACACAGTCGTTGAGAATGCGGCTGTAGCTGATCACCGTCACATCGCTCCCGGGGCGCACAATGTGCGCTTGGCGCAGCGCTATCCGCACCCCCGCCTCGGGCGCAGGTCCGGGCGTCCAGTAGCTCGGCATGTTCTCGATGAAAATACACGGATCCTCATCGAAAATGCTCGAAAGCATCAGCCCGTACGCATCCGCCGGCGAGGACGGCGCCACCACCGTAAGACCCGGAGTGTGCGCAAACCACGCCTCAAAATAGTCCGCGTGCTGCCCGCCGGTGCTAAAGCCCGCACCGGTCATCACTCGAATCGTGAGCGGCACGTGCGTCTGCCCGCCCGACATGAAGCGCAGCTTCGCCGCGTGATTCACGATCATGTCCATGCACACCGTGGTGAAGTTCATCAACATCACTTCCGCCACCGGCCGCAACCCCACAATCGCCGCCCCAATCGCCGCCCCGACAATCGCCTGCTCGGATATCGGCGTCGAGCGCACCCGGCTCTTGCCGTACTTCGTGGACAGCCCCTTGGTCACTCCGGCGACCCCGCCCGCCTGCTCATCGCCCACATCCTCCCCGAGCACGATCACGTTCTCATCGAGCCCCATCGCCTCATCAAGGGCGAGGTTCACGGCCTGAATCGTGTTGAGGGTCTTGGGCTTCTCGGGAATCGTTTGGGCGTTCATGCGGGTACCTCATAGGCAAACACATCGCGGCGCAGCTCCACCGCCTCCGGGTTCGGGCTCGAGAGCGCAAACTGCACCGCCTCATCGATCTTGCGCTCAATCCCCGTTTCCAGCGCAGCCAACTGCGCCTCGCTCGCGTGAGCGTTCGCAATCAGCCAGGCACGAAACGCAGGCACCGGATCGCGCGCCATCGCCGCCTCCTTCTCCCCCTTGCCCATATACGCATCGGCATCGCCGAACACGTGCCCGAAAAATCGAAAAGTGCGCGCCTCGATCAGCGTCGGACCCGCACCCGCGCGCGCCCGCTCCACCGCCGTCTTCGCCGCCTCGTACACCGCCAGCGGATCGTTCCCGTCCACCGTCACCCCGGGCATCTGGTAGCCAAACGCCCGATCCGAAATCTTCGCCGCCGCCGTCGCTAAATCGTTGCGCGTGTGCTCGCCGTAGCCATTGTTCTGACACACAAACAGCACCGGCAGCTTCCACAACGCCGCCATGTTGAGCGCTTCGTGAAACGCCCCTATGTTCGAGGCACCGTCGCCAAAGTAGGCAACCGCCACGCGCTTCTCACCGCGTATCTGCGCCGCAAGCGCCAGCCCGTTCGCTATCGGCATCGAGCTCCCCACGATCCCCGTCGTCACCATCACCCCGCTCGCCGGGTGCGTGATGTGCATCGGCCCGCCCTTGCCCTTGCAGGTCCCCGTGCTCTTGCCGGCAATCTCCGCCCACAACTGCGGCATCGGCACGCCCTTCGCCAGCATGTCGTGAATGCCGCGGTAAATCGTGCAAATGTAATCCTCATCCGTCAAATTCACCGATACCGCCGCAGGAATCGCCTCCTGCCCGCGCGGCGAATAGTACGGCCCAATGATCTGCCCAGCCTTGATCACCGAGCGAAATCGCTCATCGTTCTGCTTGATCAGCGTCATGCGCCGATATATCTCTACCCACACCGCGCTCGTGCTCATCGGAGTCCGCCCCCTTGACTTATGTTCATAGCGTCGACGCCGGAACAGGCGGTCAGGTTACTCGCCCCGAGTGCGTCAAGACAACCGGACGTACGTTCGGCCCGAAAGTGAATTCCACATTGTGGTAAGAAAAATCCACGCCGTGCTGCCTCGATGCGCGCCAACGCTATTATCCTCTGTTTGGCTTGGCCCGCTGCGAGCTCGCGGCCGTCTGCATGAAGCGGTTTCAAAGGCTAAGATAATCCATGGATCTGCGCTTTACGGGTGAAGAAGTTGCGTTCCGCGAGGAAGTTCGCGAGTTCTTCCGCAGCGCATTGCCGGCAGATCTCCGCCGCAAGTGCATTCTCGGACAGCGCCTGTCCCGCGAGGATATCGTTCGCTGGCAGCGCATCCTCCATGCCAAGGGATGGGCCACGCCCGCTTGGCCCGTCGAGTGGGGCGGCACCGGCTGGGATGCCGTCAAGCAGTACATATTCAAGGAAGAACTGTACTTGGCGCCGGCGCCCGAGCCGCTGCCCTTCAATGTCAACATGATCGGCCCGACCCTGATCGCATTCGGCACGGAGGAACAGAAAAAGCATTTCTTGCCGAGGATCGCGCGCCTCGACGACTGGTTCTGCCAAGGTTTTTCCGAGCCCGGTGCCGGCTCCGATCTCGCCTCGCTCCGCACGCAGGCGCGCCGCGAAGGTGATGAGTACATTGTCAACGGTCAGAAAATCTGGACTACGCTCGGACATCACGCCACGTGGTGTTTCTTGCTGGCGCGCACAGACACGGCCGCGAAGAGGCAGCAGGGTATTAGCTATCTGCTGATGGATATGGCGACGCCTGGCGTCACGGTGCGCCCGATCATCACGATCGACGGAAATCATGAGTTCAACGAGCTGTTCCTCGACGACGTGCGCATTCCGGTCGCCAACCGCATCGGCGAGGAGAACAAGGGTTGGGACTACGCCAAATACCTTCTCAGTCACGAACGCAGCGGCGTCGCGCGTGTCGGGCTGTGCAAGATGCGCGTGCTGCGCGCCAGGGAAATTGCTGCACAGATCATCGTCGCGGACCGTCCGCTGAGCGAACAGGCGCGCTTCCGGGAGCGTATCGCGAGGCTGGATGTCGAACTCAAGGCGCTCGAGATGCTGCAGATGCGCGCCATCGCGGCGAGCGCCCACGCGCAGGCCGGCAAGCCAGACCCGATGGCGCCCATTCTCAAGATCAGGGGCGCCGAGCTGCAGCAGGCGACATCCGAGCTGCTGCTCGAGCTCGCGGGCTACGAAGCCATGGAGTTCGACATCGACTTTGTGCGCGGCAAGACACCGCAGCCCGCCGGGGGCGAGGATTGGGCGCTCACCGTTGCGCCGAATCGCTACTGGCTCCGCCACACCTCGATCTCTGCCGGCACGAACGAGATACAGCGCAACATTCTGGCCAAGTCCGTCCTCGGACTCTAGAGACATCACCGCACATGGACTTTGAGCTGAGCGAGGACCAGCGCCTTCTGAAGGAAGGTACCGAACGGCTGCTCGCCGAGCGCTACGACTTCGAGCAGCGCAAGAAGTCCCTCGCCGAACGCTGGGGCTGGAGCGGCGAGCAGTGGAGCCGCTACGCGGAGATGGGGCTTCTCGCCCTGCCGTTCGCCGAGAGCGACGGCGGCCTGGGCGGGAGCGTCGTCGACACAATGATCATCATGGAGGCCTTCGGACGCGCGCTCGTGCTCGAGCCCTACTTGGCCACGGTCGTTCTCGGCGGCGGATGTCTGCGTTTCGGCGGCTCGCCCGCGCAGCGCGCCCGCCTGATCCCGCGGATTTGCGACGGAAGCCTGTTGCTCGCGTTCGCGCAAGCGGAGAAGCAATCCCGCTATGACCTTGCCGATGTCGCAACCTCTGCGCGGCGCGCCGGCGACGAGTGGGTGCTCAACGGCCGCAAGCGGCACGTGCTCCATGGCGACTGCGCCGACCAGCTTATCGTCACCGCGCGCATCGACGGAGACCGTCGCGAGCGCACCGGCCTTGGTATGTTCATCGTCGATGCGGACGCGGCGGGCGTGTCGCGCCGCAGCTATGTGATGCAGGATCGTCTACGCGCCGCGGAAATCGCCTTCGAGAACGTTCGAGTCGCGGCCGACTCGGTGCTTGGCGAGCCGGGAGCTGCATTGCCGCTCATTGAAAGGGTGGCCGATTCGGCGCTCGCCGCACTATGTGCCGAAGCGGTCGGCGCGATGGGGCGTGCGCACGAGATCACGGTGGATTACCTCAAGGTACGCAAGCAGTTCGGAACGCCCATCGGTTCGTTTCAAGCTCTCCAGCACCGCGCGGTGGACATGCTCATCAAGGTCGAGGAGGCGCGCAGCATGGCGATGTACGCGGCCATGATGAGCGATGAGCCCGATGCGCTCGAGCGGGGCCGCGCGATCTCGGCGGCGAAAGTGCAAATCGGCCACTCGGGCAAATTTGTCGGCGAGCAGGCCATCCAGCTTCACGGCGGCATCGGCATGACTGAGGAAAACCAGGTCGGCCATTACTTTCGCCGTCTGACGATGATCGAATTCCTGTTTGGCGATACGGGTCACCACCTGGCGGCACTGGCCAAACAGGTCGTGGCTATCTGATCAACGACGATGCGGGTATTCTCATTGACGACAAGGGGACAGCAGCTATGAAGATCGGTTTGACTTTTTTTCCAGTACGTCCGCAGTTCATGGTGCCGATCGCACGGCATGCCGATGAGCTCGGCTTTGACTCGCTATGGCTCGGCGAGCATCTCCTGTTCCCCGTCAAGATCACCAGCAAATATCCTTACGATCCGACGGGCACGCTGGGTCCGCCGCTGACGACCACGCCGCTGTTCGATCCGTTGATCACGTTCGCCTATATCGCGGGACAAACGAAGAGGATACAGATGGGAACTTCGGTCTACATCGCCCCGCTGCGCCATCCCATCGTCGTGGCAAAGCTCGCGGCCACACTCGATGCGCTCTCGGGCGGCCGTTTCATATTGGGCGCCGGAGTTGGCTGGGAAAAGGAAGAGTTTGATGCGATCGGGGCTCCCTGGGAGCATCGCGGCTCGCGGCTCGAGGAAATGATCGAGATCATGCGCCGCCTCTGGACCGAGGAGCGGGTCGCGCACCAAGGCAAATATTATCAATTCGAGGAAACGGGCTTCGAGCCAAAACCCGCCCGCGCGCCCGTACCCATCCTGATGGGAGGCGAAAGCCCCATCGCGCTCAAGCGCGCCGCGCGTATTGGCGATGGATGGTTTGGCGTGCGCCACACGGTGGAATCCGCGACGGCAATCATCAAGCAGCTCCGCGCGCTGCGCGAAAGCGATGCCCCCTTCGAGATCATGATGGAACCCGTGCCCTCGCCCCCGACGCTCGACGACATTCGGCGCTTCCGCGATGCCGGCGTGGACCGCCTGACGTTCATACCTAAAGTGCTCGCGGGCGGCCAGAAAACGCTGCAAGCTTCGCTCGACGGCCTCAGCCGCTTCGCCGAGACGGTGCTCAATCGGATCGACAAATAGCCGGAGGGGCTCGATGGGAGTGTGCCGCGCCGCTCAGCGCCGCGGCGACGTGCTCACTGCCGCGGCCAAGAATGCGTGACGTAGGTAAGCATCGTCACGGTTTGCTTCATGTCGCAGAATGCCGCGCGATCCTTGGTCAGCGGTGCGAAGGGGTCGTCAACGAGCGAGTGCGCGGCATCTTCGGCGCTAGCGAACCACATTTCTACGATGGCATCGAACGGAAAACCCTGCGGCGGCTCCTTTCTGAGGCGATTGTGCACGTAGCGGGTCACCGTTCCGGCCGCATGTACGGCTTGCCGCGCGATGTCCGCATGAACTCCGCCCAGATGAGCGAGAAAACCCTCGCGCGAGCTGCCGGCCTTGCGCGACAGAAAGCTGACCACCGCGGCCTTGCCGGGCTTGTCGCCAAGCACCAGCACTTCCTCGCTTAGAAAGGTGAAGTTCGGAGTCAGCGTGCTGAACACGCGCCTTTCGTCCGCGTCGATTTTATCGCGCAGGTCACGCGGTAAATCGTTCCCGCCAAACGAGTCCGCTGTCTTGCTCGCGACAATCGCCACACCGTCATAGTCCGCGAGGCCCGCCGGCTCGAACGAAGTTCCATTCAGTGTCGGCTTAAGCTGGCGGCTGCAATAGTGCAAACTGCTGATGGGAGCGCCGATCGCCGGAAACTGGCTGCAATACACCGCATGGGACCGCCAGTGGCGCGGCCAGTCCTCGGCTTTGCACGAGGGATTGCGCCGCGCGAGGTATATCATTTTGTAATCCATCACAACGCTTCCTGTGATTAGCCGCTTGCCGATGTCCAGCCCGAGCGCGAAAGGATGCCACAGGCGGCAGCTTAGCGGCCACTCTTGTAGAGTAGGTTGACTGTTTCCGGCATGGGCGCCGGACAATATCCCTCTCCAAATGGCCAATCGATGAAGCCGAAGGACGCAATCGTTCCACCGTCGACATGCACGGTCGTACCCGTCGTCGCCCGCGATAGATCGCTCACCAAGAAAAGCAGCGCATTGGTGAGGTCCTCCTCGGTTGGAGAACGTTTTTGCGGAATATACATGCCAAGCAGCAGCTCCATTGCCTTTTCCGGCATATTTCCCAGCTTCGCCAGCATCTCCGAGGACATCGAGTTGGTCGCGCCGCGCGATGGCGTAGTGTCCGGCGCAATCATGTTGATGCGAATCCCCTCGGCAGCGAGCTCGACCGCCATCGCACGACTGAAGTTGGTGGTCGCCGCTTTCGCGCCGGCATAGACCGAAAATGTCGCTGCGCCGCGATGCGCCGCGATGGTCGTGAAGTTGATGATGCTCCCACCGCGACCGCCCTTGCGGATCATGGGAACGGCACGGCGGATGCTGTCGACCACATAGCCGAAATTGCGCCGGATATCGGCGGCGTTCTGCTCCCGCGTGGTTTCGAAGAACGGCGCACGCTTCACGCCGCCGGCGACGTTCACCAGGATATCCGCGCGCGGAATCTCTTTCTCGACGCGATCGTAAAAGCGATCAAGAGCAGCGGCGTCACAGACATCGGCCTCCATCGATATGATTTTTTGACCGAGCGCCTCGACTTCCTTCACGATCGTGCGGCATGCTTCCGCATCGATATCGCAAGTGGCAATCCCAATGCCGGCCTTGGCCAAGGTCAAGGTTACCGCCCGTCCTATTCCCGCCGCGCCGCCCACGACGATCGCGAATTTTCCCGCAAGACCAGCCTGCGCTTCCAGTAATCCCATTGGCCATTCCCCCGTTGAGTTGACTTTCGCGGCGCCGCTATCGGCCGCGGCCCGGCCATCATGGACCGCTCGCGCCCGTCTCTTCGATGTTTCTGAATAGACGGCGGAGCGTCTCCGCCATCGGGGCGGGCATATATCCGTCCCCAAAGGGCCAGTCAATGAAGCCGGAGGCGGCCATCGTTCCGCCATCAACGTGCAAAGTCGTGCCCGTGATCGTCCTGGAAAGATCGCTCGCCAGGAAGAGCACCGCGTTTGCGAGGTCTTCCTCGCCGGGAGCGCGCTTTTGCGGGATGTACATATTGAAGGTCTGCGCCAAAGTCTGCTCGGAGAGCTTGCTCAGTTTTTCCATGATCTCCGGATCTATCACCTCAAAGACGGCGCGCGATGGCGTGGTGTCCGGTGCGATCGCGTTGACGCGAATGTGGTCGGCCCCAAGCTCGACCGCCATGGCTCGGGTGAAGTTCGTGGTTGCCGCCTTTGCGCCGGCATAGACCGAAAACGTCGCCGCGCCCCGATGCGCCTCGATGGTGGTGAAGTTGATGATGCTGCCGCCCCTGCCCCCCTTTCTGATCAGGGGAATGGCGCGCCGGAAGCTGTCAATCACGTAGCCGAAGTTGCGCCGAATTTCTCTGGCGTTCTGCGCGCGCGTGGTCTCGACAAAAGACGCACGCTTCACGCCGCCGGCCAGGTTCACGACGATATCGAGCCGGTCGAACTCTTGCTCAACGCGGTCATAAAAGCGATCCAGAGCGGCGGCATCACAGACATCGGCGTGGACGGACAGAACTTTCTGGTCCAGCTTCTGGACTTCCGGAACGATCGTGCGCGTCGCCTCGGCGTCGATGTCGCAGGTGGCGATCCCGATGCCGGCCTTGGCCAAAGCGAGCGTCACCGCACGCCCGATCCCACCCGAGCCGCCGACGATCACGGCGACCTTCCCCGCAAGACTCGCGTGTGCCTCGAGCAATCCCATATGTCATTTCCCCATTGAATCGCGCTGGAACTGTCGAAGCCCAGGTGAAGGATGTCATAGGCAATCGTCGCAGGGAAACCGATGTTGCCCTGCAGCAGCAGCGTACGCGACGCCTCAGCCTATAATGAGTTGATAGATCGCGAATAGCCATGAGAGACGCGGGCGAGTATGAAAACCATTTTCGACATTCCGATTATCTCCCGCGGGCGAATTATTGAGCCCGGGGCGGATGCGATCGAATATGGTGGCCGTGCGGGCGCCAGGTTCCGTTGCCCCGATCCGCACAAGCACATTCATGACCTCGTGCTGGGCGACACGAGCCGGCTGAGCGATCTGCAGAATGCGCCGATGGCTCAGATTCTGGATTTTCTGGCGCAAATCGGACCGCGCATAACGCTCGCAAACCCGTACATGCAGGAGGCGTTCGAATTGTCGCTCCAAGCGGGCGGCCTCACCGAGCCGGTGCTGCGCGACGTCTATAATCAACTGCCTCGCATGTTTGATCGAAAACACCTGGAAACTCTGATCGAGCGCACAGTGGGCATTGCCTACCTCGACGGATGGGTACGGCAGGGAACCGGACCTCAGGGCAGATTCCGTATCCGCGCAGTCGGTACACGCAACCTGCACATCACGGCGGGCAATGTACCGGTCGTGGGGGCGATCACGATCATTCGTTCGGCGCTGACCAAGAGTGATTGCCTGATCAAGCTCCCATCCAACGATCCGCTTTCAGCCAACGCGATCGCGCGTACCATGATCGACATCGATGCCAACCATCCGGTCACCAAGCATGTCGCGGTAGCTTATTGGAAGGGCGGCGATCAAGCGATGGAATCCCAGATCTGCCGCACCTCGCGCATCGACAAGATTACCGCTTGGGGCGGCATGTCTTCGATGAGACATATCCAGAAGTTCCTCTCACCGGGTATCGATCTTGTCGCGCTCAACCCGAAGCTATCGATGTCGATCGTCGGGCACGAGGCGTTGGATGACAAGAGCGCAATGAAGGAAGCAGCCTACGGCATCGCCGTAGCCGCCGGGAGGCTAAACCAGACTGCCTGCGTCAATACCCGCGTCGTCTATGTCGAGAGCGAGACCGACGAGGAGTCGCTGCAGCGTGTGATCGAACTCGGTGAGGAAATCTACGAAGCTTTCCAGAGACTTCCGTCGAACGTTTCCACCCCGGCGCCAAAACCGGATCGGGAGTTGGAAGCCGAGCTTCGCGCACTTGATCTAGAAGAAGAGCTGTATTGGGTCAAGGGCGACACCCTGAAGGGCGGCGTCATTGTCTCGCGCTTCTCCGAACGGGTCGAGTTCCACGACAAGCTCAACAATCGCATCGTCAATCTGGTGCCGATGCCGGACATTTTGCAGGTCGCCCGCTGGTGTGACGACAGCACTCAGACCGTCGGCATCTACCCTGAAAGATTGCGCAAGGATTTCCGTGACCGGCTGGCGCTCGCGGGCGTGCAGCGGATCATGCCGCTCCGCGGGCACAACCCGAACAGCGCCAGTGAGGATGGCTCGGAGTTGCCGGGAATGCCGCACGATGGCATCGAGCCCCTGCGCCGGATGGTCCGCTGGGTCATCGACGAAGCCGTCAGCGGCGTGGAAGAGCCGGCCTGATGCGCGCGGCCCGATAGCGTGGGAAATCTCGACGGAAAAGTCGCGCTCGTCACGGGCGGCGGCCGTGGCATAGGCCCGGTCATCGCATCGCGGCTGGCGGCTGATGGTGCGACCGTCATCGTCAACTACGCGCACAGCCGTACGGGCGCGGAGGAAGTGATCCAGTCGATTACCGGCAAAGGCGGCAAGGCTGTCGGCATTCAGGCGGATATTAGCCATCGTGCCGAGATCACCCGGATGTTTCAGCAGATCGATCGCGATCCGGGGCGCATTGATATCGTCGTGAACTGCGCTGGACTTGCCATTCCCACCCCGCTTTTGGGAGATGTCGACGAACAGGCCGTGGAAACCATTCTGGGCGTGAATCTGCGCGGACCGTTGTATATTGCGGCTGAAGCGGCGAAGCGCATGGCGAGCGGCGGCCGGATCATCAATTTTGCCAGCAGTGTCGTAGAGTTTCCGTTTGCGAACGCCTCGGTCTACTGCGGCGCAAAGGCCGCGGTGAAAGCCTTCACCGAAGTGTGGGCAAAAGAACTTGGCGCCAAAGGCATCACGGTGAATACGGTGACCCCCGGAGCGACCAGTCCCGGAATGATCGACAACTCGCCAGGCTATCGCGGATTCTTCGAGAAGGCATCGCCGTTCGGTCGAGTCGGCCGGGCCGAGGAAGTCGCGGCCGTGGTGGCATTCCTCTGTTCGCCGGAAGCGAGTTGGGTTTCCGGTACCCACATCCTAGTCAATGGCGCGGCGAACGCCTGAAAAAAACGCCGTGAATCCTCGGAAATCAGCCGGGTTTGCTGCCGCCACTCTGGGCAGTGAACGAGGGAGCCGCGCCAGAAGGCACGTGCCGGCTGCGATCGAATGCGCCCGCGGTCATACCACCGTCCACCATGAGAACCGCTCCGGTGATCGTAGCTGCGGCGTCGCTGGCAAGGAACAGGCAAGTGCTCGCGACCTCGGAGACCTTGTTCGCGCGCCCTATGGGAACGAGCATCTGTCCCATCGCCGCGATCGCCGCGTCGTCTCCGGCCATTTCGTGCAAAGCCTCGGTGTTGGTAAGCCCCAAGGCGACGACGTTGACGCGCACGCCATGCGGACCGCCTTCGAGCGCCGCCGCCCGAGAAACGATCTCGAGCGCTGCCTTCGACGCGCTGTAGGGCGCATGCATCGGATTAGGTCGATGCGCGCCGGTCGAGGAAATGTTGATCACTACGCCGCGGCGCCGCTGGATCATCCCCGGCATGAGCGATTGCATGAGCGTGACCGGAGCGTCGAGGTTGACCGCGAATTCCAAATCCCACGACGCATCGTCCGCGACGAGGAACGACTGCCATTTCACGCCGGTGAATGCCGCGTTGTTGATGAGCACGTCCACATCGCCGCTGCGCCGCGCCACCTCACGCGCGCCGGCGCGCGTGAAGAGATCGCCCGGAATGATGGTGATCTTCCCATCGGCCGCTTCGATTTCGCGGCGCAGCATGTCGAGCCGTTGCTCGTTGCGCGCCGTCGCCACGATCTCCGCACCGGCGGCGGAAAATGTCTTGGCGATCGCGAATCCGACGCCGCGGCTGGCGCCTGTGATCAGAGCGCGTCTTCCCTTAAGACTAAACATAGCAACCCCTCCCTCTCCCTCATTCACTTGAGTGGATCCAATGCTGATGAGCTGTTGTAGCATGACTGGCTTTCGCAGACGGCATTTTTACGCGGAAGGCAGATTTCGGAGGATGCCATGTCTCTAGAACTCGGTCTTGGCACCGGCAACTTTCTGACCGCCAGCCTAGCGGAATTGATCGATCTCGCGGCTCGTCATGGGTATTCCACCGTGACCGTTCGGCCGATGGCCGTCCTCCAAGCCCTCGAACAGGGACTCAGTGAAAAAACGTTGCGGCGTCGGTTCACTGATGCCGGTGTTCGACCGACCTTGCTCGACGGTCTTGCAAGCGCGTTGCCGGGCGTGCCGCCGCCGGAGAGCATGGACCCGGCCATGCGCGCGCTGCTCCCGATGGACGCCCTCTATCCACCTGATGAAGAGGACTGCTTCCGCTGCGCGGAGCTGCTGCAACTGCCAGTCATCAACGTGATCCATTACCGGGGTCCCGAGTTGCCGCTCGAGCAGATGGCTGATGCTGTTGGCGCTCTGTGCGATCGGGCAAAAGCGCGCGGCTTCGTCGTGGCCTTGGAGTTTGTGCCGACGACCGGCTTGCGAAACCTGCCCTTCACGCAAGCCGTGATTGCCGCCAGCGGTGCCTCGAACTGCGGTATCACGCTCGATTTCTTTCATTTGGATCGTACCGGCGGCACCGCGGCAGACATTCGCAAGCTGCCTCCGGGCCTCATCGCCAACATCCAGGTCAGCGATCGCACGCCGCTGCCGCCAGGAACGCCTTACAAGCCACTAACCGGTCGTAAGTTGCCCGGCGAGGGGCAACTTCCCCTGCGGGAGTTGATTACCGCGGCGCTCGAGAACAGCCCCGAAGCCACCGTCGATATTGAAGTATTGAATGAAGAGCTCCGAGGTCTGCCGATGGACGAGGCCGCCGCCCGCTTAGCGGCCGCAGGAAAAGCGTGGGTCGCATCGCTTTAATTTAATCTCGTGCGAAGCGCTCGAGGGAGGGATAGAAATGACATCAATGCAAGAGAGTCCATTGGCAGAAAACCTTCCCTTCGGAACGAGAATAAGGGGCCTCAACCGGGATACTGTTGAGCACGAGAACTTCCGTAGGCGGATCAAAGCTATTTTCGAGGACCGCGGCCTGATCATTTTCGAGGACGTCGAGCCATGCGACGAGATGCTGGTGGCGCTCAGCAAGATTATCGGGCCGCTCCAGGATCTTTCGCTAGAGAAGGTATCTCGCGTTGACGGGGACACAATGCCTGGCGTTCTCAGATTCAAGAACGAGCCGGGCGATGATAATGTCTTTGAGATCGACGGTAAGATTGTAAGTGGCTGGCTCTCCTGGCACTTCGATGCTTGCTACACAGGCGTCTTGAACCGGGGAGGCGTACTTCGCGTGGTTGAAAATCCACCCGAGGGCGGACTGACGGGGTTTGCTGACGGTATCCAACTCTACAATGCGATCTCTCCAGCGTTACGCGCCAAATTCGAGGATCTGAAGATCCTCTACCAAACGAAGCTGATGTTCATGAACCAGCGTTTTGGCCTGCCCAAGCAGTTTCGGCAAATTCGTCTTCAGGAGGAGGCATGGAGGCTATTCGAAGAAATCGACAAGGCGCCGCGGTCAATCCATCCCGCGATTTGGAGGCGCAGTTCGGGCGAATCAGTTCTGCATGTTTCCGCTTTTCAGGCTGCAGGCATTGAAGGACGCGAGGACCGCGCAGGCGATGCATTGCTTGAAACCCTCTTCCAGGAAATTTATGCAAAGATGACTCCCTATTGGCACACGTGGAAATTGACAGACATGGTCGTCTGGGACAATTGGCGGTTCATTCACTCAGTGAGCGGCAACGATCCGAAGTATGCGCGATGCGTACACCGAACCACGATCCATGGGGATTACGGTCTGGGAGCTCTTGAAACCAGACACTGAGACTCATGCCGACGCCGGAAACGCATTTCGGTCCCGTATGTGGATGCGCGCGGCAGGGTCTTGGGCGGCTCCAGCAGCATCAACGGAATCGTCCGATTAAGGTTCACTGTCATGCCGCCGGTCGGCCGGGTCATCGGCCAGCTCGAATCTTGGCAGCCAGACACCGGTGTCGTCGTCCCAACGCAGCCGCACCGCCCGGTCTATCGCCACGTCGGCGGCATCTTCCCCCACAAGGTTGCTGATCAGCCTGGCGCCGCCGCAGTCATCCAGCGCGACGACCACCACCGCGTAGGGTACCTGGTCACGCAGTGCCGGTGAGGCTGGATGGTGCGCGATGGTGTAGGTGAACACGCGTCCCCGTCCATTCGATTGGCGCCAGTCAAATTCGCTCTTGCGGCAGTTCCAGCAAAGTCCCCGTGGAGAACTTTGGAAACTACCGCATGCGAGGCAGTGCTGGACGAGCAGGCGACGCTCGGCGCATCCGGCCCAGAACGGCTCCGATACAGCGTCTGGCTGCGGCAAAGGCACGTGCGTCGGAGCGCGCATCACGAGCCCCTTCGCAAAATGAGGGCTGAGGATGGCGGCGCGCCTGGCCCCGACACGACAAGGCAGTGCTCGGCTTCGCGCACTTGCGCAGTGCTTTGGCCGCGGATCTGCCGTACGCCCTCGAGCACTAAGGACAGACCGTGAATGTAAGCTTCGGCGAGGTTGCCGCCCGAGGTGTTCATCGGCGTGCGGCCGTGCGGCCAGTGGGTCGCCCCAGACTGTACATACGGGCCGCCTTCGCCGCGCTTGCAGAAGCCAAAGTCCTCCAGAGCCATGATCACTTGGCCCGTGAAGTTCTCATAGATCTGCAAAACGTCGATTTCGTCCGGCGAAACACCGGCCGCTGCATAAACCTCGCGCGCCACCTCGGTCATGCCGGCGCTCGCCCAGAGCTCCTCCGGGCGGCCCGCTCGGTGGGCCCCGTCACCCGAGTGCATGCCCTGGGCGGCGCCCGCGATGAGCACGGGCGGGGTTGGCGCATCCCGGGCCTGTTCTCGCGAAGTCACGACCAGCGCGCAAGCGCCGTCTGATTCCTGGCAGCAATCGAAGAGGCGGTAGGGATCGCTGATGACCCGCGAGGCCTGGTGCTGCTCCAAAGTGAGCGGGCGGCCGTACATCACCGCCCGCGGATTGAGCTGCGCGTTGGCGTAGCAGCCCACGGCGACCATTCCCATCTGCTCGGACGTCGTGCCGTACAGATGCATGTGACGGCGTGCCTCGAGGGCGTAATTCTGGGCCGGCGTCATGAGACCGAAGGGCGCCGTGAAAGCCTGCGCCCCCGAAGCGTAGGTTAGGGGCGCAGCGGAATTGACCGCATGAGCCCCGAAGCCGCTGCGCGCCTGCCCGTAGCGCACCTGCCCCTGCGAGAGTGCCCGGTAGCACACGACCACCCGCGCAGTCCCCGTCGCGACTGCCATGGCTGCGTTCTGAACAACGCCTGTCGCGGCGTTGCCGCCGCCCGGGTACAGGTTCGCGAACCGAAGCTGTAGATTGAGCGCCTGGGCGACCTCGATGATCGTGCAGCGGTCGCCACTGTAAGCGCTCAGGCCATCCACATCGTCGATGTTCAGTCCAGCGTCAGCCACTGCGCGCCGAATGGCCTCGCAGGCAAGCGCCATTTCGCTCTGGGTCGCACCGCCGCGCTTTGTATAGACCGTTTCGCCGATCCCAATGATCGCCGCGCGGTCGCGTAGGCCGGAGTTCATAGCTTCAGCACTAGGCGGGCCGCGCATGTTGCGGTTCCATATCGTGGCTCCCCTGTCCAAGGTTTCATTTCGCGGCGCAACCGTGGGATGTCGCTAAATAGGCAGGTTGTACACGCGGATCGCGTTGCCGCTCAGCACCTTCTCGATTTCAGCCTCCTTCAAACCACCCAATGCGTTTCCGACGTCGTCGATCGGGTAAAGACAGGTCGGATGCGGGAAGTCCGTCTCGAACATCACGTTGTCCACCCCGACGGCCTTGATGTCCTTGCTCAAGTTGCGACGTTCAAACCAGAACGACGTATAAATGTTGGTGCGCACGTACTGCGAGGGAGAACGCTGCAATTCAATTTTCTCTGAGGCCTGGCTGCACTGATAGTCCATGCTCTCCATAAGGAAAGGCACCCACCCAAGCCCGCTTTCAACTGACACAAACTTTATTCTCGGATAGCGATCGAGAATGCCGCTCAATATGAGGTTGGCAATCGTGGTCGCATTAGCAAAGAAAAGCATCGACGAGCCGACGACGAATGACGCTATACCTGGAGAGGACGGCCAAGTCCTGGAGGCGCCCCATTCGTTGACGGAATCACTGGCGCCGATGTGGAAATTCACCGGCATGTCAAGCGATTGGCAAACTTCCCAGAATGGATCCCAGTGCCGATCGCCCAGATCGGGCAGCGGCCTTCCATCCGGATCGCGATGGTCGTTGGGATCCGGGTTTATGTTGACGCCGCGCAATCCCATCTTGTGAGCGCGAATCGCCTCCTCGATCATCTCACTTCTATCCCACCATGGCAGTAGAGCCATGGGAAAAATCCGCTGCCCCGATTCATCTTGAAGTTCAGCGACGGCATCGTTGTAGATCTTTGTCGAAATCAGTCGTAACTCGGGACCGACCTTGGAGGCTCTTTGACCGCCGAAGCCCAGCGTGTTGGGGTAAAGTATCTGAGCCGTGATGCCGAAAGAATCCATAAAGGCCAGTCGAGCGCTCACGTCGGAGCTCGCTGCATGAACCTCATCAAAAGACAGGCCCATGAAATCCGCACCTTGAGTTTTGCTTCCATCCTTCTTCACAGCGCTGACCGGGTTGGCGGAAGACTTTAGCTCATACGTACCATCGATGATCCATCTGGCGTTGCCGTTAGAGGTCGATACCTGCGGGACGCGGTCCTTGAGTTTTGCAGGGGCCCGTTTGGTCCACAAATCGTGGGGCTCGGAGTAGTGTGTATCGACATCTATGACTTTTCTGCCGCCAAACGGGGATATTGTTGTGGTCGGCGCAAACTGGGTCAGTTTATTCATGCTCCCGCCTTCGTTGATGACACTGTGCGCCGTGCGCTCGAGGATGGCTGGGCAGCAACTTGCTGGCGCGGCGCGGCGGAACGCACGATTTTCGCCTCGTGCAGTTGGTCGCTGGTCGCCTCATCGTAACCCAGCATGGCGAGGATCTCCCGCGTGTGCTCGCCCAATAGGCACGGACGACGAACAATCGCTGGAGCGGCGTCGGGCGAGCTCACCCGGGCCACCACTTGGCGCACCTTGCCGAATCTCGGATGCTCGTACGCTGCGACGCGGCCTTTCGAGATGGCAAGCGACTCCTGAAGAAAGGCATCGCGGTTCGATGGCTCCGGCACGATCTCATAGGGGACATGATAGGTGGTCAGCGCGCTTGCGATCTCGGCGGCCTTGCAGGCGAGGAACGCTTGGCTCAATTCCAAATCACCCAGCTTGGGCACACCCAGCGCCTTCTGCAGGCCGAGGGCTTGGGCTGGGGTGGCGGCCGCGATGCTTATCCAGCCATCGGCGGCCTGGTACAGGCGATAGCAGGGCCCCAGGCCCGTCTGCGCCGGATCCAGCCGATTTGCGCCCAAAACTTCGCCGGTGTCGGCTTTGACCATGATGTGCTGAACCATGCTCATTGCGGCGTTAAGCAAAGGCGATTCGACATATAGCTGCTTTGCGCCGCGCTGGCGTAAATAGAGTCCCATCGCGACGGCGACGGCGCCCCACAACCCGTTCACCGGATCTTCGTGCAGCACGGGACCGCGCACCGGCGTGAGTGGTGGGTTGCCTCGTCCCGCCGCTTCCAATTGCAGACCGACGTAGCCTGATAGCATAGGCGCGAACGCTTGGCGGTGGATGTCGGGGCCGCTCGTTCCCCAGCCTGGCGCAACGACATAAAACACCTGGGGATTGACCTTCCGCACCTGCGCCTCGCCGAGCCCGACGCGCTCGGCCGCACCGGGGCGCATGTTGTGCATTACGACGTCGGCCCAGGCGGCGAGACGCGTTCCGATTTCGCTCCCCTGCGGGGACTTGAGATCAACGGCGATGCTGCGCTTGCCACGCATGCATATGACGTCACCGCCGACGAACGCGCGCATCGCATCGCCCGCCGTGGTTTCGAGCTTCACGACTTCGGCCCCCAACTCGGCGAGCAGGCGCGAACTATAGGGTCCCGCCATGTAGGTGCCCGCGTCCAAGATCTTGACCCCCTCCAAGAGTGGGCCTCGCTCGATGGCAGCGCTACGCGGCGTCGATGCCGCCTGGCGTTTTTCCGACAAGATCGCCGCCGTATCTTGGCCGACGCGCGGAGCGGGTTTTGGCGCATCAGGGGGCATATCGCGGAACCGCACCGGCGAGGCTGCTTGCAGCAGCGCTCCCAAATCCGGATCGTCGACCCGCGCTACCATGCCGTTGTGCAACGGCTGACGCTCACGGAAGATCTGTCCCGGACGCAGTACGGGCATGGCGCAGACGTCGGCCGCGAGGATGTCCTCCACCCAATCGTCACGCCGCCTGGTCTCGAAGATCTTGGGCAGCTCGCGCTCCAGGAACTCACCTTCGGCGCCCGAGAGCGGCTCCAACACCTCAACAGGCCCGCTCGCCGGCTTGATTCGATCCGATAAACCCATGACCTTCATCAAGCGTGCGTGCGCGCCGACAGCGCCGGTATGGATCGCAATGTATTCGCCGTCCCCGCATCGGAGCATCTTCACGATCAATCGGCGCGTGACGCCTCGCTCTCCCGGACCCGCCGAGGCGGGCGCTTCCGACTCGATCCATCGGCCGTCGAGAAAGATGAGCGCGCCGTCGAGCATCGACACCTCGATGTGGCGACCCCAGCCGTCATCCTCGCGTCGACGGAGGGCGGCGAAAATCCCAATGAGCGCGAGCAAGGCAGTGGAAAGGGAAATGAAGGCTGTTGGCGCAAAGATCGGCCCCGGCCTATGTCCGTCCTGATGATAGACGTGGCACATCCGCGCGGCGACCAGACCGTCATATCCCTTGTGGGCCGAATCGGCGTTGTCCTTTCCGTACGGGGTGATCGCGCAGCTGACAAGATGCGGATGCCGCCCACGCAAACCAGGCGCGTCGAGACCCAATCGCGCGGCGACGCCATCACCCCACGCGGCGAGGAAGACGTCCGCGGATTTGAGCAAGGTATCGAGCGAGGCGCGCCCCTCGACGCTGTTCAAGTCCAGCTCGGCGCTGCGTTTGGAACGGTTGTAGACGGCATGTTCTGGCATCAAGGGGCGCAATGGATCGCCGCCCGGAGGCTCGATCCACACGACATCAGCGCCCTGATCGGCCAGAAAGCCGCTCGCGATCAGCCCGGCCACACCGCGGCTGCAGTCGACAACTCGCAGCCCGCGCAACGGTCCGCTCATCTTTCCTCCCGCCAAGCCCAGGCCGGCACCGCCCCGCAAGCGGGTCGCCTCCAGCCTATCGGCAGCATCATTGCCCTTATGCGTTGGAAATCCAAGTCGATAGTTTTGAGCCCCTATATTTGGAAAATTGATGTGCGGCGGAGAGCGTCGGCGCCAGATCAGGCTAGCGGCGTAGCTTCCACTTTCGGACGCTCTGCGGCGACAATTTAGATAGTGCCTGCTATCTTATGTGACACGGTGAGACGTCGCAATGCAATAAAGCAAGCCTTGCCGCGCCTGCGGGAGCGGACGCGGGGTGGGCCGAGACGTAAACGTAGGTCGGCCGAGGAGATCATGGACCGGCTGATCGAGGCGGCGGAGGAGGAGTTCAGACGCTCGGGTTTCGCGGGCGCAACAACTGCGGCTATAGCACGCAGGGCAGAGAGCACTGAGGCGCAGCTCTTCCGCTACTTCGGATCGAAGGCCGATCTTTTCCGCGAGGCGATCTTCAAGCCGCTCAACCGGCACTTCCAGGATTTCATCTCCCGGCAGGTGAACAACGCCGATCCTCATGAGGGGGACCGCGCCAAGTCGAAGCGCTACATCGCCGAGCTGCAACGCTTCCTCGATTCGCATTCGAGTATGTTGATGTCGGTTGTGGTTGCCCAGATGTACACGCCCAAGACAGCGCATGGTGTGGCCGAAATCGATAGCGTCCGTAGCTATTTCGATATCGGAACAGGCCTCTTGGCGGCGCGGAAGGGTAAGAAGCCAAAGGTGCCCCCCCGACTATTATCGCGGGTGTCCTTTGCGGCCGTGCTGGCCTGCGTCGTCTTCAAGGACTGGCTGTTCCCCGAAGGCCTGGCCACCGACGGCGAAATCACCGCTGCCATTACCGACTTCGTGAATGACGGCACAAATATCGACTTCGACTAGCCACCGGGCAACTTGCAATCTCGATCGGCCGAAGATAGTGTCTGCTATCTAAATAGCCGGGACCGTGGGGGGAAGCATGACCCTAAGCATTCTTGACCATTTGACCGGCCTGGAAGAGGCGGCTGCGGAGATCGCCCATTCCTGGCGTCCCGACGATCCGGCCTATCAAGCCGACATGTATCGCCAGATCTTGATGAATCTGTCATACGCGTATTTCGTCTATTTTCACGCGGACGCGGAGCATCCAGACTGGTCACCCCTATGGAATCCGGTCTACCTGCACCAACCGAACCCTGACGACATTTATCTCTATTGCCCGATACGGGGCGATTTGACCTACCGCATCTCGGGTAACCGCGGCACCTGTCGGCGACTGATCTTTAATACCATGGCTGGCTTTACTGTCATGGTCGATGACATTTCCGAGATCAACGATGTCTTAGGCGTTGACGACCGCGATCTCGGATTGGTCCCGGGAGAGGACTTCGAGGTCATCTTTAGCGCCGAGCGGCCGGCCGGCTACATCGGAAAGTGGACGCAAATCTCGCCGAAGGCGACGGTATTGATGCTGCGCTTCCGCAGCTGGGACTGGGCCAATGAGATCGATCCTCGGCTCTCAATTGAGTGCCTGGATCGCGTCGGGGCGAAGCCGCGATTGACGCCGGAGGAAATCATCGAGCGCATCCACGAGATGGCCAAACTGCCGGCGCGATTCAGCAAGCTGTTCCTCCCCATGCAGGACGGTACTCGGCAGCGGGTGGGTGTGAACGCCTTCGAATTCATCCGCCACCCGGGCATCAAGCAGGTCTACTGGGCTGCGGCATTCGAATTCAAGCCAAACGAGGCTCTGATTATTGAGACTGAGATTCCGAAGGTCGCCCCCTATTGGAACATTCAGCTTAACGACCCCTACTTCAACGCTGTCGAGTATGTGTACCGACTGGGCAGCACCAACGGCGGTATGGCCACGGTGGATTCCGACGGCAAGATCCGAGTCGTGATCTCGCTCGAAGATCCGGGAGTGCCGAACTGGCTTGACCCCGGCGGCTACACGGAAGGCACGATTTACGGCCGATGGTATGAGTGCGACACCGAGCCGCTTCCCATCATCAAGCGCGTGCTGCTCGCGAAAGTGCGCGATCACCTTCCGACGGGTACACCGGTCGTCACGCAGGAGCAGCGCGCAGAACAGATCCGCGAGCGAGTTCGCGCAGCGCAGCGCCGCCGGCGTTGGTGAGCACGACCACCGTTGTGGATTGTATGATCTGGGGCTAAGATTTCGTGACATGAAAGGAGCGTGCCGATGACCCAATCGCATAGATCGGACCCCGTTTTGGTAACGTCTTCGAATGCAGCCGAACTACGCCCGGAATTACTGGCGGGCATGGCCGATTTCAGCAAGGTGCTGAAGAACAATCGGACCCTGCCGGACCGCCTTTGCGAGTTGATGCGGTTGCGCATCGCTTTCCATAATCAATGCCGTCCGTGCATGTCGATGCGCTACGGTATAGCAGTTGACGACGGCTTGACCGAGGATTTGGTCTGTTCGCTGGAGCGTCCGGATGAGCCGTCGGACCTGAGTCCAGCGGAACGCGCGGCGGTAAATTTCGGGGACAAATTCGCGAGCAATCATTTGTCGATCACGGCGGCCGATCGCCTCGCGCTCAACGAGTATTTCACACCCGAGCAAATCGTGGAATTGGCCCTGTTGGCGGCGTTCGCCACTGGCTTCGGCCGATTCGGCGCCGTGTTCGATACTGGCGACAGTTATCCTGTCGGCGAGCGGCGCGCCGACGGCGCGCGGCTCACCCCTTGGGGTATCGACGATCCGATAGTGGTGCGCTCCGCCTAACGCGTGTGCTGGGCGTCGATTCCTTGCTGACCTTGTCGTCGATCAAGCCGCGGCGCTTAGGCGGCGAATGATGGCTATGTGTTCATCATAGCTGCGCGCAGTTCGCTGATGACTCGGCCGCTGCTGCATTTTTGAAATCCAGGCTTGCAGCCGCGGGAATTGGCTCGCGGTGGGTGCGTCCCATTGTTCGACATAGCAGGGCAATCGCTCGAACATGGGCATAAATTGTATGTCGACCAGGCTCACCTCGTCGCCGAGCCAATAAGGCCCGTTGCTTAACTTGCGCAGCCCCTCTTCCTCGATGAAACAGAATCGCTGACTCAGCACTTCGCGATTTTTGGTCTGCTTTTCGGGGTTGTCGCGGTCGATCAAAAACGCGCTCATGACCGGCAGGAGCTGCGTATCACAATAATCGATCCAAATACGTGCTTCCGCGCGCGCGGCGGGCGGGCGCGGAAGTAAAGGCGGGGTCGGAAACGCCTCGTCCAAATACTCGTTAATAATGCGCGACTCGTATACCAAAGCGTCGCCATGTCGAAGGACAGGCACTTTGCCATAGGGGGATAAGTCCTTGAACCAGATTGGCTTGTTATTGGTATCTATCTCAATCACGCGGAAGGGCAGACCCTTTTCGATCAGAGCCATCTGCGCGCGCTGCGCGTAGGGACAGACTGCCTTGCTGAAGAGTTCTATATCAGCCATATAATAATCCTCGCTCATGGGACAATACGTGACCTCTGCGTCAACCGATCGAGGACTTCACCCTCGATCTTCAAGCTCTCGATGGCGTCCTCGGTCAGGATTCATCCATTCGCTTCTCCGGCCAACTCTGGACGCGACCATCGTCCCCGCCCAAGATACCGGTCGAGCCGCTCGCCGCCTTCACGCATCGTCTTGATCATCGCAGTGTTATCCAGGCTGCCGAAGAAGGCCTGCGCTTGCTGCACGGCTGGGCGCGCGGCGATGGCCTCTATCCAGCGCTTAACGCAGGGCAGCGTTGCGACGTCGACGCCGCGCATGTCGGAAGCCTTCAACCAAGGCCAGGCAGCGATGTCGGCGATGGAATAATCGCGGCCGGCGAGATAATCGCTCGTTTGCAGCCGCGCTTCTACCACATCGTAAATACGCTTCACCTCGGTGGCGTAGCGAGCACGCGCATAGGCGTGATCCGGCTGCGGAGCGTAGATGCGGAAGTGAGAAAGCTGGCCGCTCATCGGGCCGATGCTTCCCATCTGGAACATTAGCCATTGCAGCGTAGTGTAGCGCGTCGCTGGGTCTGTTGAAAGCAACTGGCCGGAACGTTCCGCCAAGTAAAGAAGAATCGCCCCGGATTCCCACAGGGTGAAGGGCTGGCCAACGCAGCCGCGAGGACCTTCGTCATCAAGAATCACCGGGACTTTTCGGTTGGGCGTCAATGCGCCGAAGGCGTCGCTGAACTGATCACCGTTAATGACGTCGATCATTTCGAAGTCGAAGGGCATCTGCAGTTCCTCGAGTACGATGACGACTTTGACCACATTGGGGCTGCCCATCCCATAAAGCTTGATCATTTCACTTCATCTCCCGCGAGCCCAGACGTCGCCGAAACAAGCGCGAATCCTGCCGGCCTGCGATATAGCGCACTCAGAAAATTTGTAGGTGACGTCGCACCTAGAAGCGATACTTGACCTCTCCCCCGACCTGTCTCGGTGGCTCGTAGGTTGCTGCATCAAGCAGCGTTTCCTCCAAGATGGAAGAGATGATGTCGCGGTTGGTAAGGTTGCGGCCCCAGACGCTGACATCAAATCGGTTTACACGCCAAGTGAGCTTTGCGTTCACCTTCCATAGCCAGGCTGTTCGAGCCTATTTCCAACGTCGTAATAGATCTTCGAGGTCGCGAATACGATCGCGGATAGATCAAGGGCTCCCTTGGGCAGCGTCCAAGCATAGTCGCCTGACAGGTTTCCTGAGATGCTAGGGCTGCGAATCATGGTATTGCCGCTCACATTTCCGATGACGTTTTCATTGCCGCAGACGCAGCCCGGTATCGGAACATCGAGAGAAGCGTCCGGAAAATTGGAATAACGAGCGTGTAAATACTCGAGGCCGGCGGAAAATTTGAGCGCGTTCGTGGCCTGCCAGACACTGTCGAACTCTGCGCCATAGATCTTGGCCGTCGCCGCGTTGGTGAGAATTTGCGTGATCGCATTATTGATTGTCAGGAGGGCGGGAACCTTGGAGGTCTTTGTAATTATAATAGTACGCGGCCACATCGAATGAGAGTGTCTTCAAAGACCTGCTCTTGAAGCCAACTTAATAAGCATCCACGGTTTCCGGTTTGACCGGCGTCGTTTGAAACGAAGTTGAGTTGAACACACCGTTCTTGAAGCCCTGCGAGTAAGTGAAATAGACGTTCGTGTCCGGGTCCAGCTTGTACACGACGGACGCGCGTGGCGTCGTGTTGTTGTAGGTGACCGTGCCAAGCGGCCCGGGTGTGAGCGGTGCGTCCGTAAGGTATTCGATGCTGGCGTTGCCCCTGACCCGCTCACGGTTATAGCGTAAGCCGCCGGTGATCGAGAGCTCATCGGTAATGTCGAATGTACCGTCGGCGAAAGCGGCGTAGGAATGATCGGAGTCCTTCTGCCAAATGACCTCCGCGTCGTTCTCAATGGCGGGACCGACGAAAGTGTTGATTTCCAGCGGCAAGACGCCGCCTTCATCCTGAAAATAGTACAGTCCGCCGATGCCGCGGAAGCGGCCGATCTGATGAGTTGTATAAAGAAATTCCTGGCTGATGGCGGTGAACTGGCTGGCGTAGGCGACCGAGCCGATGTCGACCGGCACGTCAGAGAGGTCGACGAACAGGTGCGCAACGGTGTCTTGATAGGCGGTCGTGGTGGTCAGCGTGCCCGGCCCCAGCTCGATTTCGCCTCGCAGGCTGGCTGCCTCCTGTCGCACATGATTGTCTGGGATGTGAGCTTGCGCGAACGTGTTGGGCTGACTGGCGATGATGATGCCCGGCGTCCCCGCAAACTCGCTGTTGCCGTTCAGGACGGTAAAGTCGAACCCATCGTGGTCGTTGGTGTACGAATACATGTCGGTGAGCGTGAAATCGGCGCCATCCCACGGCACGAACCGGATTTTCGCCCGAAACAGATCGTCCTTTTCCCCGGTGCCGACGTGCTGCCCGTCCGCAAGTAAGTTCCTTTCCCACCCCGTCGTGGAGTAGTGATACGCCGTCACGCTCATGGCGAGTTTATCCGGCACAATCGGGACGCTCAGGAAGCCATCAACCGTCTCCACGTTGAAACTGCCGTAGCTGCCGTCGACCATACCGGTCGTCTCGGTCAAGCTTGGCGCAAAGGTGTTGATCAGTATGGCGCCGCCTGTGGCATTCCGTCCGAACAGAGTGCCTTGCGGCCCCTTCAATACCTCGACATCCTGTACATCCGGCAGCGCATAAATAGCGCCCTGCTCATTGGGAAAGTAGACGCGGTCGACATAGGTGGCGACGTTGGACTCCGCGTTCGGTTGCTGGATGGTTGAGGTGATGCCGCGGATTGCCGGCTGCACATAGGCGCCTCCGGTATCCATCTTCAGGCCCGGCGTGACCATCGTCAGGTCGATGCTCGTGGTAACTCCCGAATCCGCCAGCTGTTGACCGCTCACCGCCGTGACAGAGATCGGAACGTCCTGCAGACGTTCAGACCGCCGCTGGGCGGTCACGACAACCTCCTTCAGGGTTGTGTCTGATGTCGAATCGGTGTTGGTCGACTGCTGAGCATTCGCATACGGCGGAGCTCCCACGGCGATTCCGGCAATCGTGCAGCAAAGAAGGCGCGCATAAGTATTCATTCGTCTCCCCGTGATAACGGCGTATCGTTGCCCCTCGAATCGGATCCCGGAGGGTGCTTTCGAGGACTCTAGGCTTGCCTGGTTTACGGCTTGAGTAGAACCGATACATCCAGTAGTCGTTCCGAGCGGCATTGGGCGGTGACCACTACCTCGTCGAGATTATCGCTCGTCGTCGTGGTCGACTGCTGGGCACTAAGCCCCACCGGAATACCGAGAGCCATTGCGGCAACAGCGCATGCCAGCGGTTTCTCAATGGTCCCCTTCCCCTCGCAATACCTGTAGGCACCGAGTCGCGATGCACTTGTTCGCCGCAAGTTTTCAAAGTCTATACCCGGGAAACGCTGAGCGCGCCCTCGGGAGCAAACGCCTACATACACCATGTCACATTGTGGAATAACCCCGTCTGCAATTCGCAGCGCATCAGGGCCGCGTCTGCAGCGTTCTCAACTAGTGGCATAGCCTGCCGGTTGGTATAGCATGCCTGTAAACGCTCTGGGGGAGGTGCTCTATGAGTTCGGCTGTCGACAAGCTCACATCGCTGGCGGGAGCGAAGAATTGCTATGACATTCCACATCTCGAATTGCTTCCGGTACAAATCGAAGCCGCCGATGAAAGGCTGAAGAGCCGCGGCGCGATTCGCTTGCTGGCGCATCGCGCTGAGACGGCCGGGATCAAGGCAATAGGCAAGGCCGCGGATCTGGTACCGCTCTTGTTCGCTCACACCGCCTACAAAAGTTATCCGGAAAGCTGGTTCACCCAGGGCAAATGGGACGGTATGGGTCAGTGGCTCGATACCGTCTCAACGCACCGCGTGCGGGGCGTCGACAATGAGGATGTAACCGACGTCGACGGCTGGATCGAGCGGCTCGCGGCAGTGGGCCACTTCTTGTCCTGTTCGAGCGGAACCACGGGCAAATGCTCGATGCTCACGGCTTCGATGGTCGACCGCGAGGCGATCAGGCGCTATATGACCGCCGCCTTTGAGTGGGCGACGAAGGTTACGCCGCGGCGCGAGTATCGATTCGTCGGCGCTGCGCCCATGGTCCGAAACTTCCGAGCCATCGATGCGGGAGACTCGATCAAGGACATTTACTGCGATGGTGTCAAACACGAGTACGCCGGCCCTCCGATCACCGTCGGACAAGTGAGCCGGATGGTCGCCATGAGGCGCGACATCGCCAACGGCACGGCGCGCCCCGCCGACATCGCAGAATTCGAGGCGACTTCCAAGGCGCGGCAAGCGGCGATGGAAGAGGCAATGGCCACCGCGGTTAAATTGCTCATCGAGTACCGGGGCAAGAAGCTGATGATCGGCGGCATGACGGGACCGCTTTTTGAGGTGAGCGAAGCGGTCAGAGCGGCCGGGTACAGCGGGAAAGATTTTCACCCGGAAAATATCCTGCAAACGGCCGGCGGACTAAAAGGCGCGGTTGTGCCGCCCGATTATCGCGAGCGCATTTTGGAAACCCTCAATGTGAGCGGACCTCGCGTCTACCAGTTCTACAGCATGCAGGAGGTCAACACGCCGTTTCCTCCTTGCTCGGTTGGCCGCTACCACATACCGCCCTGGGTGATGCTGTTGCTGCTCGATGAGGGCGGCGACAACTTGATCGAGCCGACCGAGGGCGAAATCGAGGGTCGCGCCGGGTTCTTCGATATTTCCCTGGACGGCCGCTGGGGCGGCATCATTTCGGGAGATCGCGTGAAGGTCGATTACGGAAAATGCGCCTGCGGCCATCAGGGGCCGACCGTCAACAGCAGCATCGTGCGTTATTCCGACTTGCCCGGCGGGGACAAAATCAGCTGCGCGGGAACCATCGACGCTTACGTGCGCGGCGCCGTATAAAAAGACCCCTCGCGCCGGTTGGCGCGAGGGGGGCATGTCAGAACTTAGCGATGATTTCCCCGCGGATAATTCGCGGATTGCCCCATTGCAGCACGTTGCCGCCGGAGGCCGATGAACTGCCGTTCACCGCATAGGCCTGGTTGAACACGTTGTCGCCTTCGACCGAGAACTGGTAATGATCGTCAGCCGTGCGAATGCCAAGGCGCAGGTTGACCAACGAGTAGGCGGATTGCGTAGAGTCCGGCAGCACACCTGGCAGCCCGGATTGCTGGAAAAGAATGTTGCTGGTGTGCGAGAACAGCGCACTGCCGATGAGATGGTACTTATCGTTCAGCGGCTGATCCAGATTCGCAGTAAGCGAGAGCTGGAAGTCCGGCGAGTTGATCATGGTCGTCCCGCTCAGATTGAAGGGCACGAGGACCGGGTTGGGAGGAATTTCGAAGTTTTTGTACTTGGCATTGAGGTACGACGCGCTGATGCCTAGCGTGACCGGTTGGATGACTCGCCAGGTGACACTCTGCTCGGCGCCATAGGTACGCGCGTTGCCGCCGTTCACGATCGCGAGAAGGATACCGGCGTGTGCCGCGTTGGTGTGGGCCGCGATCTGCAGGTTATCGTAGGTGTTGTAGAAGACTGCGGTGGTGGATTGCAGCCTGTTGTCCAGAAACGGTGCACGGTATCCCACCTCGTAGGTATACACGGTCTCTCCGCTGAAGACCGACCCCAAATTGGGGCTCGAGAAGTAGGATGGCGGGTTCAACGGGTTGACGCCGCCGGTCTTGAAGCCTTCGGCAAAACGGGCATAGGCGGTGCCATCGCCGGGGAGTTTGTAGCTCAAGGTCGCCGAGGGCAGGAATTTCTTCTCCGTGGACTCTGTCCCATTGCCTGCGGGAATGGTGAAACTGCTGGCGTTGGTTTCGTGGATTTCACGCCCCGAAACCGTCAGATTCAAGGCCTGAGTGAAGTCATATCCCACTTGCCCGTAGACCGACCAGTTATTGATGTCTTGCGTCGAAAGAGCGTTCGGGGTGAACGGAACGAATGGCGGGAGCAAAGCCAGAAGGCTTCCACTTTCTTGATCTTCGTGCAGCCACGTAGCGCCGCCCAGGAAATGGAAGGGTCCTGTGTCGTTGGAAACACCGCGCAACTCCTGATAGAAGAACTTCCGACGGTAACTGAGTTGCAGCACGACCGCCGGAATGGGCAGATCTTCGAGCTCTTCGTTGTAAAAAGCCTCTTCGTTCCACCGATACGCGGAGATCGAAGTCACATCGACATGAGGTACGCTCAAGACCGCGGTTGCGGACCCGCCGTAATCCCGGATATCCAGTAATGGGTCCGTGGCTTTGGTGGTCGTGAACTTACCGTTCCCACTTACGGCGAAGCTGGGCGGCAGGTTAGCGTTGATGCCCAGTTCGGGAAAGAACCCGCCTTGTATGACGGCCAGCGTGTATGCGGGTTGCGTCTGGTAAAGCTGGTTGCCATCCGTATCGGACTTGTCGTGATAGTCAAAGGCGAGAGTGACTTTGAAGATGTCGCTCGGCTTGAAGAGAATCTTAGCGTCCGCCGACCACAGATTCTGGTTATCCAGGCCGTCGGCCGGATGAACGCCGGAATTGAAGAAGGCCGCCGTTTGTGCCGGCGTACTTGGTACATAACCGCCAGCTGACGGCAGGTAAGCCCCACTCGGAAACATCGCCGCCGTATAGGGGTTCTTGGTTGCATAAACGTTCTGATCATAAGGGTCGTGCGAGTCGCGCTCGAAACTGACGGCAAAGGCAAGCTTGTCGTTGATAGGCGTGTTGAGGAAGCCGCTGTATGTGAGCGTGTTCTTCTCGCCGTAAGAAACCTGCGCAGTCCCCTCCTCTTTATCGGTATTCGGCTGACGGGTGATGACATTGATCACCCCGCCCGTCGCGTTACGGCCGTAGAGGCCGCCCTGGGCCCCCTTCAGCACCTCGATGCGCTCGACGTCGGCGAATTGATTGAACATCTGGCCGAAGATGCGCGGCACGTCGTCGACGAACAGCGCAATGCTCGGGTCGGCGCCGATGTCGACGTTGTTGCCGACGCCGCGAATGTAGATTTCAGTGGACCCTGCAATATCCGTCGCCAAATAGCCGGGTGTGACGAACTGCAGTTCATCGAAATTCCGGATGCCCTGCTTCTCCAAATCCGGGCCGCTGGTCGCGGTTATCGACATGGGCACCGACAGGATGTCCTGCGACCGGCGCTGCGCGGTCACAATAATTTCCGGAATGCTGTCATCGCTGGCGGCGCTATTGCTGGTGCCGCTATTGGACACCTGGGCATACGCCGGAGCAGCCGCCATGGCAGCTACCAGCGCCCAAGCCGAAGATTTGATTCCACGCATCTATAGACTCCCCCTTGTTACTTCTCGTCGAGTGCTGCATTGAACTCATGAAACCCCCGCTGAACCAATCAGCGTCGCGAGCTAAAAATGTACGCGGATTGAGCCCCACACGGTCAGCGGTCGGGACCAGACGCCGGCAATGGCGCCCTCGCTCTCATTGACCTGCGTGTAGTAGTGGCGGTTAGTGACGTTGTCGGCGTACACCGCGAAGGTGAAACGCTTCGAAGGATCGGTCCAATCCGATCGCAGGGTTAACGTCGCGTAGCCGCCTTGGGAGAACTGGTTTGGCGAGTCGAAATAGAATTTAGAGGTATAGTACAGGTTGCCCGAAAAGCCCAATTTGCCCCCGGCCAAGTCGGTGGTGTAACGCAGACCGAGCGTACTCGTGAAGTTCGGCGCATGCGGCAGAGCGTTGCCGCTCGCATCAACCCCGGAGACCAGGAAAAGTCCGAATCCGAGACCGCAGGCCGGCACCAGGCACTGGTTGTACGCCGGCGCTCCCTCGAACTTCACGTATCTCGCATGGGTGTAGGCCGCGCCTAAGTTGGCCTCAAAAGACTGGGTGATGTCGTATGTCGTTTGAAGTTCGGCGCCGTAGATGTGCGAGTCGGCCGCGTTCGTAATATTGTTTTCGGGCGAACCGCCGACCTCGATCAGATTCGAAACCTGAATGTTCTTCCAGTCATAATAATAAGACGACAGAGAGGCGGAGAGGCCATGCGAAGCGTACTTGTAGCCTACCTCGTACGCGTTGATGGTTTCGGGCTCGACCGGCGCTGTCGAGGTTCCGCCCAATTGCCATATGCCGGCCTTGAATCCTTGGGAGAACGAAGCGTAGACGTTTGATACGTCGTCCAGGTTGTAGCGGATCACGGCGCGCGTCCTGACCTTATTGAATGTGAGGTCGGGATACGCGATGGCTCCCGTGGGAAGGAAAGTTCGCGGATCCAGCATCTGGTCGTGGCTGAAACGCACCCCCGCGGTCAGGAACAGGCGATCGGTCACCCGGTACGTCGCGTCGCCATAGCCCGCGATATTCTTGGTGTTGCCGTACGACCCGGATCCAAAGGCTAAATTCGAGAAGGTGCCTCCCGGCGACGTGAAGGCATTGAGCGCTGCCCCGTTCTCCAAAAAGAACATGCCCGTCGTCCATTGCAACCACGACCCGGGATTGGAGTTGAGCAGCAATTCCTGCGTGATTAGCCTCTCTTTGTTCGTGAAAAGGATGCTGAGTATGCCGGGGGCGGAATAGGTGAAATCGCTATAATCGGATTGCCAGTCGCTGCGATATTGGCTGTAGGACGTGAGCGTCGCAAAATCCAGATCGGCGGTCGTCGTCAGTTGATAAGACTCCGAATGTTCATGAATCGTTTGGGGATACTGCATCGCCACGCTATTCGGTTGGTTGGCAATGACCGATCCGGGGATAATGGCGCCGAGGCTCGCCGCGGCGCCGTTGATGACCACAGGCTGCATCATGTTATTGGTCGGGTCGTCCACCGACTGGTACTGAGCCCGGAATAAGATCGAGATCTTATCCGTCGGATCGAATTTCAGACCAGAGCGGAACGAGGAGTTCTGATACGCCCCGATGTCGGTATCACCAGTCCATATGTTTCTGGTATATCCGTTGCCCTTGCTATCGATGGCCGCCAAGTCGAAAGCGAGATTATCCAGCAGCCCCGTGGTGACGTACCCGTTGTAGATCTGAGCGTTGTAGCTGCCGTAGTCCACTTGAAAGTCGGCGTGGGTCGTGGTGCTCGGCTTAGTCGTGGTCACCAGGATGGCGCCGCCTTCCGTATTGCGGCCGAACAGGGTTCCCTGCGGACCCTTCAGCACCTCGACGTTGTCGACGTTGTTGAACTGGAAATCGGATTCGAGCGCGCTCGGCAAGTAGAAGCCGTCCACATAGGTGCCGACATTCGTGCCGACAGTCTGTCCGACCAATTGCGTGCCGACCCCGCGGATGATCGGTTGTGAGAATGGTCCGTCGGTGTAATAACCCAACGACGGGGTCAGCTCCACAATGTCCGAGGTTGACCGTACATTCGCATCGGTCAGCTGCTCGGCGCTCAGGTTAGTGATCGTGATCGGTACGTCCTGCAACCGCTCCGAGCGGCGCTGTGCGGTTACCACGATGGTTTCCAGATCATCAGATTGCTTTTGGTCACTCTGAGCGAACGCCGGCGATACCGTCGACACGACGCTCAAAGCCACGAATCCCAGGAGCGACAGTCCCGTCAGCGCGCTCGAACATGTGCGCATGCCAGCAACTACACGCACGTCACGGTCGCAAGTGAACATGATGGTCATCCCCCAATTTATTATTGAGAAAACTCTTTTTTCGCAAAGCTAAAGTGCGCGGCTCGCGGCAAGCTGGGCATGGCGGGCGTCGCGCGAGGGCGGTTTGAACTGCATGAAGGAGCGTCGCGCCCGATGGCGGCGGATGCTCGATTCGATCTGCCCGCAGAAGCCGTAAAACGGCTTGTCTTCATTATGCCCCCTAGCCCCGGCTCAGACATGAGCCTGAGCCCAACGTCGCGCCCCTTGGTTGGTCTGGTTTCGACCACATCCTGAGCTCTACATTCCGTTGCTCGAAAACCACGGCGGCCAGCCAGCGCCTAGGAAAGATGCTACCACCTCTTTGTAAGCTTAATAAGCTTCAGGGAAACCGTGGTTCACATGGTGGAACGATGTTGGCGTACCTGGCTGGCCGAGACGACATGTGCTGTGGCTTATCCGCCCTCACCCGATCTTTGAGCGTCGCAACGATTTGGGTGCCCTTGCGTCGGCGTGGGTCACTCCATATTGCGGCGAAGCCTGGAATCTTGAAGACTACCCAACGTCATGTGAGGAGACCCGAATGGACGCCACGATGGAAAAGAAGCTGCGCGAGATGATCGACCGGGACGAAATCTGGCAGGTGCTGGTGCGCTACGGGCGCGGCCTCGACCGGTTCGACCGCGAGCTCGTGAGGTCCTGCTATTTCGACGATGCCATCGATGACCACGACACGTTCGTGGGCAGGGTCGAGGACTTCATCGACTGGGCCAATGAAACCTCTGGATACTTCGTCTCGCATCACCACGGCGTGATGAATCATTCTTGCGAGCTCCACGGCGACGATGCCTATTGCGAGACTTATTTTCTGTTTACCGGAGTCGCTGCCACGCCTCCGCATGCGCTCGCCATGGGTCGCTACATCGACCACTTCCAGCGCCGCAACAGCGAATGGCGCATCGCGAACCGGGTCTGTGTCATCGAGGGGACCTTCGAGCTGGCCGACAGTCGCGCGGCGGCTGAATTTCCCTCCGCGTTCGGGCCGCACGAGAGACAACCGGCGACGCGCGACCGAAACGACGTGAGCTATCACCGACCGCCGCGCCCGCGACAGCCGCGCTCAACGTGAAGATCGGCGTCATCGCACCCTTGAGCAACAAGACGGCCGATCCGGCGGCCATGGCACGCGGCTGCGAGGAGCGCGGATTTGAGTCCTTCTTCGTCGGCGAGCACACGGCGGTCCCGGTCGAGAGAAAATCGATGCGCCCGTCGGAGTCCGACCCCGAGATGCCGGATTTTTACTATGAGCTGCCGGCACCGTTCGTCTCGCTCGCATTCGCTGCGGCAGTCACGACCAAGATCAAGCTAGGCACCTCCATCTGTCTCGTCGCCGAGCACCATCCCCTGGAGCTCGCGAAGACCGTTGCGACGCTGGATCGCTATTCCAACGGGCGCTTAATATTTGGGATCGGGTCCGGATGGAATGCGGAAGAAGCGGCTCTGTTCAACATCGATTTCCGGCGACGGTGGGCCGTGACGCGGGATTATGTCCGCGCGATGATCAAGCTGTGGACGCAACACGACGCAAGTTATCAGGGTGAGTTCGTGAGCTTCCCACCGGTACGCCTGTACCCGAAACCCACTCAGAAACCCCACCCGCCGATCCATATCGGCGCCTACGTGGACGTGGCTCTGAAGGACGTAGCAACCTTTGGAAGCGGGTGGATGCCAGGCACCGGCCGCGGCGTCATGGATACCAAGCTCCTCGCCGAAAGGATCGCCTTCGTCAAGCAACACTGTGAAAAATTGGGGCGCGATTTTCGCGAGATAGAGATTAGCTGCGTCGTGGGCTACGAGGACGCGGAGCCTCGTCGGCTCCTCGAAAACTACGCCGCTGCCGGGGCTCATCGCCTCATCTTCTTCTGTCCCGGCGAGCAAGGGACGGCACACGATTACGGTGTCGACGGCATGCAGCGGCGGCTCGACGTAATCTCGAAAAGTTACCTCAACGCGAGCTGATCGACGGGGTTCACTCGATAGGTTGGGGCGCGGCGATCCCGCCCATGTATTTCGACAACAGCCGGTGGAAGTGGATCACCGCGACCTCTTGGACCGGGTTCGGGCGCGCGCCGGCGAAGCCGCGCGATTTCATGCCCTTCTGTACCTGCGGCATGTTGCCGAAATCCTGGGACAATATTTTGAGCCAGCGCTCTTCGGTCGGATCGGGCTTGTGCTCCCACTCGGTCTTCGGCTCTTGGCCTTCCGGGAAGCGCTCGAGGACATACACCTCGAAGATACAGCTATCCGGATCGTAGCCGTTGGGACGCGCGCGGTAGCATAGGGCGAAGGTCGGACCGGGCAAGATGATCGTGTTCGGGAAGATATGCCAATCGTGGCCCATGGCGGCCATTTCGACCGGATCGATCTTCGGCCAGATCACGCCGCGCGCCGCATCGTCACGGATTGCGGAGGCGAGCAAATGAGCGCCGACTTGCTCGGGCGGTGTTCCCGGCGGCAACTCATCGACGAGCCGGTTGGCGGCATTGACCAGCGTTTGGGTTGTAACGGCATCGACGGTCTGCATGAGATTATTGTGCTGTTCGGCCGCCGCGATGCGCGCGTCCTGATCTGCGGTCGCCTGAATGCTGCCCAACCCGGCGCCGCCTCCGCGGAGCTGTTTTTGCCCCGGCCCCTGACGCGGCCTACCTGCGCCATGCCAGCCGCAATGGTTTTCGGCTTTGCTCCACCAAGTCGTAGACCCATACTTGGTCAGCTGCGGGTGCGTGGCGTCCACGTGATAGCTTTCATTGAACGCCTCCATCGCAGTTTTCCAGTTGCAGGGGACGTGCAGCCAGCGGCGCCAGCGATAGCGCATCCTCTCGAGTTCCATCGGACCCAGCATGGAAACCGCAGGCTCGAGGTATTGCTTCAAGGGCTGGCAGTTTGGATCCATGTTGATCCAGACCCAGCCGCCCCAGGTGTCGACCTGGACCTCTTTGAGCCTCAGGTTGTCGGGATTCAAGCACTTGCCCCAGTCGTCAGGATCCAGAACGAACGTGTTCCTGCCATCCAGACCCCAGGCCCAGCCGTGAAAGCCGCATACGAACCGCACCGCTCTGCCGCTGCCCTGCGTCAGCCGCCGGCCACGATGTTGGCACACGTTGTAATACGCTGAGATCTTGTCAGGCGCGCTGCGCACGACAATGATCGATTCGTCGAGGATGTCATAGGTCACGTAATCGCCGACTTTCGGGACCTCTTCTACGCGGCAGGCGACCTGCCAAACCTTCGCCCACAGCTTGTCGCTCTCGGCGCGCGCATAAGCCGGGGACACATAAGCCTCGATGGGAATGACCACGGGCTTCTCGGCGGGCGTCTCAACGATATTGCTCACCGCACTCATGAACGTTCTCCTTATCCGCCTACGTTGCCGTCGCCGGTCCCGCGCCTTTCTGAGTATTTTACCCGGCCGCCCGGTGCAGCCGAGGAATCGTCGAGCGCAGCATTCCACAATGTGGCGAATGGTTTTCCCGGTTTCCGCAGCGTCGCGTTTTGCGCGGCGTCACGGATCGATTCTCGGGGCGATTCCATGATGCGGAATTTCGCGTGATATCAAGCGACAGCAGAAGTGTTTTGCGCGCTCGGTCCGTGTTGCAATGGCGTTCTCGGTAAGCACAAGGACGCCTTTTATGAGCACTCCTTCCCCCGTCGGAACTGCTTCTCACCCGGAGATCGGCAAGAAGGTCTACCAGGGCCCGATCTTCGACTGCGACTCGCATATTTACGAGCTGAACTACGATTTCATGAAGGACTATCTGCCCAAGGCGCTGCAGCCCGAGTGGCTGCCGGCGCGTAAGGTTGGGCCGGACGGACGCTTCGGGCTGCATATCGGCGATCGCATGGTGGAGAACACCGAGTGCAATCCCGAAGGCCTCGTGCCTCCCCCCGGGCGGCTCAAGGAGTGGCTGCGGGCGATGAAAGAGGGTAAGTCCACCGTGACCGGCTGGATCATGCCCACCCCGGACATGTACGAGCGCGATGCGCGCATGGCCAAGCTCGATCAATTCGGCGTCGATGCGACGCTGCTGTTCATCGGCGAGTTCGTAGCAACCTTCGGCTACTATCCCCAGAACAAGACCGGCGTTGAGGTGTTGAACGCCTATAACCGCTACATGCTCGACAACTGGGGATTCGCCTACCAGAACCGGCTGTTCACCACGGCTTTGCTGAGTGTGTGGGATCTCGAGGCGAGTATCGCCGAGGCTAAATGGCTGATCAAGAATGGGGCCAAGGTCATCTGCATGCCGATGGGCCCAGTCGACAATAAATCCCCGGCGCATCCGTACTTCGACCCGCTCTGGGAGATCCTCAATGAGGCCAACATCACCATCGCCTTTCATGTCTCGGAGGCGAATTTCATGCACCCGGTGATTTATGCCTGGGGCGAGAAGCCGCTGCAGAGCCGGCGCATCGGCCAGACTGCCTGGCAGTGGATGTTCTGCTATTCGGAGCTGCCGGTGCAGATGACGCTCGCGAACATCATCTACCATAACTTCTTCGAGCGCTTCCCGAACCTGCGCATCGTGAGCGTCGAGAACGGCGCGAACTGGCTGCCGGCCTTCTTGAACAAGATGGACAAGATGCGCGGCATGGCGAAGAACGGCTTCTGGCCCTGCGGCCAGCTCAAGGAGCGCCCGAGCGCCATCTTCAAGCGTCATTGCGCGGCCGTGGCCTATCCTGAGGACGATGTGAAAGGCATGGTCGAGCGCTTGGGCAGCACGGCCGGCATCTTGATGGGCTCGGATTATCCGCATGCAGAAGGAGTCGTCGAGCCGCGCGCTTTCTACAACGAAGCGTTGAGCGAGCTGCCCGATACCCAGGCCCGTCAAATCATGTATGACAATGCCAAGACCCTGATGCGCGTCTGACTCAGCGGAATGCCGGGATAACCTCTTTCGCGAAAATCTCTGCATACTCCGCGAACTTCGAGAGCGGAAGCCCGGTGGGCGCCATCATTGCGAAATGCTCGATGGGCGCATGGGCGCGCAGCCTCTCGAGCTTGGCGATCGCTTGGCTGGGAGTCATGATTCGCATCGTGCCGCTGGCCTTGAACGCTTCCAGTGTCGCGGGCTTGAAGAGCGCGTCATATCCCACGGTCGAGGCGTGCTGATCCTCGCGCAGCCACTGTCCGTAAGAATTATTCACATGATGGAAATAAGGTGCGAGCTCGCGCTCGGCCTTCTCCGGATCGTTGGCGACGAGGAAAAACAGGTCAACGGTTCGCAGTCGCCCGGATGCGGGATCCTTCCCGCACGCGTGCAGCTGCTCGAGGTATCGTCCATACGCGCTGACCTCGCCATGAAAGCCATCGCCGTATTTCGCGGCGCGCTCGAGAGCCTTGTCGCTGAAACCGCCGATGTAGAGCGGCACTCGGCCATGAACGGGCCTTGGCATGATCGAGGCATTTCTGATCCTGAAATGCTTGCTCTCGTGCGTGACCGTTTCTCCGGCCCATAGCCGGCGCACGATTTGCAGGAACTCATCCGTGCGGCTCCCGCGTGATGAGAAGTCGACGCCGTAAGCGTCCGTTTCGAGCTGGCGATAACCCACGGCGACCGCCATTTCGAGGCGGCCGTTGGACAGGATATCGATCAGTGCGCAATCTTCGGCAAAGCGCACCGGATGGTAAAGAGGCGTGAGCGCGATCGCCGAACCGATTTTGATGGTTTTCGTACGCGCAGCAATTGCGGCCAACGCGATCAGCGGGGATGGTATATAGCCATCGTCGCAGCCGTGGTGCTCGGGCACCCAAGCGCCTTCAAACCCGATGCTCTCCGTCCACGCAATGAATTCCAGGGTTTCGGCGTAGAGCTTGGGCCAAGGTCTGTGCCATTGCGGCGGATTTCTGAAATCGTAGAGATAGCCGAATGTAAGCTGCCTGCTCACGACTCTTTATATTCAAGTGAGGAGCATGCCGCCGTCGACCATGTAGGTGCCGCCGGTCTGGAAGCTCGCCTCCTCGCTGAGCAGGAAGGCGACAAGGCTCGCGATTTCGGAGGGCTGACCGATGCGGGGAATGGGATGCTTGGCGGCCGCTTTATGCGCATAGCCTCCGGCCGCCTCAGCCAGCATCGCCGTATCGATGAAGCCGGGGCAGATGGCGTTCACACGGATTCCGTACCGGCCGTTCTCTAGCGCGGCCACGGTGGTCAATGCCACCACGGCACTCTTGGAGGCGCCATAGCCTGCACATTTCAGGCTTGGGCGCAGCGCGCCCAACGAAGCGGTGTTCACGATGGCGCCGCCGCGCCCCTGTTGGATCATCCGCTGCATCACGGCCTGCAAGCCCAGGAAGACGCCGCGCACGTTCACGGCCATGACCCGATCGAAATCCTCCACCGGCATGTCGACGATGCTGTTGGGCTGGCCGAATATGCCAGCGTTGTTGAAGAAAAGGTCGACGCCCTCGAAACGGCGCAACGCCGCTTCAACGTAGCTCTTGGGCCCCGTGTCCAAGGACACGTCTGCAGCGACCACATGCAGGCGGTCGGCGGCGGATGCCGGGCAGCTTCGCCGCACGGCCTCCTCGGTCAGGTCGACCGCGACCACCTTACAGCCTTCCTCCAAGAGGCGCGCTGTGAGCGCCGAGCCGATGCCGCCCGCCGCACCCGTGACGATCGCAGTCCTTCCGGCGAGCCCCCTCATAGCCATCTTGGATCCTCCATCATCTACGCTATCGCCGGGAAAATTGCGTCGCGACCGTGCAGTTCAGCGGTGCTACCTCAGGCTGCCATGGGCCTTACCCTTTATCAAGTTTGGAGCGATGATGCCCCTAAGGCGCCGCCCGCCGTGGCAACTGAGAACAACCCGCCGCTTGCAGGAGAGAACATGAGCGATGCAGAAACGTTGCGGCACTTGCTGGACCGCCAGGCCATCACGGATCTCCTCTACCGCTATTGCCGGTCGATGGATCGCATGGATGCCGAGCTTGGATACAGTATATGGCATGAGGACGCGACTGCGGACTACGAGGGGTACTACAAGGGTAGCGGCCGGGGCTTCGTCGACGCCGCGTGCGCGACACACCGCAGGATGCTCGCTCATTCCCATCAGATCTCGAACATCATCATTGAACTCGATGGCGACCGTGCCGGGAGCGAAACCTACGTCACCGGCACGCTGCGACTCATGAAGCGCGAGCAGCTGAGGCAGCTTACTATGTGGGTGCGCTATGTCGATGAGTGGTCGCGCCGAAACGGGCTATGGGGAATTGATAAGCGTGTTCAAATCACTGACTTTGATGAAATTCGGGACGTCATGCCGGCGAGCAAGCAAGAAAGGACCCGGCGCGATCGAAGCGATCCCTCCTATAACGTCCTAGCACGTGAAGTCCTAACGCGCGGCCGGTTAGCTTGAAGCCAAGCGGCAAGTCTTTGGACGTCGGCGTCTAACGCCCGGGGGCACACCTATGTCCGATGAGCGCTTGCAGAACCTCGCCTTGCGGTCGACGATCACGTCGGGGGGACGGCTATTGCTCTCCGTGGCGCAAGTGCCGGTTGAGCCGCCCGGCGATGGAGAGCTCCTAATTCAGGTAGAGGCGGCGCCGATCAATCCTTCGGATCTCCTCAACTTACTGGGACCGGCCGAGCTGTCGACCATGGCGGCCGCAGGCTCGGGTACGAGTCGTGTTTTGACTGCGGCCGTGCCCGAGAGCCGGCTGCATGCGTTGCAGGGGCGGCTCGACGAGCCCGCTCCAATCGGAAATGAGGGTGCAGGCACTGTGGTCGGCTCGGGGCCTGGCCTGCAGCATCTTCTCGGCAAGAAAGTCAGCGCGCTTGCCGGAGGCATGTTCTGCCGGTACCGGACAATTTCTGCGGAGCTGTGCATCGTGCTTCCGGATGGCACGAACGCCGCGGAGGGCGCCGGGTTGCTCGTCAATCCCCTCACCGCATTGGCCATGGTCGAGACCATGTGGCGGGAGGGCCACCGCGCGCTCGTGAACACCGCCGCGGCGTCCAATCTCGGGCAGATGCTGACCAGGATCTGTCAAATCGACGGCATCGATTCGGTCAATATCGTCCGGAGCCAAGCGCAAGTCGACCTGTTGAAGGCCATGGGCGCGCGATATGTCGTCAACAGCACAGCCGTGGACTTTCGTTCAGAGCTGGCCGAGGCCATCGCCGCAACCGCCGCCACCATCGCCTTCGATGCTGTCGGGGGCGGCCGTCTCGCTCATCACATACTTCGTGCGATGGAAGCTGTGGCGCGGCGCGGCGCTCGCGAGCTTACCCAGGGCTCGGCGCCCAAGAAGCAGCTGTATGTTTACGGGCGCCTCGATCGATCGGCCTTGGAGCTCGACTGGGATTACGGCACGCGCTGGAGCGTCGGCATATTCGTGATGACCAGCGTCCTGCAGGACGTGGGGCCAGCCCGCGCGGCAGAGCTGCGTGATCGGATCGTGCGTGAGATGAAGACCACCTTCGCAAGTCGTTACGCCGCGACCATCGGACTGTTTGACTTGCTCGATCCGCAAATGCTCGCCGCGATCGCCAAGATGGCCACCGGGCAGAAATATCTGCTCGACCCAACCCGGCGCCCCGGCAGCGCCTAGATGGAGTTCAAAGTCTCCGCACGTTCCACATAGTACGACGGCGGCCTGAGCCGACGCGCTGGCCGACATCTATGCGCCCACCTTATGCTATGTTTTACGATGATGACAAGCTCTAGCTCCGCCTCTTCGGCCGGACACGGCGATCGATTACGCGTTTGACGGGTTGGCTCGCTCGAATCGGATTTCAGGAAAGGTCTATGGAATATCGTGATTCGATCGAGGATCGCCGCTTCCGCGAGGAAGTGCGGGAGTGGGTGCGCGCCAACAACCTGACCAAGCGGCGTCCGGACACCTTTGCGGAGCAAATCGCCTATGACCGTGCATGGCAACGCAAGCAGTTCGATGGCGGGTGGGCGGGCCTCGCTTGGCCGAAGGAATATGGCGGGCGCGGATTGTCGCCGACTCAGCAGCTCATTTGGAGCGAGGAGTACGCCTCGGCGCACTGTCCGTCAGTTCATGACAGCTGTTGGTTGGGGCTCAATCACGCCGGCCCGACGCTGATCGTGCGCGGCACCGAAGCGCAGAAGTCGTTCCACTTGCCGCGCATCTTGAAAGGCGAATCGACTTGGTGTCAGGGGTTCTCTGAACCCAATGCCGGGTCAGACTTGGCGGCCCTGCGCACCCGCGGAGTTGTCGACGGAAATCACCTGGTCGTGAACGGCCAGAAGATCTGGACCAGCTTTGCGCAGCTTACCGATTACCAGGAGCTGCTGGTGCGCACGGGTCCGGCGGACGGCCGGCACCACGGCTTGACTTGGGTCATTTGCGACATGCGCCTCCCGGGCATCGAAATCCGGCCGATCAAAGCGCTCGACGGCATTTTTCACAATTGCGAAGTTTTCTACGACAACGTGCGCATACCGCTCACCAATGTTGTCGGAGAGGTCAACGAGGGCTGGTCGGTCGTGATGACGACGTTCTTATTCGAGCGCGGGTCGGCGGCCTTCGGAAGTTTCTGTCAGGTGGCCGAGGCGCTCGAGGGTCTCATTAGCTACGCGCGCTCGCATCCGGGGCCCGGCGGCACTCGACGCGCGATTGAGGACGGCACGATTGCCGACCGCTTAGGGCTGGCGCGCGCGCAACTGCAATCCCTGCGTGCACTCATGTACATGATGATCGAGGCGGCTGAGCGCAACATCGATCTGGGTGCGGAAGGCTCGCTCATGCACCTGCCTTACACGGAACTGGACGAGGCAATATACCGGCTGGCCATCGATATTTTCGGTCCGCGCGGCATGAGCCGCTCGGAGGCGCATGATTGGATCATGCCTTATTTCAAATCCTTCTCCGCGACGATTGCGGGCGGCACTTCGGAGATTCAGCGCAATATCATCGGCGAGCGCCTGCTCGGCCTGCCTCGTTAGGCGCAACGGAGTTCATGCAATGTGGAATTTGATGTTGAATGACGACGAGACGATGATCGCCGACTCTGTGAACGCCTATATGGCGCGCGAGTTGCCGATCGAGCGCCTGCGGCCCAAGGCCGCACCGCGCGATCTCGCTCGGATACGCGCCGATATGGTCGAGCACGGTTGGTTCGGTGTCGGTCTGCCGGAGGCTGTCGGTGGTTCGGGCCTTGGCTTGGTCGAGGAGATGTTGGTGCAGCGCGAATGCGGGCGCTTTCTCGTCACTCCCTCGGTGCTGGCGACGGTGCTGGCTGCGCATGTCGCGTATCATGCCGGCGATACGGATTCGGCCGCCCGCATGATAGCCGGCAAGGCCCCAGCGGCATTGGCCCTGCTCTCAGCGCCGGATCCAGGCGCTGATCCCGTCCCGGCCTACGCGTTCGATTGGAACCAGGGAGATTTCCTGCTCTTTTGGAATGACGAGGGCATGGGCGTGTTCGATGCCGCGAGCTTCGAGCAGGCAAAGCTCGATGAATGTCTCGACGATTCTGTGACGCTGCATGCGGGGTCATTGGCCTTACGGCGGCCGCGGCATTGGGTCGGCGCGAAACAAGCTCCGCTTGGCTTGCGCGCGCAGATTTTGCTGGCCGCGAACTTGGTCGGGTTGGCGTGGCATGCCTGCGAGCTCACCGTGAATTACGCCAAAACACGCGAACAGTTCGGCAAGCCCATCGGCACGTTCCAGGCGGTCAAGCATCGCTGCGCCGACATGGCGCTGCGCGCACGGCTCAGCTGGTATCAAACGGAGCTGGCATGCCTGAAGGTGCAGACGGCCGCGCATGATGCGGTGCTGCAGACAGCGGCCGCGAAGCTCCTGGCCGCACAAGCTGCGCACGAGAACGGCCGTGCCGCGGTGCACTTGCATGGCGGCCTAGGGTTCCAATCCGAGTGCGACGTGCACTGGTTCATGAAACGCGCGCATCTGTATGATCAAGCCGGCGGCAACATGCGAACGCAGGCGTGCAACGTGATCGCCGAGCCTTCGCCGCTTTGGTAGGGAGAAACGCGGGCGTTCAGAGAAACACCCTACTGCGGCATCGTCAGGTGGCGGGTGCGACCAGCAACGCGGCTTGAGCAGCGGCAGACTCGGCCCGCAGCTTCGCACCCGTCGTCGGCTGTGGCGGCCGCGCAGGCATCCGGGGGATCGGCTGACCGCGGCGCTTCGCCTCGTATTCCAACCGCGTCATCAATGCTGTGCGGGTATCGGGCTTGGGTTGCAGCACCTGGGTATAGTCCGCCGTTATAGGAAGGACCGGCAACGCGCGCTCGACGCGCAACAGAGTAGCGCCGCGCTCGGTGGCCGCTTCGCCGACGAATATCTCTCTCCCTTCGAAGGACAGAGTCGCCTTGCCCTTCGACCACGGCGCCCCCTTGGGAATCACCATACGGAATCCTTCCTCGCAAATCTTGATCTCGCGCGCACCGATCGGCAGCGGAAATCCTTCGGCATCGAGCAGCGATAGATGGCCGGGGGCCTTGCGCGCCAAGGCGGCCTCGGCCAATTCCCGCCACGGCTGCTTGGGCCACGCGGACGCTTCGCTTGGCTTGCCCGGGGGCGCAGGATCGGATTTTGGATATACCGTACCGGCGGGCGCACGCCACTCCTGCGGTTTCTCATCCATTGCCGATGGGTCCCGCCACCAGCGAATACGCGCCGGCGTGATGGAGATGATGATCCGCGTGAAGTACCACACCGCCTGGCGCGTAATGGATTCGTAGTCGACCGCGCTGGGGGTCATGAAAGGGATAAGTATCCCCTCTGCGAGGTAGCGATCCATGTTGGCCTGCAGATCGGCATCGCGTACGGCCGCCATGCCGGAAACGGACACCACCGGCTGATTTGGTCCTGCCTCGAGGAGCAGACCGACCTTTGGATTCTTGCGCGCCCGCTCAGCCTTGGTCGGGTAAGCCAAGCCTGTAGCGACATCGAGCGTCTTGAGATCTTCGCTGGGGAAGAGAATGAGAGGCGTATCGATCGGTACGCCTGCGGCGCTGACGCTCGCGAACTCCGTCGTAAATTGAGACCGAATCTGGCGAACTAAGCGCTCGGGTAGATCCTGAGAAAATGTCATTGCTTTTCCCCCTGCAGTATTTATCGAAACCTACCGGTTGCCCGTCAATTTTGGATCAGCGCGAGCAGCTAGGCAACTCGACGATGGCTACGCCGGTCGCGGACAGCTCGCCGCGGTGCGTCCTGATGCCTAAGCCGGGGTGCTTCGACTGCATCTTCCAGGCGAGCGTCATTGTATTTCATATATGCAATGTAAATCTGCGCTCCAAAGCCTGGTCCAGGAGGCCGCTGCGGAGACTGTAGCTTCCACTAGCATGTGCAAAGCGACGGAGCGTGTGATCCAATGGCCGGGCAAATGCCGTTTCACGCGATTCTCGAGAGATGACTATGCGTGTCGCCGTATTCAATGGACCTGACAAGCCGATCACGATCGAGCATGTCGCGGATCCTGAACCGGGACCCAACGATCTCGTCATGCAGATCTGCCGCTGCGGGCTGTGCGGCAGCGACATCTCCATGACGTCCGAAGGTTATGCTACCTACCCGGCTGGTATGCGGCTCGGTCACGAATATGCCGGCGAGGTGGTCGCGATCGGGCGTGAGGTTTCCGGGATCAAGCTGGGGGCCCGGGTCGCCTGCCGCCCGTTTCACGGTTGCGGGCAATGCGACGCGTGCCGCAGCGGCCATCCCGTGTTCTGTGCCGCCGTCCAAAGCTTGATGGGTGGATTCGCAGAATATATTGCGGTGCCTGCAACCGCCACCGTCAGCTTGCCTCAAACGCTAAGCCTCAGCGATGGCGCTCTCGTCGAACCGATGGCCTGCGGACTCCACGCACTTCGAATGGCAAGGATGCAAGCCGGCGCGCGCATCCTCATCCTCGGAGCTGGATCTATGGCGCTCTCCATCGTCTACTGGGCGCGTCGTCTGGGTGCCGGGACGATCATCGTCCTTTCGCGGTCGTCGCATCGAGACGACGTGGTGCTTGCCATGGGCGCGGACGGCGTCCACAGGTTCGACGCGGATGACCTCGAGCCTCTAATGGAAGCGCTCGGCGGCCCGCCCGACATCGTCGCCGAATGCATCGGCAAGGCTGGGATGCTGAACAAGGCGATTGATCACGTCCGTCCGCAGGGAACCGTCGTGTCGATGGGCATGTGTCAGCAAAGCGAACCGATCGTCGGGGTGCGTTGCACCTTTAAGGAGCTCCGACTATTCTTTCCGCTCGGCTATTCGATCGCCGAATTCGCCGAGACGGCCGATGCCTTCGACTCGGGACACGTGCGGCCGGAGATCATGGTCAGTGACGTGATTCCCCTCGACGGGCTTCCCGCCGCGATCGAGAACTTACGGTCTGGGCGGAAGAGCCTGAAAATCCATGTCGACCCTCACGGAGCGACGCACTCCCACGACTCAGTCTGATTGCGGCTCTCGAATGCGTAAGCTGGGCAGCGCAGGAAACCAACAATGACATCAATTCGCCCGTTGCCCGTTACCATCGATGAAATCACCCTCGGATGGCTCACCGCGGCACTGCGCCGCCGTGAACCCGACGTCACGGTGCGCGCCGTCGAAATCGTCGACATCATCCACGGCACATGCACCAAGATCCGGCTGCGATTGGACATGGATCAAGCAGGAAAGCGGGCGGGGATTCCGGAAACCGTCATCCTGAAGGGCGGCTTCGAGCCTCACAGCCGCGATATGGACTACATGCATGCCATGGAAGTGCGCGGCTATCGCGACATTTTGCCGGTCCTGGGGTTGCCCTGTCCGACCCCGTACTTTGCCGATTTCGATCCCGAGCGGCGGCAAGGGATCGTCATCATCGAAGATCTGGTCGCCCGTGGCGTCGAGTTTTGCAACCCGCTGGTCCCGCAGACGCACGACCAGGTGGCGCGGCGCCTCTCCGAGCTCGCCCAATTTCACGCCAAGACCTGGGCGAGCCCCGAGCTCCGGTCCGGCGGCCGATGGAGTGAAGTCCCCGAACTGATGGACCTCTTGGGGCATTTTGCACACTATCTCCAACCCGAAACCTGGCAAAGATTCGTCGCGTTACCGCAGGGAGCTGCCGCTTCGGTGCGTTTCCACGACAGAACGTGGGTCGCCTCCGCGCTCGAGCGGATAGTCGTGTTGGCCAAGCGCTTGCCCCAAGCGATCCTCCACACCGATACGCATTTGGGCAATCTTTACATCGATCGCGATGGAACTCCGGGTTTCTTCGATTCCCTCTCCAGCCGCGGTCCGGCGATGCTGGAAGTCACCTACCACGTCACCTGTGCGCTCGACACCGCGGACCGCCCGCGCTGGGAAGGCGCCCTGGTGCGGCACTACCTGGACGAGCTGTCTCGCAACGGCGTGGACGCGCCGAGTTTTGATGAGGCGATGCGCCAGTTCGGGATCTTCCTGGCCTACGGCTACCTTGTCTTCATCATCAATGAAACCTACTACCAGAGCAGTTCTGTCAACACCGCATACACGGCTCGCTTCAGCAGCGCCATGCTCGATCACGGCACGATCGGCCTATTGGCCGCGATCAATCCATGATGGATCACCTGGCTCGTCACTTTAATCTTCGAGACTTCGGCGGACTGAAATCCGTTGATGGACGCGAAGTTCGCCGCAGGACCCTTTATCGATCCGCGAGCTTGTCGGAGCTCGCGCCCGAGCATATCGCGGCGGTCCGCCATTTGAACATTCGCTCCGTCATCGATTTGCGCCACAACAGCGAGCGCGAGACTCACCCGACTCCCTGGCAAGAGATGGGGTGCAGGGCGTACTGGTGCCGGGATTACGAACCCGCGGGCGGCCGCGGCGGCCTCAATGATCTGCTGGCGAGCGAAGGCCTCACCAGCACCGCGGCGCGGGACCTCATGCTCCGGGTCTATCCCGACCTGACTTACAGCAGTGTGGACGCGCTCAAGCGGCTGTTCCGGACGATCCTGGCCGATGAGGGACCCTTGCTCATCCACTGCACCTCTGGAAAGGACCGCATAGGGATCGCCGCGGCGCTGGTGCTGTCGGCGCTCGAGGTGCCGCGCGGCGCCATTCTCGCCGATTATCTGGCGACCAGCCGATTCGATATTCTGGCCAGCGTGGCCTATCGACGTGATGAGCCGTTTCCGCCCGAGCGGGTTGAGATCATCCGTCCCATCTTCAGCGTCGATTCCGCCTATCTCGATCAGATGTTCGACGGAATCATCGCGCGCGACGGATCCCTGGAGGGCTTCTTTCGTAAGACTCTCGATCTCAGCGCCTCCGATCTCGACGCAGTCCGCGAGCGACTGCTCGTCTGAAGTAATCGCGGCGCCAACATCTCGTAGCTCGAGGTTTCGCTATGTCTTCCAATAAAGCATTGTCTGGAAAGGTTGCCCTAGTCATCGGCGGGACCAGCGGCATTGGAGAGGCGACGGTTCACGCGCTGGCCGCTGCCGGAGCCCGTGTGGTGTTCGCGGGGCGCCGGACAGCGGAGGGAGCTGCCATCCAGCGCGCTGTCGACGCAGCGGGCGGCACCAGCCGCTTCGTCGAAACTGACGCGGCGCGGGAGCAAGACGTCAAGTCCCTCGTTCGTCGCACTGTAGCGCTGTACGGACGGCTGGATTTGGCGTTCAACAACGCCGGCGGGGACATCTTCGGGCCGTTGACCGACATTACCGAAGAGGACTACCGCAAGCTTTTCGACGTCAATGTATGGGGCGTCATCGCCGCCATGAAGTATGAGATTACGGAGATGCTGAAGACCGGTGGAGGTGCCATCGTCAACACGAGCAGCACGGCGGGTCATGTCGGCGCGCCGGGCTTCGCCCTTTATGCCGCGAGCAAACATGCGGTGGAAGGTCTGTCAAAGGCGGCCGCGCTGGAATTTGGGCGGCAATCCATAAGAGTAAACACGATCGCGCCGGGGTTCATCACGACGCCCATGTTGGAACGCCATGTCGGGGGATCAGAAGAGCGGCGCAACGGGATGGCAGCGAGTGTTCCGATGGGCCGTATAGGCCGCGCTGATGAGGTCGCCAAGGGAGTGCTGTTCCTGCTCTCCGACGCCGCATCGTTCGTTACGGGCGATTCTTTGATGGTGGACGGCGGTTGGGTGGCTCAGTAGGCAGTCCGAGTTCTTGGAGCGCAAGATGCCAGTGTATCTAATAGCAATTTGCAGGAGCGTAAGTAACAGGCGCGGGCTCGAGGACTATTGGGCGAACGTAGGTCCGACGTTTGCAGGTTACGGCGCCAAGCCGCTCATTGTCTACACACCGTTCGATCTACTGGAAGGTGACGGCCCCATCGAAGGTGTGGCGATGATCGAGTTTCCCTCCATGGATGCCGCGACCGGCTGGTATGAAAGCGATGCCTATCAAAAGGTGAAACAGCATCGAATGGGAGCGGCTGTCTATGACCTCGTTCTGGTAGGCGGCGGTGTGATACCTCCAAACGATCGTATGCCACAGACGAGGGTTGTCCCGCCCTCCCCGCCCTAGGAACATGCGCCGCCATCAAATCCTGTATCTGCGCCGTATCGCGTTGAAGCGCTCATGCATTTGCTGCGCGCGCTCCTCGGCCGAGGCCCGGCGGGAATCCTTGGGCAGATGCTTCGCCAGGTCTTGCGCCTTTACGAGCTGCGTCTGAATGCGAGGGAACGTGCGGCTTTCAATATTCCGAAACATGAGATAGCCCTCTCCAAACCCCTGCGTGTCCAGCCAGTTCTGATAGCCCGGATCCGCATGGGTCATCACGAGCCTGATTCGCTGGTCGCCGTCCACCGCGGCGCGGCTCGGGGTGTAGCTCACGGGCCGGTACAGGTAGTCCATGCTGTTCCAGAACACGCCCATATTCGTGAACATCCAGAACCCATCGTAGTTCGCAAAATCGATGATCAGCGCTTCATCCGGCGCGAGGCGCCAACGCATGGTATCGAAGGACCGTCCTCGGCGCCGGTCTCGCTCCTCCGCGCCATCCTTGAGCGCGGTTGCGGGGAAATGATTTATGTTCTTCTCGTCGACGCCTGAACCGGCTCGGATGTTGAAGTCTGGCCAGTCCCGCATGGCGCCCGTTAGGTAATCGCCCGCCCAGCGTACAGACTCGAGAATGGTCTCGTGCGTGAGGACGGGACGAGGCTCGTCCATGTCGATTCGCTCGATTCGGAATTGAGCCGATTCTTCCTCCCACCGGTCGAATCCTTGCCTGAGGAAGAGCTTGCGCGACCCCGGGGTCGTCGGCAGCCAGTTCGGTTCGCGCTTCGGTCCGCCGATATGGAGCACGAAGCTCCCGTCCCACTCCGTCTTCAACTCGTGACCGAAAATGTTCGCCTCCGGCGTATCGCCGAAGGGCTCATGGAGGCTCGGAACATCAGCGCCGTAATACGCATCCTTCTCAGGACGCGGCCCCTGCACCGTGAAGTTCATGAAACGAGCCGAGCCCTTGCTGCCCGATATCTTGTACACCGACTGCCCATCGATCCACGCCTGCAAATACACGAAGTCCGCATTGTCGCCGCCCAATTTTCTATCCGGCGCACAAAACTTATGGATCATGGGATAGCGGGTATCTTTGGTTTCCAAGGCGAGGTCGAAGGCTTGGCTCAGGGCCTGCGTGAGAAAGCGATATCCGTCAGCGCGCTGCAGGGAAGTCGCGGGATTGTAATCCTTGAATACGCGGTCGCCGGCCGATTTCAATTGCTCGCAAAACGCGTACCAGCTCTCGCGCAATGCCTCATCATCCTGAAAGTCGCCGAATGCCATGAAAATTACCTCCCTTTGGAACGGGATGAAATGGCCGCTATCGCGGCGGTGCCGACCGTCACGCGCCGAGCCGCATCAGCTCATCTTCGGCTTGTCGAACCTTTGCGGCCGAACGAGCCGCGAAGTTCAATCCGGCCATGCTGCTGTAATCGATGAATTTGATGACACGCGCACCCGCCTCGACGTAGCCCTTGAAGATCTGCGCAATTTGCTTGGGCGCGCCGTGCGGCACGACGGCAAGGATCGACCTCACATCGACCTTCGCCAACAGCGAAATGACCTTCTCTCGAGGCATCCGACCTGGATCGAGGTCGTGAATCCCACGCCAGCTCTCTCCGCAGGGATGCGCGAAGTCATGGGCTCTCAGAATGTCGGCCGGCAGTTGCAGAACATAGGCCTTGACCAGCGGCGCTTCAAGAACTTTCGCAAGCTCCGCTTCATCGCCGATGAGACAAGCCAGGATCAAGGCGGGCACGATGGCTGCCGGATCGCGTCCGGCACGCTCTGCCGCGCCTCGTACAGTCGAAAGTTTCTGCGCGTAGTCCTCGGGCGAGTACATGGTCTGTGGCCACCAACCGTCGGCATATCGGCCGGCAATATCCAACATGCGCGGACCGCTACCTCCGATCCAGATGCCGGGATTACGGCCTGCGAAGGGCTCGGTGTCCAGTCGAGCCCGATGCAGCTTGTAAAAGCGTCCCGAGAAATCGATGGGCCCGTCGCTTTCCCAAAGCAGCCGAATGACTTTCAGCGACTCTTCGAAGCGGGCGACGGGTGTCGAAAAATCAAACCCATAGGGCACTGAGTTCTCTGTCTCGCCGCAGCCCAGCCCGAGATTGAAGCGTCCGCGCGACAGGTGATCGATCGTTAGCGCAGTTTGCGCAAGCAAGGATGGATGGCGCCGCACGGTGTCGACGACGCAGGTCGCGATCTGAACGTTCTTGGTCAACGCGACCAGCGCCGCTGCCATGGCCAGGCCATCGAGGTGACGATGCGGCGAGGGGGACACCGTGGCAAGATCGGTAAATTCCGGCGTCCAAATCGAGTCCGGCCAGAAGCTCACCATATGATCCGGGAGCCAGATCGAATGATAGCGGCTATCCAACTCGGGCAGCTGAGCCAGATCGTACGGAAGCGTCGTACGAAAGAACGCAGCGAGCTGAACGTTCATCGGTTATCCCCCGATGCGCAGCCGTCTACCGGCCGCGCTGCCGGCCGCAGATTATAGTCGGCCGTGCTCTTGGCCGGCGCATTGGTCACGACAATGATCGATTTCATCGCGGTTGTGATGAGCGAGCTCGCGCCGACCTTGGGTGATTTACACACGTCGGCGATGGGGGGATCATCGGCAGCGTAGGAGAATCATAATATAGGGGGGATACCGTGACTCGCACATGGGTTCGCGTTCTTTGCGCATCTCTCTTGGCATCTACGGCGGGTATCGGCTTGCTCGCATCATTTTCAGCATTCGCGCAGACCGATGAGCTAACCGAAATCATCGTCTCCGCGCAGCGCCGCGCCGAGCGCCTGCAGGACGTGCCGATCACGATCACCAACATCGATGCGGATGCCCTGGTCCGGGCGAACGTTGAGAATTTGTCCGACATAGTATCGCTGACACCGGGCCTGCGCTTCGATTACGCGGGTCCCTTTACACATCCGTCGATCCGCGGGGTCAGCTCATCGGCGTCGGTATCGGGAGCAGGCCCGAACGTTGGGATTTACACCGATGGGTTCTACGACCCGAAGATTGTCGGCGCCGATTTCCAATTGCTCGACGTCGAGAGCGTCCAGGTGTTGAAAGGACCTCAGGGGACTCTGTTCGGCCGCAATACGACCGCCGGCGCAATCCTGGTCAACACCGTACAACCAAGCACCGAGACACACGGGGACATCGAGGCCTCTTACGGCAGCTTCAATACGCAGAAGTGAAAGGCGTATGCCACCACCGGCCTGACCGACAAGATTGCCGTGGATGTGGCGGGCATGTACACGAGCAGCAATAGTTATCTCACGAACATCGCAACCGACAATGACAAGATCGGCGCCTATGAGAACTGGACCCTTCGGACCGGCATAAAAGTCGACTTCACGGACCGTATCTCAGTCCTTTTTCGTTACACCCACGAGAAAGTGGGCGATCCGACGAACGTGACGGGAAATGTCTACGTGGAAAACGGGGTACCGCAGGCCCTCGGTACCATCATCCCCGGCGCAATCGTCCCAACCCGGCCGAACGACGTAGCGCTCCCGGCGGGCGAGCAACCGATTTTGCTTGCAAAGAACGATATCTATCAACTCACGGCGACCTTCGACCTCGATTTTGCGACTCTTAAATCCTACTCGCAGTATCGGCAGGACGTATCAAGCACGTATATTTCGCTCGGCGATGTGTCCGTGCCGACCGTATTCATCAATTTCTACGTGCCGGATAGGACCGTCACCCAAGAATTCCTGCTCTCCTCCAAGCCCGGTGGGCCCTTGCAGTGGACTACCGGTGCATTCTACCTGGACTACAGCGATCCCATCCCCATCCGGGGCTCGATCTTCGGGGCGCCCTATGCTTCGGAAGGATACACCAGCGCCGAGGTGAGATCGCTCGCGGGTTTTGCGGATGCAACCTACGAAGTCATCGACAGGCTATATCTGTCCGCCGGCGTCCGCTATAGCCACGAAGAAACGGTCAACGCGCTCTGGGACGATCCGGGAGCCCCAGTCACTCATGTGCCTGACCTGACGAGCAATCCGGTAACCCCACGCGCCGTTGCGCGTTATGCATTGGACGACAATTCGAACGTTTACGCCTCGTTCGCGCGTGGCTTCAAGGCGCCTATCTATAACCTGGGCGGCCGATCAACGGTGCCGATCCAGGCGGAAACTCTCTCCGCCTTCGAAGTGGGCTACAAGCGAGCCGTCCGGAACTTGTCGTTCGACGGATCCGTGTTCTACTACGACTACAAAAACCTGCAGGTCATGAGCCAGGCAACCGTCGATGGCCGGCCCGCGACCGTCATCAGCAACGCCGCCAAGTCACGTATTTGGGGTCTCGAAGGTCAGGTGCAGTATCTGATCACCCCCGACTTTGAAGTCAACCTCGGCGCGGCTTACACCGATCCGATATACACGAGCTACCCGGCTGCGCCGGCCTATCAGCAGTGCCTGGTTCCCGCGTGCGGCGCCTCCTTCGGCACCTTCAACAACATCACGGTCGATGCCAGCGGCAACCAAATGGAGCGTGCCCCGAAAATCACCAGCACGTTGGACCTCAAGTATACGATGGGCCTTCCTGCCGGCAAATTGGCGCTGTCGAGCGATTTCTACTACAGCTCGAGAGTCTACTTTGATCCCGCAGATCAGTTCTCTCAAGGCGCCTACGAAACGCTGGGAGTGCGGGCGGAATGGACCGACCCCTCGGAGCGCTTCAGCGTCGCGCTGTACGGCGACAATGTGACCAACAAACGCTACATCACGCAGGTGTTGGGCGCGGCGACGGCCATCAATGCCTACTGGAATGCCCCGGCTACCGTGGGCGTCTCGCTGCGGGCCAAGTTCAAATAGCTCCCGTTCAATGCTCACTTCCTGGCAACGAGCTTCAAATAGGAGAGCTCGTTTCCTGCGGCCGCGCGCTTCAATGAATGTAGGGACGGCTCAAGGTTTTGTCCCGGCGCCACTTCCCCGCCGGTGGCCGGATTGCCTTCCCAGAAATTGCCGCGGCAGAGGCGTGTTTTGATCCGCCATCCTTCGGACGTACGCACCCACGTGTCGTCGTAGTAGCAGCCCATCTGGAAATAGTCCTTCCCCTTGACCAGCCGTACCACCACATAGCTGATGGAGGTCGCCCGATCCCCATTCACGAGGACTTGGGGGTTCGTGATGTTGTGCTGCGATCCATCGAGCGCCTCATGAAATGCTTTCATGTGCGACTTCGCCTGTTCGAGAGTCTTGTAGTAGACCGGAGGGTTATAGTCTGCTTCGATCTCCTTCGCGAACACTTTATCGAAAAGCTCATAGCGGTGCGTATCAATGGCCAAGCCATAGGTATATAGAGCGTTGGTAATTTGCCTGACGTCGTCCAGATTCTTAACCATCTTCTCGATATCGCTGCTCATATCATCCTCCCGCATCTCCTCGTCACGACTTCGTCTTTTCGAAGTCCCACGTCCTCGGGGTCACGCCTTGTTCGCGGAGCTGGAACTTCAATACCCGCCCCGAGGCGTTCTTCGGCAGCTCCTCCCGGAATTCAATGTAGCGCGGCAGCGCAAATTTCGGCATGCGCGGACGCGCCCAATCGGAGAGCTCTGATTCCTTCAAGGAAGCGCCAGGCCGCAGCACCACCGTCGCTTTCACGTCATCCTCCATCAGCTCCGACGGCACGGCGTGTATGGCGGCCTCGGCGATGTCCGGATGCTGGCAGAAGGTCGCTTCAAGCTCGAAGCTGGAGATATTCTCGCCTCGGCGGCGAATGACGTCCTTGCTGCGGTCGACGAAAGAGAAATTCCCGTGCTCGTCGACCCGGCCATTGTCCCCCATGTGATGCCAGAGGTTCCTGGAAATCTTCGTGCTGGCTTCGGGGTTGTTCCAATAGCCGCTGAACATCACGTGCGACCGCTTCGGCCTGGTGACAATCTCACCGACCGTATTCGGCGGAAGCTCCTCATCATGTTCGTCAACGATCCTGACGTCGAAGGTGTCGTTCAACCGGCCGCAACAGCCGTCGGGCACCGACTCGTCGAAGCGCGCATTGAGCGCCTGCCCGCACTCGGTGCTGCCGTAGATCGTTCCGGAGGCCCATTTTACGCCGAAGCGGTCGCGCCAAATGGAGGCCAGCCGCTGCGACATGGGAATTCCGATCAAGGACCTCACCTGACCGCGGCATCTGACCGATTCCGGTGTGTCCGGCGCATTCGCCACCATCAGCGCCATCGAGCCCAATAGGACGATCATGGTCGCTTGGCAGCGTTCGATGTCCGACCAGAAATTCGATACGGAAAATTTCCGCGATATGGCGGACGAGGCGCCCATCTGGATCGTCGAAAGGACGACGGCTATGCCGGTGATATGGAATAGCGGCATGGGCGTCCACAGCATATCCTCGCGCGTGCGACCGATCGTGTCCGCATAACGTCGGCTCACATCGCAAAGATAGTTGTGGCTCGCCATGCATCCTTTCGATAACCCGGTCGTCCCTGAAGTGTAGATGATCATAGCCAGATCGCTCGGTGCTACCTCAATATACGGCGCTTCACCTTGGTCCAATCTGCATTCGTCGAGCGGCCTGAGCGGACCCCGCCATGCGCCTCGCTCCGCGTGCGAGCCCAGGTGAAAGATGTGCTCGAGCGACTCAAGAGTCGGTGCGACGGCGACGACATCGCCGGCATATTCGTTTTCGCAAATGACGATGCGCGCACCGGAGTCATCGATCTGATGACGGAGATACTCGCCTTTGTATGCCGTGTTGATCGGGACATGAATGCCGCCGAGCCGATTTGTCGCAAACCAGGTAATGACCGCGTCCGGACCGTTGTTCAGGAGCGTCACTACCCGATCACCCCGCTTCACGCCGAGGGCATGAAGGCCACGTGCGAGCCGCTCGATCTCCTGGGCCAAGCGAGCATAGGTGTAAGCATCGCCATAGAAGTTGAAGCACAGACCCTGCGGATTGGCTTTTGCAGCTGCCGCGAAGGCCGAATTTATGGTCGTAGACAAGGATCGAGACTGCATCGCCCGCAAGGCCTTTGCATCATCCGCCGGATCGTGGCATCGGTTGGGGAGCGCCCGTCCCCATGTACTTGGCCAGCAAGCGGTGAAAATGGATGACGCCCAGCTCTTGTACCGGGCTCGGTCGCGGCCCCTTGAAGCCACGCGATTTCACGCCTTGTTGCACTTTGCTCATGTTGTCAAAGTCCTGCATCAGGATCTTGAGCCATTTATCTTCCGTCGGAGCCGCGTGGTGGACCCACTCAGTCTTCGGCTCCTCACCCTCCGGGTAACGCTCGATCGCGTACACCTCGAAAATACAGCTATTTGGATTGTAGCCGTTGGGCCGCGCGCGGTAGCACAGCGCGAAAGTGAGCCCCGGCAAGATGACCGTGTTCGGAAAAAGATGCCAGTCATGTCCGGAGCCCATCAGATACGCCAGATCGACCTTCGGCCAGGGAACGCCACGCGCCGCATCGTCGCGCATGGCAGAAGCCATGAAATGGGCGCTGACTTGATCGGGCGGAGTCCCGGGCGGCAGCTCGTCCGCCAACCGATTGGCGGCGTCCACCAGTGTTTGAGTGGTGGCGGCATTGAGAGTTGCGATCAAATTGTTTTGGTATTCGGCGGCTGCGAGACGGGGGTCCTGATCCCGCGTGGCCATGATGTCTCCGAGCGCGGAGGCTCCTCCTTGAATCGCTTCGCCACGCGCCTGTCCGCGCCCATGCCAGCTGCAATGATTTTCGGACTTGCACCACCATCGGGTTGAACCCCAACGAAGCAGCTGGGGGTGCGTGCCATCGACGTGATAGCTCTCAATGAAAGCCTCGAGCGCGACTTTCCAGTTGCAGGGGAAATAGAGCCACTGGCGCCAGCGATAGCGCATTTTCTCCAATTCGAAGGGCCCCAGCATGGAGACGGCCGGTTCCAGATACTCCTTCAGAGACTTGCAGTTGGGATCCATGTTGATCCATACCCAGCCGCCCCACGTGTCGACCTTGACCTCCGCCAGGTGCAGATTCCGCGGCGTCAAGCAGTCGCCCCAGTCCTGCGGGTCCAGCACGAAGGTGTTCTCGCCTTTCAAATTCCACGACCAGCCGTGGAATCGGCACCGGAACAGCCCGACATGACCCGAACCTTCGGTTAACCGCCGTCCGCGATGCTGACAGACGTTGTAGTAAGCAGAAATCTTGTCGGGCGCCGTGCGCACGACGATGATCGATTCGTCGAGAATGTCATAAGTGACGTAGTCGCCAACCTTGGGGATCTCTTCCACCCGGCACGCCACTTGCCAGACCTTGGACCACAGCTTGTTATTCTCGGCCCGCGCGTACTCTTCGGAGACGAAGGCCTCGACTGGAATCACCACTGGCTTTTCGGCGGCGGTTTCAGCGATCTCGGCCAAATCGTTTATAACGTCGCTGCTCATCACACTATCCTCACGCGAATGCCGCTGGGCGGATGCTCAGGCGTACCCCGGTCGAGGAATTGTAGAGGATGGACCCTCGCGAAAGCATCACGTATGAGATGCTTTAGAGCCTCGACCACGCTCCCGGGCCGCGGCCAGCGCGGTCTTTTTCTGACATCAGCCCTCCCCTTGCTACGGGCGTGCCTGCATCATAGTGTGCTCGTGGAGCGGGGACTCCGCAAGCGGCCGCGCTGGCGGTCTTAACGGTCAACGGAGAATAGTCATATGAAAAAGTTGTCAGGCAAGGTGGCCATTATCACGGGTGCGGGCCAAGGCATCGGATTGGGCATCGCTCAGGCCTTCGCTCGAGAAGGCGCCCATCTCGTGCTGACGGGCCGGGACGGCGCCAAGCTCGAGCGCGCTGCGAAATCCGTGCGCGAGCAGGGCGTCGAGGTACTGGTGATCCCCGGCGATGTCCGCAAGCGTGAGACCGCCGAGAAGACGGTTGCCGACACGATTGCCAGGTTCGGCAAGCTCGACGTCCTCGTGAACAACGCCCAAATCTTCCAGGTCCTCATTCCGCTGGCAGATATAAGCCAGGAACAAACCGAAGCGGTGCTCGAATCGGGTTTCTGGGGTACGTTCTATTTCATGCGGGCCGCGTTGCCGCATCTGAAGAAGGCGGGCGGTGGAAGCATCGTCAATCTGGGGTCGCGCGAGGGGATCAACGGTACGGTGGGATTCAGCATCTATGCCGCGACAAAGGAGGCCATTCGGGGCCTGAGTCGAACCGCGGCGCGCGAATGGGGCGAATTCAATGTTCGCGTCAATGTCGTTTGCCCGGCGGCGCGGAGCGAGGCGGCGGATAAGTTCTTCGAGGACTACCCGGAGCAGAAGCAGAACTACCTCGGCCAGATCGCCATGCGCCGGCTCGGCGAGCCCGCCACGGACATCGCCAACGTCGTCGTATTCCTGGCCAGTGAGCAATCCGGCTTCGTCACGGGTCAGACCATCAATGTCGACGGCGGCTTGACGATGTTGTAGTCCGACGGTCGGAATGCCGGGACGTTAGCGGATAGTCCTCACTTCTGACTATCCCAGGTCGCCTTCGTGACCCCCTCCTCCCGCAGCTGGAATTTGAGCACCCGTCCCGTGGCATTCCTCGGCAGCTCTTTTCGGAACTCGACGTAGCGCGGGATCGCGAACTTTGGGATGCGTGCGCGTGCCCACTCCCACAGTTCCGCTTCCTGGAGCCGGGTATCGGACCGAAGCACCGCAGTCACCTTCACATCATCCTCGAGAACTTCGGACGGCAACGAATGAACCGCAACTTCGGCAATATCGGGGTGTTGGCTGAAAGTGCCTTCCAGCTCAAAGGTCGAGATATTTTCCCCGCGGCGGCGGATCACATCCTTGCTTCGATCGACGAAAAAGAAGTTTCCGTTCTCATCGATGCGGCCCCGGTCCCCCATATGGTGCCAAAGATTTCGCGATGCCTTCGCGGTTGCTTCGGGGTTGTTCCAATAGCCGCTGTACATGACATTCGGGCGCTTGGGCCTGGCGACGATCTCCCCGACCTGATTGGGCGGCAACTCCTCATCATCGTCGTTGACGATTTTGACATCGAAGGCATCGTTTACCCTGCCGCAGGAGCCGTCCGGAGCCGGTTCGTCATACGGCGCGCTGAGCGCCTGGCCACATTCCGTGCTCCCATAGACAAATCCCGTCGACCACCTCACGCCGAACCGCTCGCGCCAGGTCGAGGCCAATTTGCCCGACATCGGCACCGCGGTCAAAATCCTCAATTGGCTGCGGCATCTGAGCGACACCGGCGTGTCAGGCGCGTTTGCAATCATCTGTGCAGCCGAACCGATGAGCATGACATGGGTAGCCCTGCTGCGTTCTATTTCCGGCCAGAATCCCGAGACGGAGAATTTCCGGCACACGCTTGCGCTGGCTCGAAGCTGAATCGCCTGCAGCACGACGCAGATGCCGCCCACGTGAAACAGCGGCAATGATGTCCACTGGATATCCTCGGGTGTGCGGCCGGCCGATTCCGAATTTCGCCTGGCCAAATCACAAAGATAATTGTGGCTTACCATGCATCCTTTCGACAGCCCGGTCGTTCCCGACGTGTAGATGATCGCCGCCAAATCGCTCGGCGCCACCTCGACGTAAGGTGCATCTCCCTGGGTCAATCGGTGTTCGTCCACCGGGCTGAAACCGCCGCGCCAATCCCCGCGATTCGCCTCGGCGCCGAGGTACAGAATGTGCTCTACCGACGTCAACTGCGACGCAAGCGCTGTCACGTGCGGGACATAAGCATTTTCGCAGATGACGATGCGCGCGCCGGAATCATTGATCTGATGGCGCAAATAGTCGCCCTGATAGGCGGTGTTGATCGGAACATGGATGGCGCCAAGTCGATTGATGGCGAACCAGGAGATGATGCTGTCTGGTCCGGTCTCCAGCAATGTCACAGCCCGATCGCCTCGCTTGAGGCCTAGGGCATGCAATCCGCGCGCGAGGGCTTCGACCTGCGCCCCCATGCGCGCATAGGTGAACTCATCGCCCGCAAAATCGAGATATACACGGTCGGGGCTAACCTTCACCGTGGCAAGAAAAGCAGAGTTGATCGTTGAAGGAAGGTTGGATCGGAACTTCGTCATCGTGCGATGCCGAGGAGCTTGCGCTCTTCGAGCAGGATAGCCAGGATTTCCTCGCCTCGCTGCTGGATGACGTCGCGCGCGCCCAATACGCTCAGCACCAGCCGGTCGCCGCCTCGGCGGCGCGGCAACAGCATAGAGACGGCGCCCTCCTGAGGCCCAAGACCGGTGGGAGCGATTTTCCATCCGCGGTCTCTGAGCGCCTGCATTTCCGTGAATTTTTCTGACGGCACGAACTGGTACTTCGGACTCGTCTCAAAAATGTTGAGGCGGTGCAGCGCTAAGCGTATTTCCCGGTCGGGATAGCTCGCCAGCAGCACTTCACCTTGCGGGCAATGCAGCAGCTGCTCGCGTTGGCCGACATGCGCCCGAATGGCTCCCTCGTTCGCCCCCTGGACTACGTGGATGTAATAGACCATGTAGGCTGGACCGCTGGAGGAAATAACGACAGTCTCTCCGGTCCTTTCAGCAATGCGGTCGACGGACGCGAATGCCTTGCCGGCGCGAAACAAGTCCGGCTCAACCCAGGCTCCGAGGAGCGTAACGCGGGCAGTTGGGCTATAAGTCCGCCTGCTCCTGTTGTAGTACAGGTATCCAAGCGCGGCCAGGGATCTCAGCAACTCTGAAGTGCTCGATTGAGGATAGGACAGCGCGCTGCAAATGTCGTTGACTCTTGCAGCGGGGCGGTCCCAATCGAAATACTCGAGAACCTCCACCACGCGCTGGGCCGACTTGACCAGATGCCGCCCGCCATCGGCCGTTTTCCGCCCCTGTCGAGCTTTTTTCGTCAAGCTACTGGAAACGGCGTTCATGAGACGATTCTAGCGCATCTATGCGCGATTTTTACAGTACCGGGGAAACGCTCTGGACCCCAGGATCGGCCTTGTTGCGGCATTCCTTGCGCTGTATGCGGACGATTATGTATTGAACGCGAACCCCTCGTAATCCCGCTCCGTCATGCAACGGACCTCGGGTACGTAAGTTGCCATGCCGCTCCCCCAGGGCTGAAAGATACGTGAGCCGTCATCCGGGTTGACATGCACCATGTAGTTGTCCTCCTGCCGACGTAACATGTTCTGTGCGACCGCGGCGGACTTGCGGCCCCAGTTGTCGGCACCTTCCTCGGTCGCCTCGACCGTGGAGTACCCCGATCGTCTCATGTGCTCGATACAGTCCGCGATCCAGTCGACGTGGAATTCGTTTTCCACGATCAGCGGCCCGAGCACCGACGGGCTGCCCGCATTGGTCGGATGGAAGAAATTGGGAAAACCCGGAGTCATCAGACCGAAGACCGTACGCGGCCCCCGCGCCCAGATCTCGCGGGGTGTCTGGCCTTTTTCATTGGCAACGCCAGCGCTGTCGATGGCGCCGAGAAAGGCCTTGAAGCCGAGAGCAAAGATGATGAGGTCCACATCGTAGTGGTTGCCCCGAGTGCGGATGCCGGTTTCCGTGATCTCCTCGATCGGATCTTCCCGCATATCCACCAGAGTGACGTTGTCCCGGTTGAAGCACTCGTAGTAATCGGTTTCCAGAATGAGCCGGTGCGTGCCGATGGGATATTCGGGGCAAAGCTTTTCCGCAATGGTGGGATCATTCACCCGTTCGCGGATTTTTCTCCTGACGAACTCCGAAGCAATCGCGTTTGAGTCAAGGTTGATGCCGATGTCCTCGAAAACATAGGCCATGGCATGCCCGCCGACCGCCCACTGCCGTTCCAGCCGCTCTTGTTGCTCCTCCGGCGTGTATTGCGCCGCGCGTTTGCGATCTTCTTGCCCGAAGGGCAGCGTGGGCCGCGCCAGCATTGTTTCTTTGAATTCGTCGAGCGTCCGAGCTATCGCTCGCTGCTTTTCCACGTTCGAGGGGCCGTTGCGCGCGGGAACGCCATAGTGGGGACTGCGCTGAAATACGTACAGGTGTTCGGCTTGCTCGGCGACCACCGGCGCCGCTTGAACGCCGGACGAGCCGGTACCGACGATGGCGACATGACGGTCTTTGAACCGAACCTCCCGGTGCGGCCAGCGGTTGGTTTGGTGCCATTCCCCCTTGAACTGATTCAGGCCGGGAAAGGGAACCGGCTTGGGCTCGGAAAGGTTGCCGGTGCACATCACGAGGAACCGGCAGGCGATCTGGTCGCCACGATCAGTCTTGAGGTGCCATCGCTGGTCCTCGCTCGACCAATGTGACTCTCGAAGCCACGTGTCAAAGCGAAACAGTCTCTTGACATCCAGCTTGTCCGCCACCCAGTTCAGGTGCTGCATCAGTTCCGGCTGAGCCGCGTAGCGTTCCGTCCACAGCCATCCTTCATAGATCTCACGGGAAAAAAGATAGCTGTACATATCGACGCTATCGGTATCGACCCGAGACCCGGGGTAGCCGTTGTGATACCAAGCGCCGCCGACGCCTGAGGCACCCTCGATACCGACGACGGACAAGTTTTTCTCACGAAAACGATGGGCAGCGTAGATCCCGCCGAAACCGGCCCCGACAACCGCGATGTCGAAAATCTCTTCCTTCATTTGCCGTAACCCCCTGCCCTTCCCATTTCCTCATCCGAAGCACAACCCGGCTTCGCGGAACCATTCGCTCCCCTTATATTATGGTTCTCGCCCTCACGATGCTGGAATCGACGCTCGCCATCGAAATCACGTATGTGATTTGCACGATTCCCTGGGCGCGCCTCTTGCACCACAGAGTACCGTTTGCCGCCTGCTCGTATATTGTAGGGCGTTTCTTTTCATACCGTCCTCGAGCGGGCGCCGTGTGCGTCCCGGCGAGCAGCTACGGTGCGGGGCTCGTATACTGATGTTCGCTGCGGTGAGCTGGTTCCGACAAGTTGGAGAACTCGCATGACTGAGTATCAGGAAATACTTTATCGGGTAGATAAGCGCTTGGCTTTTATCACGTTCAATCGCCCGCAGGTGCATAACGCCATGAGCCGCAGGCTGCGCGATGAAGCCGTTGATGCGCTGAAGAAGGCAGAGGCGGACGATCAGGTTTCGGTCATCGTCATCGAAGGCGCAGGCCCCTCTTTCTGCAGCGGCTACGACGTCGCGGCCCAGTCCTATGACGGCAAGGCACATGCCATCTCACCGCTATTCGACGATTGGACCGATCAGATGGCACGCGGCATTTTGCGCGATTGGTTCACGATTTGGGACCTCTTGAAGCCGGTGGTTGCCAAGGTGCACGGCAACTGTCTGGCAGGCGGAACGGAGGTCATGTCCATGTGCGACATCGCCTTCGTTTCCGACGACGCACGAATCGGCTATCCGGCAACGCGCGCGCAAGCCACTCCTGACATCGCCTTTTTCGGCTGGAAGATGACCATGGCACGCGCCAAGTATTTGCAGCTCAGCGGCAACATCATCACCGGCAAACAAGCTGCTGACTGGGGATGGGTGACCAAGAGCTTCCCGCCGGAGGAGTTTGAGGCAGCCTTTCTGCGCGAAGTGACCGCACTGGCCTCAATTGCTCCCGACATGCTGGCCGCCAACAAACTGAGCTTGAATACGACCTACGAAATCATGGGACTGCGCACCGCTCTGTACGCGGTGACGCCATGGCATCATTCCAGCCACAAGACCCGGCCAAACGCCTTGGAATTTCGGCGCATCGCTCAGGCCGAAGGTCTGAAGGCGGCGGTGAAATGGCGGGACGAGGCGTTCAAGGACATCGATGCGCCCTCGCGACGGGCACCGAAGGAGCAAGCTCCAGGGACGCCGAAGGAATGAACTAATCCTGCGGCGAATGTCGATCAGACCAGACGTTTGAGCTCCCGCTTCAAAATCTTTCCCAGCGAGTTCCTGGGGAAGTCGTCGACGAATGTCACTTGCTTCGGAATCTTGTAGCTGGCGATGTTCTGCTTGCACCAGGCAAACACCTCGGACTCCGAAACCGTGGATCCGGGCGATCGGATGAGAAAAGCGCTGCCCACCTCGCCCTTCCGCGGCTCCGGGACACCGATGACGGCGCACGCGGCGACGCCCGGCATCGTGCCCAGGAGCCTTTCAAGTTCCGCCGGATACACGTTAAAGCCATTGGTGATGTACATATCCTTCAGGCGGTCGGTGATCTTGAGATAGCCTTCCTCGTCGAGGCTCCCTACATCGCCGGTATGCAGCCATCCGTCGGCTTCCAGGGCATCGCGGGTGGCGGCGGGATCGTCCAAATACTCGCGCATGAGGCGCGGCGTGCGTACCAGGATTTCGCCCGCTTCGTTCGGTCCCAGCCAGCGCCGTTCGGCGTCGGCAATGCGAACCTCTGAATCCGGCGCGGCCCGGCCGGCTGAAAAAGCCACCTGTTCCACCGTATCTTGCGGCCGGGTGAAATTGGTCATGCCCCCCGACTCAGTCAGACCATAACCGGTGCCGACCTGCTTGATGCGCATCTCTGATACCAGCCGGCGCACCGTCTGCGGCGGAATCATCGTACTGCCCGTGGCGGCGAACCGAAGGCTCGACGTATCCCAATCTCCGCGATGGGGATTGTCGAGTATGTCTTGCCAGATAATGGGAGGCGCCGGCATGACGGTGACGTGCAGTCGCGAGATCACATTGAGCATCGACTCACTGTCGGCGGCGTCGCTCCAGCACACCGTCGCGCCCGTTAGCATCCCGTTGAGCCACCCGGCCTTGTACCCGGCGAAATGCGCGAACGGTCCCATGGGACACAGGCAATCGGCGTCGGTCACGGAGGCGAAAGTCTGAGTGCCGTAGGAGCTGCGCACCGTGGATTGGTGGGTGAATACCGCACCCTTCGGCCTGCCTGTCGTCCCTGAGGTAAAGAGGATATCGGCTACCATTGCGCCGGTTACGCGTGCCTCGCGCTCGCGCACCAAGGTATCGGCGACCTGCGCGCCATGCGCCAGAAACGACTCCCAAGCAATCTCCCGGCCCGCCAATTTCGACGGGATGCCGCGTACCACGATGACCTGCTTCAGCTCCGGCATGTCCTCGCCGCGCACCATCGCGGGATAATAAGTGCCGAGAAAGTCTCCTATGGCCACCAGGCGCTTCAGCTTCGCTCGCCGCACGATGTCGGCCACCTCCGCCGCGCGATAGCGCGAATTGAGCGGCACGATCGCCGCGCCCACCCGCTGTGCGCCGACGGCCGCCGCTACCCACTCCCACATATTCGGCGCCCAGATGCCGACGCGTTCCGCTAACTCGATGCCGTCGGCGATGAGCGCCTTGGCAAACCGGTCTGCCTCGACATCGAGGGCCGCGAAACTGATGGGCGCGTCGCGCAGGGAGATCAGCGCGGTCTTGTTGCCCCATCGTTGCGCCGCGGCGCGAAGCAAAGCGGTAGTTGTATCGATCATTCATCCTTTCCAAAAAGGCCGCAGCGGCCGCGGCTGGATCGCTCGTGCGCGCATTCAGGCACGCGGCCAGCGATGAATAACGTAGGTGAGGAGCGTGACGCTGCGTTCTCGATCGCAGAACGCGGTGAGATCCTGCGCTACGGGCACGAGCGCGTCGTCGGCAAAGGACCGTACAGCATCCTCGGTGTTCGCGAACCAGGTTTCGGTGATGCCGTCGAACGGGTAGCCCGGCGGCGGTTCCTCGATTAGGCTGTCATGCACGTAGCGCGTGACGATCCCGGATGCGTCGGCGGCGCGGCGGGCAATTTCAGCATGGCGCCCGCTCCAATGCGCCAAGAATGCTTCGCGCGCGCTGCCGGTCTTGCGCACCAGGAATCGGATCACTGCCGCTCTGCCCGGTGCGCCGCCATGCCCCAGCACCTCCTCGCAGCGGAAAGAGAACCTGGGCACGTAGGTGCTGAACACGCGCAGTTCATCCTGATCGATCTTGGCGCGGACCTCCGGCGTCATCTCGACTTGCGGAACCTCGTCAGTGTCGCTCGACACGATCGCCACGCCGTCATAGTCGCGTGCCGACTCCGGTAGATCGAATGGAGCGCCATCGACCTGCAGCACGCGGGCGCAGTAGAAAAGACTGCTCAAGCGCGCGTCGAGCGTGAGTATCTGGGCGGCGTATGCCGCATGCGAACGCCACATGCGCGGCCAATCCTCCGCCTCGATCGACGGATTGCGCCGCGCGAGATAAATCATCTTCTTACGTCCGCCCGTGTACGACACGTCTAATCGTCCTTGCGCGCCATTCGCAGCGGCGGAGGGTTGCGCCAATCGACCGCACCGTCGGCCGGAACCGCTGCGGGATAGCCTTCGTACGGGGTGCCGACGTGCAACTCGGCCCAGTGCGCGTGATTGAGCTGGTGCAGCGTGAAACACGCCTGCAGGGCAGTGTTGAAGCCCATGCTGTCGACGCTCTGGTTGACCGATTCCTTGATCATCAGCGCCGCCATGGTCGGCACGCTGGCGATGCGGCGAGCGAAGGCGAGGGTTTTTTCCGCCAGCTGATCCTTGGGATAGATTTTCGTCAGCATGCCCAGGCGGTAAGCCTCCTCGGCGTCGATAGCGTCCGAGGTGAGCATCAGCTCCTTGGTCTTGCGAGGACCGAACTCCCACGGATGGGCAAAATACTCCATGCCGCACATCCCGAGGCGCGTACCCACGACATCGCAGAAGATCGTGTCTTGTGCGGCAATGATGAGATCGCAGCACCACATCAGCATGAGGCCCGCGGAAAACACGCTGCCATGCACCTGCGCGAGGGTGATCTTGCGGAGCCTCCGCCAACGCGACGTGTTCTCGAAGAAATAATGCCATTCTTGCAAGGCGCGCTTCTCGGCCGACGTGCGCGAGCCGCCGTTGGTGCGCGCGCTTTCGTGCTGATCTGGGCCGGGTTTCATTTCGGCCAGGTGTTCTTTGGAGCCGAGGTCGTGGCCGGCAGAGAATACGGGACCGGCGCCGGCGAGAATCACCACGCGCACTTTGTCGTCCTTTTCCGCTTCCTCGAAAGCCTGACCCAATTCCACCAAAAGTCCGCGATTTTGCGCGTTTCGCGCCGACGGCCGATTGAGGATGATGCGGACTATGGCCCCATCATCATAGCGTTCCGTCAAAAGATACTTGTAGTCCAACGTCTTCTCCTAATGGGACAAAAAGTCCTCAACAAAGTTATCCATTGATCGGTGTATCTGTAAGCGCGGCGATCTCCGATGCGGGGCTGTCCGACCAGAACTTAGTCCAGGTGGGGAAGTCGCCCGGCAAACGGGCCGGCTTGCCCCCATCGGGCCAGCGATGCAAGAGAGCGGGTGGGCGCTCCAGTTGGTCCACGCTGTACCAGTGCTTCTCGCGGCGTCGAACAAAATACCAATTACCGTTGCGGCGCTCATACTCGTCGAAATAGGCAACCGGCACGACTATCCATTCGTTCCCGACCTCGTGTTCGGCCCGGCAATAGACGATGCCCGTCGCGTGATCCGCATCGATCAGATCAACCTGGTGGTTGCCGACGAAATGGATGGAACGATAGAAACTGCGCAGACTGGCGGCGATCACATCACGCAGCACCTTGCGGCCCGTGCCATGGCGCCCGCAATTGACGTCCTCGATGAACAGCTGAACCCAGCCATCCACGTCGCGACTGTCCACCGCCACCGCATAGCGGGCGGCCAATTGCTGGATCGCTTGAATTGATTCCACGCGATCCAGCCGGGATAGCACGGCATCCACGTTTTCTTGTGTCATATCAGGCTCCAGATTGGATGACCACGAAGGACACGAACGGCCCCAGGGAGATACGAGGCACCGCGATTTGCGTGCCGGTTCATCGTCACGCAGGCGTCATTGCGCGGACGGGAAGTTCGGCGTCCTTTTATCCAGGAAGGCGCGCACCCCCTCTTCAAAATCGGCGTCGCCCACACAGGCGACGATACCATTCATTTCCGCGACCAGTTGCTCACTGATCGAGCGGCCGGAAGACTCGTTCATCAACTTCTTCGCCACTATGACGGCGCGGCGCGGAGCTCGCGCCAGACGCAGCGCCGCTGCACTCGCCTCGGCCTCGAGCTCCTCGGGCGGCACAATCCGATGCAGGATCCCGAGTCTCAGCGCCTCGTCCGCCTTGACGCGCGCGGCCGTCAGCACCAGGCTGCGCGCCATGCGCTGGCCCACAACCTGCGGCAACAACGCGGAAACGCCACCGTCCGGACAAAGACCGACGCCCTGATGCGCAAAAATGAAAAGCGCCGTGGGGTCGCCGATCACATAGTCGGCGGCGAGCGGGTAGAACAGGCCCGCGCCCGCCGCCGCTCCCCGCACCGAAACCACTATCGGACGGTCGAAGGCGAGAATGGTTTCGGCCAACACGCGCAAGTTCGACAACCGCTGAGAGAAATCGGCTTGTCGGCTGGGAATATCCTGCTCCAGCGTGCGGACGAAGCCTGCGACATCGCCGCCCGCTGAAAAAGTCTTCCCTTCACCGCGGATCAGGATGCTTCGAACCTGCAGGCTCTCCTGAGCGTCGCGAAACAGCTGCACGAGTCCGGGCAACATCGTCTGGCCGATGGCGTTTCCGAATTTGGGCCGGTTGAAGGATACGCGCAGCACCCCGCTCTCCAACTGAACGAGATAATCGCCATTTTCATGTGCCTCGAACATCTCTTCCTTCCTTTATAGGACTGGCACAGTGGACCGGGATTCAGTTCCCCGTGTAGCGACCCTTGCGCTTCTCCGCGAAAGCCTTGGTTGCCTCGCCAACGTCATCCATCTTCATCGTGTAGACCTCGTAGGCGAGCGAGGCCTCGAACGCCGTCGATGCCAGCTGCTTCAGCACCAAATTGAGCGAAGCCTTGGTGTAATTCACGGCATGCGGCGGCAAGTTCACCAGCTTTTCCACCATGTTCTGGACGTGCTGATCCAGCTGGTCATCAGGCAAGCAGCGGTTGACCAAGCCAATCTCTTCGGCTTTCTTTCCATCCAAGGGCTCGCCGGTCATCAAATATTCCTTGGCTCGGTGGATGCCGACGGCGAGCGGCCACAACAGCACGCCCCCATCGCCGGCGACGAGACCGATCTTCACATGGCTGTCGCAGAGCCGCGCGGTGTCGGACACGAAGACCATGTCGCAGGCGAGCGCCATGCTCAGGCCCATACCGTAGGCCACGCCGCGCACCTTGGCGATCACCGGCTTCTCGCAATCCAGAATTCCGATCACGTGTTTACGTGCGTAACGGGTAGCGCGGTTGACGTAGCAAGTGGCCTTTTCGCCTTCGCTGCCGTCACCGATGAGCTGCCCTATGTCTGCACCCGAACAAAAATCCTTGCCTTCGCCGGTGAAAATGATCGCTTTCACATCCGGGTCGACCAAGAGATCTTCCCAGATCGTCGCCAGCTCGTCGCTCATCCGCTGAGTGACCGCGTTTCTCCGGGCAGGGTTGGAGAGCATGACCGTCATGATGCCGTCGTTCAACGAAAGCTTGAGCGCCTTGTAACGAGAATAATCGAGACGTTCCGGCGGACCGAAATTCATGGTTCCCCCCTCTTCCCTTGAACTATGGATGGCAACTAAGAATCATAGCAGCGTCCCCGTCTGCGGACATCAAAATCAGAGCGCACTCGCCGTATCCGTGGGAAAATATCACATCTCTGAAGACTATCTGATTTCCCGAATTAGTGTTTCACCGCGCTCCCGCGATCTAACAGAATCGGCGGCTGGCTCGATTGGGATTGCAATGCGATAAGTGGGTGGTAAATGGATAACCGAGACCTTTTTTCGGCCGACCACGAGGCTTTCCGCACGGAAGTGCGCCGATTCGTGGAGAGCGAGGTTGCTCCCTATCATTTTGATTGGGAACAGAAGCGCAGCTTTCCGCGCGATCTCTGGCGCAAGGCGGGCGAACTCGGCCTCCTCTGTTGCAACATGCCCGAGGCATACGGCGGTGCGGGCGCCGACTGGCTTTACAACGTGATCGTCATCGAAGAATTCTGGCGCGCCGGCGTTAGCGGACCGGGCAGCGCTTTTTTGGTCCACTCCGATGTCGTCGCTCCCTACCTGCTGGCCGGTGCCAGCGAAGAGCTCAAGCGTCACTGGCTTCCGAAGATGGTTCGGGGAGAGGCAATCGCCGCCTTGGGGATGACCGAGCCGAGCGGAGGCAGCGATGTCCAGAACATCCGAACGGCCGCTGTTCGCGACGGCGACGATTTCATCGTCAACGGTCAAAAGATATTCATCTCCAACGGCATCAAATGCGATTTCGTCGTGCTTGCGTGCAAGACTGACGCAACCGCACGCGCCAAAGGCATCAGTCTCTTATTGGTAGAGGCCGATCGCAAAGGCTTCAAGAAAGGCCGCAATCTCGAGAAGATCGGCCTTCATTCCCAAGATATCGCCGAGCTTTTTTTCGCCGATGTAAGGGTGCCCGCGAGCAATCTCATCGGCGATGTCAATGGCGGTTTCAAAGTGCTGATGGGCAATTTGGTCCAGGAACGCCTGTCGCAAGCGGTACGCAGCACTACCGTCTGCGAGACGGCGATCGAATGGACCGTGAGATATACGCGCGAGCGCAAAGCCTTTGGGCAAACGATTGGGGACTTTCAGAACACGCAATTCGTGCTGGCCGACCTCGACGCCAAAACCACGGCGGCGCGGGTGTACACCGATTGGTGCATCAAGCGTCACATGCAGGGCAATCTGGATCCCGTGAACGCCGCCAAACTCAAGATGATTTCCACCGTGCTTCAAGGTGAAGTTTTGGACAAATGCCTGCAATTCTTCGGCGGCTACGGCTACATGCGCGAATATCCGATCGCTCGTGCCTTCGTCGATGCGCGCATGACGCGAATCGGGGGAGGCTCCATCGAAGTCATGCAGCAGATTATCGGCCGGGATCTGTTCAAACGCATTCAGTGAGCCTGTGCGCGCTCATGCCTGACCGCGACGTTCATCCTTTGCCGGCCACGATCGAGGAAATCGACAGCGATTGGCTTACCGCAGCTCTGCACACCCGTGCGCCGGGCGTGACGGTGCGCGATTGCGGGATCGTCGACATGAAGCGCGGTACCTGCACCAAGATCAGGTTGCGTTTGTACGTGGATGACGCAGGCAAAACGGCCGGTATTCCAGAGACTGTCATCTTGAAGGGCGGCTTCGAGCCGCATAGCCGCGACATGGCCATCATGCATGAGCGCGAAGCACGCGGCTATCGCGATGTCTTCCCGCTTCTGAAGCTGCCGACGCCGGCCTGTTATTTTGCGGACTACGCAGCGGATCAGCAGCAAGGCATTGTCATAATGGAGGACCTCGCCGCACGCAGCGTGATCTTCTGCGATCCATTGCAGCCGCATTCGCACGAACAGGTCGCACGCCGCCTCGGCGTGCTCGCCCGCTATCATGCCCAGACCTGGAACAGCGCGGATTTCGCGGCCGGCGGGCGCTGGGACTGGTTGGAAGACGTGATTGCCACCACGCCGAAGTATTACGCGCCGTACCTGGCGCCTGCGCCCTGGGAGCGTTTCGTCAACGCGCCACGCGGTGCCGCGGTCGCGAAGCGGTTCCTCGACCGCGACTGGATCCGCGACACGTTCGCTCGCATGCTGACTCTTTCGCGCCAAGTGCCGCAGGCCCTGGTGCATGGCGACACGCATTTAGCGAACTTATATTGGGATTCGGACGGCGCACCGGGATTCTTCGATTCCTTGCCCGGCCGTTCCCCGCCGATGGAGGAGATCTCCTACCACGTGGTCTGTGCGCTCGATCTCGCCGACCGGCGGCGCTGGGAAGGGGCGCTGGTGCGTCATTATCTGAACGAGTTGGCGCGCAACGGCGTGGCCAATCCGCCGAGCTTCGACGACGCGATGCGTCAGTTCGGCGCGTTCATGGCGCGCGGCTTCATCATATTCCTGTTCAACGAGTCTTTCTTTCAGGACGAAGCCATCAACACCGCCTACACGGCGCGTTTCAGCGCTGCCATGCTCGATCACGACACCAGGGGCTTGCTCGGCGCGATAAACTGAGCGCTCGATTCAGGCACCCGATTTGGGCATCATGCGCCGCCCATTGGAATACATGATCTGCTCGATCTGCTCATCCGTGAGCCCGGTGAGGGCCTCTGCAACGAAGTCTCGCGGGCGGGCAACGCCTTCGGGATGCGGATAGTCCGAGCCCATCAAAATGGGAGCTGTGGTGCCGATCTCGTCGACGATCTTCTTGACGTCGTCTTCAGGATAGGCCACGGCGAAACAATGGCGATTGAAGATCGCGCTCGGCCGCTCCTTGAGCTGGCCATGCGACCAATAGCCGGCCCGCGCCATGCCGCGCATCTTGTCCATCTTGTGCAGGAAGCGGGGCAGCCATTCGGCGCCGTTCTCCACGCTCGCCATTCTGAGCTTGGGAAAGCGCGCAAAAAAATTGGCATAAACATAGGACGACAGGGTCATCATCACGGGGATTTCACTGAAGGTCCACATCCACTGCCAGGCGCTCTGCCCCTTGCGGCGATTGCGCAGCGGCTCCTCGCCCCACTGGCGGACGACATGATGCAGGAAGCTGGCATCGCCGACGTGATAGGTGATCAGCACTCCGGCCTCGTTCAGCACGCTCCAGAGCGGATCGTAATAGGAATCGGCCGGTGCGCGGCCATCCATGCCGGGCCCCATCGGCAGCGTCACCGCCCGGCAGCCATTCTGGATCAGCCATTTGGCCTCGTTCACTGCCCAGTCGAGATCCCAGAGAGCCAGAATCGGCGTGGGATAGACCCGGTCCTTGTAATTGAAGGTCCATTCGTCGAGGATGAAATGGTTATAGGCATGGAGCGCAGCGCACGGTCCCGCCCAGCTGCCCTTTTGCAGGCCGAACACATAGAGCCAGCCGAACGTCGAAACCATTACTCCGGGGAACAAAAGACAAGACTCGACGCCGAACTCGTCGAGCTTTTGGACTCGCCCTTTCAGCGTGTACATGTCCGGCTGGATCGGGATGCGCACGTCCATTTCCTTGCCCTGGGCCACTGCGGCAAGCCACTCCTTCAGCTTGCCGGGAGGAAACACGACTCCGTCGGCGAACTCGGTGTTCTCCACCTTATGCTTACCCAGAAACAGGGAATACTCTCCAGCATCATCGTATTTGCTCTGAATGAGCCAATCCTCGTGATACTTTTCCGGCAAATACTTTGCCATCATCGAGAAATTCAATTCCTGGATGTGCGAGTCCGAGTCAAAGATAGGCCCGTTATATACCGGCGTGTTTTGACCTTGGTCTCGTTTCTTCAGTGGTGTCACAGTCATGTGGCCGTCTCCTCACTCTGCGTGAAATATCTCTAGAGCCCCGCTGGGCCTCTTACCAACCCTTGCCCGACGCAGCCAAGCGCTCGAGCAGCGGCGCGGGGCGATAGCGAGGACCCAGGCGCGTGCTCAGCTCCTCCATGGTCGCGAGGATTCGCTCGAGACCGTAGCGCTCAGCCCAGAACATCGGTCCCCCGAGATGCTTCGGAAAGCCGTACCCATGACAACAGGTTACGTCGATGTCGCTTGCCCGTAACGCGATTCCCTCATCGAGAATCTTCGCGCCCTCATTGACGAGCGGCGAAAGCATGCGGGGCATGATCTCCTCATCCGCGACTTTGCGGCGCGTGATGCCAAGCTCAGCGGCGACCTGCTCGAAGACTTTGGTCACTTCCGGATCGGAAATGGCCTTGCGGCCGTCATAGCGGTAAAAGCCCGCGCCGCTCTTCTGACCCTTGCGCCCGGTAGCGAGCAGGCGCTCGAGGATGGGTGAGATCCGCTCCTCCTTGGGCAAGCTCGGGGCACGCGCCTTGCGCACCAGTGCCGTGACGTCGAGCCCGATCAGATCCCTCACCGCGACCGGCCCCATGGCCATGCCGAAATCGAGCGCGACGCGGTCGATCTGCTCGGGCGTAGCGCCCTCCTCGATCAGATACTCCCAAGCATAGTTGTAAAACTGGAACATTCGATTGCCGATGAACCCCTCGCAATTGCCGGCCAACACCACGATCTTGTCGATGGTCTTGCCGAGCTCCATCACCGTGGCGATAGTCTCTGGCGAGCTTTTCGCGCCGCGCACATTCTCCAGCAGCTTCATGACATTGGCCGGGCTGAAAAAATGTGTTCCGATGACCTTGTCCGGCCGCGATGTCACGCTCGCGATGTGATCGATGTTCAGGCTCGAGGTATTCGAGGCGAGGATGGCGTGCGGTGAGGCGAGACGGTCGAGCTTGCCGAATATTTCCTTCTTGAGCGCCATGTCCTCGAAGACCGCTTCGATCACCAGGTCAACATCACCGACAGCGGCGTAGTCCGTGGTCGGTGTGATGCGCGCCATCGCGGCACGCATCTGGTCCGGCGTCGTGCTGCCGCGCTCGACCGAGATTGCATAGTTCTTCTCGACGATGCCGATGCCCTTGCGCACCGCCTCCTCGGACACATCGATCAGCACCGCGGGAATGCCCGCATTAGCGAAGCACATCGCAATTCCGCCGCCCATGGTGCCGGAACCGATCACGGCGACCTTGCGTACGGGCAAAGGCTTGCTTGCGTCGAGGCCTGGGATCTTGCGTGCATCACGCTCCGCCTTGAACTGATACACCAGGGCGGCGTGCTGGGGGCTGTTTCGGCACGCCTCGGAAACCTCCTGCTCCAGGCGGTCGCCAACTTCGAACGGCTCGCGGCAGGCGACCTCCACAGCGTCGATACATTTCCAGGGTGCGAGCTGCCCCCGCGCGCGTCGTTCGATCTTCTTGCGGAAGTCCGCGAAGATCTTCGGGTCGACACCGCGAACCTTGTCGTCCGTGCGGCTCGTTACACGCAAAGGCCGCCGCTCGCTGACCGCGCGTCGGGCAAAGGCGACGGCCTCAGCACGTAGATCGCCGTCCACCAGCTGGTCGAAGAGTCCTTGATCGAGGCCGAATTGCGCGTCGAAATGCTTGCCGGAGGTGATAATTTCCAGCGCGATCTCAGGACCGACGAGGCGCGGCAGGCGCTGCGTTCCGCCCGCACCTGGGATGATACCGATGTTCACTTCAGGCAAGCCGAGCTTCGCATCGCGCCGGGCGATGCGCCAATGACAGGCGAGCGCAAGCTCGAGACCGCCGCCGAGGGCCGTGCCGTGGATCGCTGCGATCACCGGCTTTTCGCTCGCTTCAATCGCCTGCTGAATATGACGCAGCCGCGGATCCTTGATCGGCCCCTTGAACTCGTTGATGTCGGCTCCGGCGATGAAGGTGCGGCCTGCGCAGATGAGCACGACCGACTCTACATTGGCATCGGTACTGGCTCGCTTAAGGCCCTCATACAGGCCCTCGCGCACCGCATGACCGAGAACATTCACCGGCGGGTTGTCGACCGTCAAAATGGCAACGTCGCGGTCGGTCTCGTAATTCACCACAGCCATCTTCGTTTCCCTCTCAGCTTTAGGTACCGTGGTGCAAGCGGTCTGTCAGATATTGTCGCCGGCGGCGTGTGCGCACGCACGTTTTTCCCGGAGTCGGGATCGGGCTGTCCTTCGGGTCGCCATCATAGCGTAGAAGGGTCTCGAACCGACATACGCGGCTCTTGATCACGCATGTGATAAATCGGATAGGCTAAGGAGAGCCGCTTGCCAATCTGCGGGCGAGGGCGCGATGTTAGCGCGGTTTATTCCAAGGGTTACCCGGGAGGAGTTGGCATGACGGAAGACGCTGCGGAGCTTGATGCTCTGCGCAATAGCATTCGCCGTGTGCTGACCGAACATGCCTCGCGCGAGCGCGTCCAGCGTTTTGTCAAGTCGAGCGACCTATACGATAAGGCGCTGTGGGACGAAGCAGTGAATCTCGGATGGCTGGCTTTATCCGTTCCGGAGGACAACGGCGGACTCGGTCTTGGCATGAACGGCGCTGCGCTCCTTTACGAGGAGCTCGGACGGAGCTTGGCGCCCGTGCCGGTGCTCGGAACCCTGCTGGTGGCCGAGGCGGTAGCCGCGGCGGGTACGGCCGCACAGAAGGCGGCGTGGCTGCCAGATCTCGCCTCCGGCGCTGCACCGGCTTCATTGGAAGTGATTGATCCCAAGCGCAGGGCGCCGTCCGTGCGGCTGCGGCGTCGGCCCGATGGCGCCCTCGTGCTCTCCGGATATGCACGTGATCTGCTCGACGGAGCGGCCGCCTCGGTCTTGCTCCTCACCGTCCAGGGCGAGGACGGCGCTCTTTACCTCGTGCTCGTGCGGCCTCGCGAGGACGCCGTGACGGTCCAAGCCGAGGCCCTCGTTGACCGTACCCGGCATCTGGCACACGCCCATTTTGACGATCTCGTGCTTCCCGCCGACCGCCAGCTCGGCGAAGTGCCGTTGAGGGCCGGTCTGAGCGATGAGTTGCTGGGACACGCGGCACTCGCGCTCGCCTGCGACGGGCTAGGCCTGGCCGATGCAGTACTCACGCTCACCGTCGAATATCTCAAAACGCGCGTACAGTTCGGCAAGCCCATTGGCTCGTTCCAAGCGCTGAAGCATCGCTGCGCAAACCACAAGGTGGCGCTCGAGTCGGTGCGCGCCATGACTTACGAGGCGGTGCGCCACTGGGCTGAGGGCCGCGGCGACGCCGCGGCTCGATCCTCTCTCGCCAAAGCCCATGCTTGCGATATGGCAACAGTTATTGCTACCGATGCTGTCCAGCTCCATGGCGGCATCGGCTTTACCTGGGAGCATTCCTGCCATCTCTTTCTGAAGCGAGCCAAACTCAACGAGGCGCTATTCGGCACGCGCGCGGCTCATGAGGACCGCGCAGCGGCGTTGCTTCTCGATCCCAGCGCCGCGGCATGAGAAGGAACGGACAGTGACGCGCCGCTTCGATCCGATCGCCAAGAAGAACGATTTAGAGGCCTTCCGCCACGAAATTCGCGCGTGGCTTCAGGCCACGATCCCGCCCAACTGGCACGAGACGATGGCCGACGCCGATGAGCGCCGGTTTGTCGAGTTTCAGCGCGACTGGTTCGTCGAGATGAAGAAAGTGGGCCTCGGTACGCCGCATTGGCCGAAGGACTGGGGCGGCCCCGATCTGTCGCTGCGCCATCAGGTCATCATATTCGAAGAGATAGCGCAGATGGACGCGCCGACCGCGGATCTATACACCATCACACTCTATCATCTGCCGGCGACTCTTTTCGGATACGGGACACCCGCGCAACGTGAACGCTATCTCAAGGGCGCACTCGAGCGAAACGAGGTCTGGTGCCAAGGCTTCTCCGAGCCCAATGCGGGCTCCGACCTGGCTTCGCTCAGGACGCGCGCCGAGCGCAAGGGCGACAGCTACGTCGTCAACGGCCAGAAGATCTGGTCATCCTTCGGCGCTCATGCCGATTACTGCCTGCTGCTCGCGCGCACCGATCCCAACGCGCCGAAGCATGCCGGGATCTCCTATTTTATTCTCGACATGAAATCGCCGGGCGTGACCGTTCGGCCGATCCAGCAGGCCACCGGCAGAGCGGAGTTCACGGAAATTTATCTTGATAACGTCGTCATCCCGGTCGAGAACCGGATCGGCAATGAAAACGAGGGGTGGAGCATCGCCCAATCGACACTGTCGGCTGAGCGCGGGCTCATCATTTTCGAGCATTCCGAGCGCCTGGCACGTATGCTCGAACGCGATCTCGATGCGGCGCGCAAGGGCGGGGCAGCGTGGTGCCAGGACGATGAGTTCCGGCGCGCCTATGTGCGCATCGTCGCCGATATGTACGGGCTGCGTGCGCTCATCCGTAAGATGCTCTCCGAAATCGAGGCTAATCCCGAGATGGGCGGCGCATTGATGCCCCCGCTGATCAAGCTCCATTACTCCGAACTCTTGCGCCGCTACACCGAGCTACGGTTGCGCATCGGAGGCTTGTCCACGCAGCGGCGCGAGCCGGTTCCCATGGCCGGGGGTTACGTGAGCACCAACCTTATGTATGATTTTCTCTGGAGCTATGCTTGGACGATCGCGGCGGGCACCAATGAGATCATTCGCACCATCGTCGCGGAGCGTATTCTAGGGCTGCCCCGGTGAACGACCTTGCTGCGCCAGTCTCGGTTTCGCCGAACCATCGCTTCGACGAGGCTGCGCTGGCACGCTTCCTGCGCGGCAAGCTAGCGGGCTTCGACGCACAGATCGAAGTGCGGCAGTACCAGGGCGGCCAGTCGAATCCGACCTACCGTATCGGCACGCCGGCAGGCAACTATGTGCTGCGCAAGAAGCCGGCGGGGAAGCTGCTCCCCTCCGCCCACGCGGTCGATCGAGAATTCACCGTGATGCGGGCCCTCGCAGGCCACGTTCCTGTGCCGAAGATGTATCTGCTCTGCGACGATGAGAGCGTCCTCGGACAACCGTTCTACGTCATGGAGCACATCGACGGCCGGGTTATGCCCGATGCGCGGCTGCTCGATGCGCCGCGCGACGAGCGCCGCGCGCTGTGCCTGGAACTC
>Ga0302325_10000615_pt1 | contig 96840 bp, 71 predicted proteins | sample Palsa_T0_2_FD_201948 | JGI IMG/M metagenome (GOLD analysis project Ga0302325, IMG submission 201948) | Peat permafrost microbial communities from Stordalen Mire near Abisko, Sweden - Palsa_T0_2 | ecosystem: Environmental > Terrestrial > Soil > Palsa > Peat permafrost | place: Sweden: Abisko...
CCCCAACCCAGCCGGGATGGCGGAACTGGCAGACGCAGCGGACTCAAAATCCGCCGATCGCAAGGTCGTGGGGGTTCGACCCCCCCTCCCGGCACCATAAAATCAACCATTTACAGTGGAATTATTTCCACAATCCATCAAGAGCACACTGCGTCCATTGGACGTCACAAGGATGTCTGCTTGCTGCGCTTCCCCCGCCAATACAGTGCAAGGCCGATCAGGATTGATACGGATGTCCCGGCAGCCAGCTCAAGTCCAAATCCGAGCTTGCTCGCAGCGTCGTCTGGCGGAAACAGGGAAACAACAATGCCAATCAGGACTACCAGGAAGCCGAGGCCGCCAGCGATCCAGACGCCTGGGATTCCGCCGGGTACCAGGATTGCATGGGGATTATCCTTCCGGTCATTGCGGTAGGCGAGCTTGATAACCGCCGCGAACATGTAGAGGAATGGAATGAAGTAGAGAATGATCGCGGCGTCGATCAGCTTCTGATAGGCGCCTTGAGTCGTCTCATTGATCTGGCTGCCAAGCAGGATCGCGGCAGAGATTGACGCTTGAATCAGAATGGAGACATAAGGGGTCTTCCAACGCGGATGAATCTTTCCGAACGCCGCGGGCAGGTAGCGGTCGACTCCGACAACAAAGGGCACGCGAGCGATTCCGGCCACCGTGCTGCCCACGCCGCCTGCATTGCCCGCGGTTACGAGAATGGCGGCCAGGATTCCGAGGAATCCGACGCGCAGAGCAACCGAACCGATGGTGATGGCGTGAAAGACGCCGCTCTGTGGATCGAGGCCGGCAGCGGGCACCAGCACCAAAATTGCAAAGGTACCGGCGATGTACATCAGCGCGATGAGCGCGCCCGCGCCGAAGACCGCCCGCGGCAAAGTGCGCCGCGGATCGCGCACTTCCTCGCTCATGGCCGACACAAGTTCAAGGCCCGTAAACGCAAAGGCGATCTGCGACCAGAAATTCACAGTGCCCCAGTTCCATGCCGGCATCATGTTGGCGACGGTGAAATGTGTCGCGGAGCCGTTGCGCCAGCAGACAACGGCGGCGATCCCCACCAGCATCAGCAGTGGCAGATACGTCCCTACCCCGCCCGCATTCTGCAGCCACTTGCCAATGTTGAGGCCGACGATGTTCAGGACCACGGCAACCAGAAGAATGGCGAGAGAAACCGCCAGTTGATACGTCCTGTCCGCCGCCAGAATGGAGCCGCGTCCGCCGATGACGTACGCAGACATGGAAGCACTGGCAAGGAGCAAGCCGGGAAAATAGAAAAACGTGTAAATCCAGTAAGTCCATCCGGCCACAAATCCATGGAAGGGCCCGAAGGCCTCGCGGGACCAGACGTAGAGGCCGCCTTCTTCAGGGAATCGCGACGAGAGCTCGTTGATGACAAATGCGCCGGGGACAAAGAAAAAAACTGCGGCAATGACCCAGAGGCTGATGGAGGAAGTGCCATTGTGGCCTGCCGCGGCGATCCATCGAGGCCCCAAAACCGTGGCGATGTTGAACAGCAATACATCCCAAAAGCCCATGGTTTTGCGCAGTTGTGATTTGGTGTCGAGCGAGGCCGGCGATGAATTCGTCATTCATTCCTCTTGGAATTGCGAACTGCCCCAAACCGCATGGGGGAATCATAAAGGTACGGGGTGGATGGAAATCTCGAAATCGACAGACTAAATCACCGCCTGGGGTCGCCCGGAATCCGGGACAGTTTTGAAGCACGGATGCCGATGGAGTAGACTTACGCGGAATTCAGTTTTCCAATGCGGAACGTCTGAATCCATCGAAGCCATCCACCCAATGAGAAGGGATTTGTCATTCATGAAAAGATCCATTTGCGGTTTCATTTGCCTGTTGCTGCTTGCAACGGCGGTTCGCGCACAGGACAAAAAGACGAACGGCTTGCCGCCGCTGATCGACCGCGAACTGATCTTCGGCAATCCCGAGATTGCTGGGGCACAGATCTCTCCCAACGGTCAGTTCATTGCGTTCCTGAAGCCGTGGAAGGATACGCGCAACGTGTACGTGAAGGCAGTTGCGGAGCCATTCAGCGCGGCGCGGCTGATGACCACGGAGAGCAAGCGCCCGGTGGCCGGCTACTTCTGGACGCGGGACAGCAAGTACATTCTCTACGTAAAGGATAACGATGGTGACGAGAACTTCAATGTGTATGCGGTCGATCCTTCGGCGACGCCGGCGGCGGGTGCAGATGCGCCGCCTTCCCGCGATTTGACCGGATTGAAGGGCGTGCGCGTGATTCCCTTTGAGCTTCCGAAGAGCGATCCCGATGTTGTGTATATCGGATTGAACGATCGCGACAAGGCGTGGCACGACCTTTACAAGCTGAAGATTTCCACCGGGGAAAAGACGCTGCTGCGCAAGAATACCGATCGCGTGACCGATTGGAGCTTTGATCTGAAGGGCCAGTTGCGGCTGGCTACGCGCAATGCGGAAAACGGCGACACGGAGATTCTGCGCGTGGATGCGGACAAGCTTGCACCGATCTATTCCTGCACGGTGTTTGAGACTTGCAACACGCTACACTTCTCGACCGATGGCAGTCACGTGTACATGGAGACGAACAAGGGCGCGGACCTGATTTCGCTGGCGCTGCTCGATCCAGCGACTGGCAAGACAGAAAAGGTGGAGTCCGATCCGCTGGGCAAGGTGGACCTTGGCGGCGCGCTGTTTTCAGAAGCGACCGATGAGCTGGTGGAGACGTGGTATATCGACGCCCGTGCCAAGACTTACTTCAAAGACAAGGCTTACGGAGCGGACAATCACTGGCTCGAAGAGCATTACAAGGGCAAAGAGATCAGCGTGGTTTCGCGCACGCGGGACGAAAGATACTGGCTCTTCACCGCGGCCAGCGATACGGAGCCAGGAGAGACGGTGCTGTTCGACCGCAAGACCCGCGCACTTACGCCGCAATACTCAATACGAGAAAAACTGCCCCGCGCGGACCTGGCGGAGATGAAGCCCATCACTTACAAATCTTCAGATGGGCTGGAGATTCCGGCGTATCTTACGCTGCCCAGGGGCGTACCGGCGAAGAACCTGCCTACGTTGATCGTTCCCCATGGAGGCCCGTGGGCCCGCGACGACTGGGGATATAACACGCTGGCGCAGTTTTTCGCCAACCGCGGCTACGCCGTGTTGGAGCCGAACTTCCGAGGTTCGACGGGCTACGGAAGAAAGTTTCTGGACGCGGGAAACCTGCAATGGGGACTCACCATGCAGGACGACATTACCTGGGGCGTGAAATACCTGATTGCTGAAGGTATTGCCGATCCTAAACACGTGGGCATTCTAGGCGGGTCGTATGGAGGGTACGCGACGCTGGCGGGTGTTGCGTTTACACCGGATGTTTACGCGGCGGCAGTTGATATCTGCGGGCCATCGAACCTGATCACGTTGATGGAGTCGATTCCACCCTATTGGGAGGCGGCGCGGAAGACGTTCGCGGTGCGCATGGGCGACGTGAGCACGCCGGATGGGAAGAAGGTGCTGCAAGCTGCATCGCCGCTGAATTCGACGGACAAGATCAAGACGCCTTTGCTGGTGGCGCAGGGAGCCAACGACCCGCGCGTGAACCGTCGCGAGGCTGAGCAGATTGTGATTGCGCTCCGTGACCGCGGATTCCCGGTGGACTATGTGCTGGCTCCGGATGAGGGTCACGGGTTTGCGCGGCCGGTGAACAACCTGGCGTTGTTCATGGAGTCGGAGAAGTTTCTCGCGCAGTATCTCGGCGGCCGATTCCAGGAGGGCGGCTCGGCGGAATCCGTGGCGCGCCTCAAGGAAATCACCGTGGATCCGAAGACGGTGGTCCTGGCGAAAGCTGTCGATGCGAATGCAGTGGGAGTGCCCAAGCCGGCCGGCGATCTACAGGCGGGCACGTACAACTACCAGGTGACGATCGAGATGGGCGGTCAAAAAATCAGCATGAAGGTTTCCACTGCCATTACCGACGGCGGATCTTCATGGACAGCGGTGGACACAATGGACACGCCGCAAGGCTCTGCGACCGACACGGCGTCGATCGCCAAGTCAACCCTGTTGCTCCAAAAGCGCAGCCTGAAGCAAGGGACTGTCGACATCGAGCTGGCTTATGCCGGCGACAAGGCAACCGGCACCATGAGCATGAACGGGCAGGAGAAGCCGATCGCTGCCGACCTTGGCGGACCCGTCTTTGCGGATGCGGCCGGCGCGGACCAGGTGATCGCGACGCTGCCGCTTGCGGTGGGTTATGCCACCACGTTTCGCAACTTCGACGTTCAGACGCAGAAAGTCAAACTGCAGCAGTTGAATGTGCCCGCCACCGAAAACGTAACCGTGCCCGCGGGAAGTTTCGACGCGTTTCGCGTGGAAATTACCTCGCCCGATGGGAGCGCGGACAAAAAGACACTGTGGGTGGCGAAGGACTCACATAAAGTGGTGAAGGTCTCGGCGGTAATTGCCGCCATGGGCGGAGCCGTGATGACCGAGGAACTGACCGAGTAAGCGGGAGATACGGGCGAGAGGCGCTGAGCCAGCATGCAGAGAGCGATCAGAATCTACGCCCGGTCCCCGGCTTGGGCGCCTTTCGTCGCCGTTGCTTGCTATGAGAGCACGTGGCGCTGTGAGCCCGGCTCCCTTTCCTTCTTGAGCGCTCATTTGACGAGCCGAAGCGGTTTCGCATCGCCGGCAGCGGCCTTGTCGGTTTCCACCTCACGCACCGCCAGATGATCGTACCAGGTGAACTTGAGAATCGCCGACGTAACCAGGATGGTGGCCAGCGCCAGCCCCGCGCGATTGTATTCATGAATCACGATGTAGAGCGGCAACGCCACAAGCGCAATCTGCCAAACTATGCCCACCGCAATGTTGAACATGTCGCGGAAAAAGTCCTTGTTGCGTTTGAAACCGGGATCCTCAGCGAGAACCTTCTTGAGGACAGGCCCCCAGAAACCCCATGGACGAACCCGGCGGTAAAAATCCATGAGGATTGCGTCATCTTCCGGCTTGGTCAGCAGCGTGCCGAGCAGGCATCCGATCAGCGAAATTCCCACCACGATGGGGAAGATGATAACCACGTCCATATTGATGGAGTAAGTCGCCAGCAGGTGCTTTACGACCGGCAACTGCGAGACTATCGAAGGCATGCCGAGAGCGGATGCGATACCCGTAATCATTCCCCAGAAGTAGCCGTAACCGTTGAAGCGCCACCAATACCACTTCAAGACATTTGACGCCGTGTAGCCGCCCCACAACCCTGAGACAATCCACACCACAACTGCATTCACCGATGTAACCTTCCAGCCGATGGCAACGCCGATTACCACCACGGCGAACGAGGCCAGGTAGCTGAGGCGCACATAGGTTTTGGGCGACGCATTCGGATTGATAAAGCGCTTGTAAATGTCGTTGACGAAGTACGGCGGCGCGGCGTTCACCGTGGCGGCAAAGTTCGACATGAAGGCTGCCAGCAGCCCGGCGATCAAGAAGCCCAACAGTCCCATCGGAACAAAGCGGCCGAGTGCATATGGCAGCACCAGTTCGAAGTCCATGTTGGTTCCCATGGCGCGCAGGTTAGGCCCATAGAAGGCAGCGGCGAGCACCGTAAGCCCGATGACAAGAAAATACCGCGGTGGCGTGAGCACAATATTCACCCAGGCAGACATCATGGACGCCTCGCGCGGGGTCTTGGCCGAGAGCACGCGCTGCATATCGTAGTTAGGCGCCGGTCCTGCGGCGGAGATGGGAATCCCCTTGAACAACAGCATGACGACAAAAAAACCGAACAGCCCATAGCCGTCCTGTGCGACCTTGTCGTTGGCCGCGGGCAGCAGCGTATTCCAATCGAGATTCAAATGCCAGCCGAAGAAGATGTTGTCCCAGCCCGCTGGCACCACCCTGTGGAACATCTCCGGCGCCACTTTGCTCATGGCGATAATGCCTACAGAAAACGACGCTATGGACAGAATGAAGAACTGCACAACCTCAGTAATCACCACGCTGATCATGCCGCCCTTGATCACGTAGATGGCCGTGATGGCGATGAGAATCAGCGCGTATTCATTGGCCGAAAGATGCCACGGCAGAAACGTTTGAGCAAACTTGCCGATGCCTTTGAACGCGTAACTGAAGAAGCCGATGATGCTGACGAACGCGTAAATGACCACGATGAGATGCGACAACTGCGCCCCGGTCCCGGTGCCGAAGCGTGTCTTGATCCACTCCGCTCCGGTCATCACGTTTGAGCGGCGCAGCCACGCCGACAGATACACCATGAGAAATATCTGGTTGAACGTCGGCCAGAGCCACGGAATCCAAACGCTCTTCAGCCCGTAGACAAACATCCACGAGACCAGCAGCATGGTGCCGCTGATGTCGAACATACCGGATGCATTGGAGATGCCAAGCATGTACCAGGGCATGGTGTTGCCGCCGAGAAAGTAGTTCTGCATGCTCTGCGAAGCGCGGTGCGAAACCCAGTAGCCGATCAACACCGTGCTGATGAGATACGCTACAATGATGGCGATGTCGATTGCGTGAAGGTGCATTGAATCCCTCGATTCCGGCCTGCGCTTTCTTGAACTCTCAAATGCAGTCCGGCTACGGTAGTTCGCCGGCCAGCAAAAACACCAGCGCCGCCTGCCAGTTGATGCAAATCTCATTACTCGCATACGAAGCTAACTGATCGGCATAGACCTTCGCCGGCGGCAGATCTCTCGGCAGTTTTGCCAGCACTGCATCGTTCCGCCCGGCATTCGGGCCGCCGGATAACAAGCCCGGCCACGCGGCGCCTTTTGCGCCGCTGGGACGGTGATGCGGATGCTGAAACGGATTTTCTCCGACCTGCGTAACCCACGACAGAGAAAAAGTATTTCGTCCCAGCAGATAGTGAAGGTTATCGCGCGCCGCATCAGCGAAACTCAAATCGGGCGAGAACTGGTTCGCGATTAGCAGATACATGCCATAGCCCGCGGCCACTCCATTCGAGCCCCACACATAGTCCGCCGTCTTCATGCTGATGTGGTATGGGTTGACGCGGGTCCGTTTGACGACTTCGTGCGCGGCGGCCAATGTTCGCTGGCGAATTGCATCCACGGCTTTGGCGTCCGCAACCTTCTGCCTGGAGAGCGCGTAGCTCCACAGACCCATGGGAGCCACCTGGCTCCAACTCTCACCCGGGGGAGAATCCAGCGTGGACAGAAACTGCGCGTAGTTCTGCAAGAAGTAGTCGTTGAACGCCGCCTCGCCTGTGGTGCGAGCGAGTTCGGCCCCGGCCCAAAGGCGCTCGTCGCTGCAGTTGCGGTCGCCGTACTCGCCTGTGGAAACGCCGGGAGGATTGCGAAACGTAACATTGGGATTCTTCTCGGCCCACGCCCAGGCGCGCCGTGCGGCTTCAAGATTCCGCGCCGCGAACTGCGCGTCAAACGGCTGATAAACGCGCGCTGCTATGGCGGCCACGGCAGCAAGATCGGCAGTGGCACAGGTGCTCTTGTACGGCGCAGAGCCAGTGCCGATCACTTCGCTGGACAGCGTATCGGCCTGCGGCGCAACGAAGCCGGAGAAGTGGTCGCTGGTCTGCTTGTGCCAGACGCCTCCGTCGCCGTCCTGCATTTTTAGCATCCACTCCAGGTTCCATCGCGCCTCATTCAAAATGTCCGGAGTCCCGTTGCCGGTCTCGGGAATCTTGAGTTGGATGCCTTTGAGTTTGGCGCCAAAGATCTCCCATGCCGTGAGCAGCGTGCCAGTGCTGATGCCGGAGTTGACCATGTAGCGGCCATAGTCGCCCGCATCGTGCCAGCCGCCGATATTGTCGCGCTCTCCCTTGGCGCCAGACGAGGGACCAAACTCGCCGTGCAGGTGGCAGGCGGGATGGCTGAAGCCCGGGAACTCCGAGCCCATGTCCACGACCGTGCCGCAGCGCTGGCCGTAAAAACCGCGCATCGCCATGTAGTAGGTGTGCTCATAGACATTTTTGCCCAGCGTGAAATTCCAACTTCTTCCTACGCCGGGAATTTCAAGATAGTAAGTCCCCGGACTACGAAAGCTGGAGAAATCCGCAGCCTGCACCTGGTCGCCGGTGTCAGCGTCGGGCTGATCGGGTGTGAGATCGGCGCGAAACACCACCTTGCCATCGCTGGAGCGCTTCAGCTCAAAATCCTTACCCGGCGCGCTGACGATGGCCACCTTGGGACCGTCCAGCGGATAGCCCACCTGATCCACCTTGATGGCGGTAGTCGGAGGCTGCGCTCCACGAGCGCGCGCCAGAGGAATAATGACGAGGGCGGCGAAGATGGCCAGGAGCAGCAGCTCCCGGAACGATCGCGAATTCCATCGAGAAATCAAGGGTGACAGGAACAAAGAACTTGCCATGATTGCCGATTTGCCTCGCGCAAGCGCCCACCGCAGGTCAAGGAAAACGTGCGGAGGTCTCAAATCAGCCTGAAATCCTGCCGCGATTCCGGACACAGCTAGCAATATCCTGATTTGGCTTGCGCTGATACTTTTGCACACTCAGGCAACAATGCGCAAATGGATTTCATCAATTCTGAGGCGCCGCGAACTCTTCTACAAAATCGATTGATTAGGCTTTATTTCTGAGGCTATACTTGGCGCACGTTTTCCACAAAGAAAGCAGGCGTATGAAGTTCGGCTATTTCGACGATCAGAATCGCGAATACGTGATCACCCAACCCGAAACTCCGTTGCCGTGGATCAATTACCTGGGTTGCCAGGCGTACTTCGGCATCATTTCAAATACCGCGGGCGGTTATTCGTTCTATCGCGACGCGCGACTGCGCAGGCTGACTCGATACCGCTATAACAATGTGCCATTCGATTTCGGTGGGCGATATGTTTACCTGCGCGACGACGAGTCGAAGCAGTTCTGGTCGCCAAGCTGGCAGCCAACGCGAAATGATCTCACAGATTACACATGCCGGCATGGCATGGGCTATACAGTCATCGGGTCGTCGTTCAACGGCATCGAAGCGCGCACGCGCTACTTCGTCCCGCTCGATGAGAACCTGGAGATCTGGCAATTGACGGTCACCAATCGGCGGCCGGCGAAGGCGACGCTTTCCGGATTCGCCAGCATTGAGTTCTGCCTGTGGGACGCGCAGGACGACGCGACAAATTTTCAGCGCAACTTCAATACCGGCCAGGTAGAGGTGGAAGACGGCGTCATCTATCACAAGACCGAATACCGCGAGCGCCGCAACCACTTCGCTTACTTCGCCTGCTCCGAGCCCGTCCGCTTTGACACACAGCGCGAGGCGTTCCTCGGCCGCTATCGCGGCTGGGACAAGCCGGCAACAGTTGAGGCCGGCGAGTTGACCAATTCCATTGCCTATGGCTGGTCGCCCATTGGCGCGCACCAGGTGAAGCTCGAGCTCGCGCCAGGCGAGACGCGGCAAATCGTGTTTGTGCTTGGCTATCACGAAAATCCTGTCGACGGCAAATTCGACCCTCCCGGCTCGCAGACCATCAATAAACGCACAGTGAAGCCGACGATTGCAAAATATCTTCGCAGCGATGAAGCCGATGCTGCCTTCGAGAAATTACGCGCATATTGGGAGAGGACGCTGAGGGTCTTCCAGGTCAACACGCCGGACATTCACACCAACCGCATGGTGAATATCTGGAACGCGTATCAGTGCATGGCTACATTCAATATGTCGCGGTCTGCGTCCTTCTACGAGTCGGGCATTGGCCGCGGCCTCGGCTTTCGCGATTCGAATCAGGATCTGCTTGGCTTTGTGCACATGGTCCCTTCGCGGGCCCGCGAGCGTATCCTCGATCTGGCCGCCACGCAACTGCCCACCGGTGGCGCTTACCACCAATACCAGCCGCTCACCAAGCGCGGCAACAACGATATAGGCGGCGGTTTCAACGACGATCCACACTGGCTCATCGTTGGCGTCAGCGCGTATCTTAAGGAAACCGGCGACTGGAGCATCCTGGACGAACCGGTGCAGTACGACAACGAGCCCGGCTCCGAGCATCCGCTCTATGAGCACCTGCAACGAAGCTTCAATTACACGCTCGCGCGGCTCGGGCCACATGGGCTTCCGCTGATCGGACGCGCCGACTGGAATGATTGTCTGAATCTCAATTGCTTCTCCGACACGCCGGGACAGAGCTTTCAGACCACCACCAATAAGGACGGCAAAGTCGCCGAGTCCGTTTTTATTGCGGGCCTGTTCGTTTACGCAGGCCGCGAGCTTGCAGGCATCGCAGAAAAGCGCGAGCTCGATGAAGAAGCGGCCACGTATCGAGCCGAAGCTGAGAAAATGCAGGGAGTGATCTACCAGCACGGATGGGACGGCGAGTGGTTCTTGCGCGCGTACGACGATTTCGGCCACAAGATCGGGTCGAAAGAATGCGAAGAAGGCAAGATTTTTATCGAGTCCAACGGCTTCTGCGCGCTGGCCGGCATTGGCCTGGAAGACGGCAAGGCCGCGAGCGCCATGAATGCCGTGGCGACGCATCTGGCTACTAAACACGGCATCGTGGTGCAGCAACCGGCGTATTCCAGATACTATTTGCAGCTTGGAGAAATTTCGTCGTACCCGCCGGGCTACAAGGAGAATGCGGGCATCTTCTGCCATGTGAATCCGTGGGTGATGATCGGCGAAACGCGCCTGGGACGCGGCGATGCGGCGCACGACTACTACAGTCGCATCAATCCCTCGGCCCGCGAAGAGATCGGCGACCTGCATCGCTGCGAGCCGTATGTTTATGCGCAAATGATCGCCGGCAAAGATGCTCCCACGTTTGGCGAGGCGAAGAATTCGTGGCTTACCGGAACGGCAGCGTGGAACTACTACGCCATCGTCCAGTGGATTCTTGGCATTCGCACTTCGCTCGATGGTTTGGAGATTTCGCCCGTGATTCCGAAAAGCTGGCCGGGGTTTACTGCGATGCGAACCTTTCGCGGAGTAGTCTACAAGATCGCCATCGAACGCAAGGGCGACGGGAATTCGATTGCACTGACAGTTGACGGCGTGCCGATCGACGGCAACGTTGTGCATGCGCCCTCTGATCGCCGCAAGGAAGTTGTCGTGCGCGGTATCCTGAGCTAACGGCTTGAACCAAGGAGAAGATTGTGTACATCGCAAACGAACAACGCTACGACACCATGCAATACCGCCGTTCCGGCCGCAGCGGCGTGAAGCTCCCGCTCATATCGCTCGGCCTGTGGCACAACTTTGGCGGCGTGGACACATTTGAAAACGGCCGCGCCATGGTGCGCCGCGCCTTCGACCTCGGCATCACACACTTCGATCTGGCCAACAACTACGGGCCGCCGCCGGGGAGCGCGGAGTCGAACTTCGGCGAGATTCTGCGCCTCGATCTGAAGCCATATCGCGACGAACTCATCATCAGCTCAAAGGCCGGATGGGGCATGTGGCCCGGCCCCTACGGCGATTGGGGATCGCGCAAGTACCTGCTTGCCAGTCTCGACCAGAGTCTCAAGCGAATGGGACTCGAATATGTCGACATTTTCTACTCCCACCGTCCCGATCCGGAGACGCCGGTCGAGGAAACCATGGGCGCGCTCGACCAGGCGGTCCGCTCCGGCAAGGCGCTCTACGCCGGCATCTCCAGCTACGATGCGAAGCAGACCGCCTTAGCCGCGAAGATTCTGCACGAACTGGGCACACCCTGCCTGATTCATCAGCCGCGGTACTCCATGTTCTCGCGATGGGTTGAAGACGGCCTGCTCGATGTGCTGGGCAACGAGGGCATCGGCGGCATCGCCTTCTGTCCGCTGGCGCAGGGCCTGCTCACCGATCGCTACCTGCATGGAATTCCGAGCGACTCGCGCGCTAGCAAGCCGCATGGGTTCCTGAAGAAGAATGACATTGACGATCACCGGCTCCGCCAGGTGCGCGCGCTCGGCGAACTGGCCGCCGCACGTGGCCAGAGTCTCGCGCAGATGGCGCTTGCTTGGGTGCTTCGCGATGCTCGCATGACCTCCGCGTTGATAGGCGCAAGCCGGGTGGAGCAGATTGAGCAAAATGTGGCCGCGCTTGCCAATTTGGAGTTCCCACAGGACGAACTGCGCCGCATCGACGCGATTCTGGGCGGAGAGTGACTGGCATGAAGTTGCCCATGAAATCCGCGCTTCTTTGGGGGTTCGTTGCCGCGATTCCTTTGGAGCTCGCGAATTTCTGGCTCGCCATGCCGCCGATCGATGTTGGGTTTGCAGCGAACACGCGTTGGTACGAGTACATTCTGGCCGTCGAGTGGGTCATTCTGCATCTGCCCGGGCTCCTGTTATCGGGCTGGTTCGAGCAACGGGGCTTGGGAAGGTACGATGCATTTCTCTTGTTCGCCAGTGGCTACCTCGACACTGCACTGATGGTCGCGCTGGGCATCGTTTGTTTCCGGTTTATTCGCCGGATCATCAGAAAGCGCTCACGGAAACTTTCGCCACAGTTAGAGAGATGATTGTCTTCGGCTTGTTTCAGTGTTCCTGGAAGGAGAGGCGCCCAGGTGAGCGAATTACGGGAAAGGGTGGAAGCGGAGTTGCTTACCGGCATTCTGCCCTTCTGGCTCAATCGCACAATTGACGAAGAGTACGGCGGCTTTCGCGGGCAGATTGCGAATGACCTCACCGTCGATCCCCACGCGGCCAAGGGACTCATTCTCAATGTCCGCATTCTGTGGACATTTTCAAAAGCCTTCACCGTCTACAAAGATCCCGCATACCTTGCGGCCGCGCGCCGCGCGTACGAGTATCTCAGTCAACATTTCTGGGACGACGAATTCGGCGGCGTCTATTGGATGGTCGACTTTCAAGGTCGACCCGCAGACACCAAGAAGCGTATCTACGGGCAGGCGTTTACCGTCTACGCGTTGGCCGAGTATGCAAGTGCCACAGGCGAGCCGGAGCCTATTGACCGCGCGATGAGCCTAGTGTCTCAGATTGAGTTGGCTGGTCACGACGATGCACACGGCGGCTACTTCGAAACCTATGAGCGCGACTGGACGCTTGCCGTGGACCAGCGCCTGAGCGATGTGGACATGGACGAAAAGAAGTCAATGAACACGCATCTCCATATGCTTGAGGCCTACGCCACGCTGTTGCGCCATCATGAAGACGGGACGGTGCGCATCCGACTGCGGGAACTGATTGAGGTTTTCCTGAAATGCATCATCGATCCAGCAACGCAGCACTTCATTCTTTTCTTCGACGAGGAATGGCGGCCACGGTCAAACAAGATTTCGTTTGGACACGACATTGAAGGAAGCTGGCTGCTGTGCGAAGCCGCAGAAGTTCTTGGCGATGCGGAAGTTCTCGCTCGTGTGCGAGCCGGAGCGGTGAAGATGGCGCAGGCAGTCTACGAACAAGGCCTGGATGCGGATGGAGGACTTCTTTACGAAGCGGAGAAAACGGCGGAAGACCGGGCCGAGATCGTGGACACCGACAAGCATTGGTGGCCGCAGGCCGAAGCGGTGGTCGGATTCCTGAACGCGTACGAGCTCTCCAGCGGGCTGCACTTTCTGCGTGCGGCCGAACGATGCTGGGATTTCATCGAGAAACACATCATCGATCATGAGCGCGGCGAATGGTTCTGGCTGGTTTCGCGCGAGGGCGTCCCCGACGCAAAGCAGGATAAGGTGGGACCGTGGAAATGTCCCTACCACAACAGCCGTACCTGTTTTGAGGTGATGGAACGACTGGAGCGTCTGGAGCGGAATAGCAACCCAAGCGAAAAAACAAATCCAGAGAAAGCGTGAAGAGAGAAATGAATCAGGCAGAGTTCAAAAAGGCAGTTCAGCGGCTTTTCAAACAGCAGGAGAAGCTGCTGTCGCGGCGCAATCGCAAATCGCCGGGGGGCAACGGCATCTATGATCGCTACGAATTCCCCGTGCTGACTGCGGCGCACTCGCCCATCACCTGGCGCTACGATCTTGACAGGAAGACAAATCCGCTCCTGCTCGAGCGGATTGCCGTCAACGCCGCGTTCAACGCCGGCGCGCTGCTACATGAAGGTAAACACCTGGTGGTAGCACGCGTTGAAGGCGCGGATCGCAAGTCGTTCTTCGCCGTCGCCGAGAGCCCCAACGGCGTTGACAACTTCCGCTTCTGGGATTACCCCATCCTGATGCCTGAGACCAACGAGCCGGACACCAACGTGTACGACATGCGCCTAGTCAAGCACCAAGACGGCTGGATCTACGGACTCTTCTGCACGGAACGTAAAGACCCCAGGACACCTGTGTGGGACACGTCCTCCGCGGTTGCCCAGTGCGGCATTGCGCGCACCCACGACTTGAAGACGTGGGAGCGTCTCGCCGATCTGAAATCGAAGTCGCCGCAGCAGCGCAACGTCGTGTTGCATCCCGAATTTATTGACGGACAATACGCGTTCTACACGCGCCCACAGGATGACTTTATCCAGGCCGGCAAAGGCGGCGGCATCGGCTGGGGATTGTCGAAGAGCATTGAGAATGCGGTGGTCGAAAACGAAATAATTGTCGACAACCGCGAATATCACACCATTCAGGAAGTGAAAAACGGCCTCGGACCGGCGCCTATCAAGACGCCGCAGGGCTGGCTGCATCTTGCACATGGCGTCCGTAACACTGCGGCGGGCCTGCGCTACGTGCTATATCTGTTCCTGGCCGAGCTCGAACACCCTTGGATAGTGACCCACAAGCCGGCAGGCTATTTCATCGCGCCGGAGGGTCCGGAGCGCGTGGGCGATGTGTCAAATGTGGTATTCAGCAACGGCTGGATCGAAAAGAAGAACGGCGATGTGCTGATTTACTATGCGTCTTCAGACACGCGGCTTCACGTAGCCACCAGCACCATATCGCGGTTGCTGGACTATGTGCTGCACACTCCACCAGACCCGCTGCGCAGCCGCGCATGTGTCGAGCAGCGGTATGAGCTGATTGAGAAGAATCTGGCGGCGATCAAGGCGCTCAAGCTCAGCGGCAAAGCCGACGCCAAGCACACATCGGCGAAGAAGCGGCGCAGTTGACTGATAGCGCCATCAATCGGACTGGCGCCCTATGCGCGGCGATGGTGGTGATGGTGGTGGTGGTATGCGGCCTCCACCATCTGCGCCTGCGACGCGATCGGAGCTGCGAAGCAGAGGACAACAATGAGTCCGAGTAGAATCTTCTTCATGAGTGATTTGACGCGCGTTCTCCGGGCCCGGTTACCAGGCAGGCCCGGCTCCGGGATTGCGCGGTGAGATTTCTCCCCTGACGTTTTTGATTAGGCCTTCATCTGCCGGGGACCGACTTAGTCTATTGTGGAGCGGTCTTTGGGGCGCTGTCCGGGGCAGCGCTTTGTCCATCGCGCAGGGCGGCCTGCCGCGCCAGTTTCTCAGCTTGCTTTTGCTTGTGATGTCGCACCAGATCCGGCCAGAACTCGATGACTTCGGCTCCGACGATGCCTTCCGCAGAAACCGTGAATCCGTTTTCGATGGTGTTGCCTACGGTGCGCTCAGAAGCGGGGTAATACGAATCAGAGACAGCAGCGCCGATCAGGTTGCCTACTACGTTGGCATAATTGGGGCCCCATCCACCATTGTCGCGCTTGCACCAAACGGTGCTGGAGGCTGCCCATAAAAACCGCTTTATGGGTTTTCCAGTGCCCTTCTGGAAGTAGCGCGGATCTTCATGCCACAAGCTCGTCAATACGGCATTCCCGAAGAAATTGCCGATGAAAGCGTCGGAGTATGCGGCGCCAAAGCGCTTGCCGTAGCCTTGAGCACCCTCGCCCCAGGTCGGATAGGAATCCTCTGCCATGCCGATGCCGCTAACCACGCCGGCAAGAAGAAACGGCCACGGATCGGTCTCACTCTTGAAGAAAAGTTTGAATTTTTGTCCTGAAGATAGGGGAAGCGCGTCTTTGTTGGTAGTGGTGTTGAAGGTCGCCATCACGCCCATCACTCGCTGGTGCTCCTGGGCCTTTAACTGCTCTTCTGCTTTTTCGTGCTGGCTCTTTTCGGTGTCAGACGCTGGGGCCGATGTTTGTGCAGGTGTTTGGGAACTGGAGCTTCCCTGGGCAGCGGGTGTTTGAGCGGGAGTGGACGCCGGAGCCGGCTGCTGCGCGGGCGTCTGTTGACTTTGAGAAGCGTCTGCTCCGCCAGGGACCTGTGCCTGCGGGGCATCCGGAAGGTCCATGGAGGCGGTGACTGCAATGCTGACGGCTGGCTGTTGTGAATGAAGCAATAATGGGGTCGCCGCCACTGCGATACACGAGAAGACGATTCCAGGAAAAGCACGAGAAGCTGAACGCATCATTCACCAGTAGTGGAGTTACAGCCCGCTTGACTTGCCCTGCCTGAAGAAGGCGACCAAAGGGCTGATTCGGACCGGTCAATTCTCCGGCTCTGAATCGGGGGAACAGCCCTTAGATTAAATCATGCCCACGCAGTTGCTGCCCGGCCGCGCGGGCTGAGACGCCGAAGACTTGCCGCTGCCCCGTACTCTTGGTTAGACGTGATTGGGCCGGTTGAGGGCACAGTATTTCCCGAAACTGCCATTGATGCAACTGGTTCAGTAAAATGCGTGGGCGTCCTGGACTTGAATCGAGATTCTCTTGAAATTCGCAAGGAGACTGCGGCAATGGGCAATCCGGTGGTGCATTTCGAGATTATCGGCGAGGATCAGCAACTGCTGAACGACTTCTACGGTAGCGTCTTCGACTGGAAGATTGACCAGGTCATGGAGGACTATGCAACCGTCAACACCGGCTCCGGAATCGCCGGCGGCATTGGCGCCATGGTTGAGGCGCGAAGGCATGTCATCTTTTATGTTGAGGTTGCAGACATTCATGCCGCCCTGGCGCTGATTGAAAGCAAGGGCGGCAAGCTGGGATTCGGCCCGCATCCTCTGCCCACCGGGGCCATCATCGGCGGCTTCACTGATCCTGAGGGACACCTGATTGGACTGGTGCAACAGCCGGCTGGGTCCTAGAGCGCCGGCTTTGTCCCTGGGAGCGGCTTCACGTCTCCGGAACCCGGCTCAGTTCGAAGAAGGTTGGTCCCCAGCCGACGGTGGAGGCTTCATCACCTGCTCCATATCCTTGCCCAGCTCGTCAATCACCGGCTGAATGCGCGCCTGAATCTTGTCCATCACCATGGGCATAAACTCCTTCATGACCACTGGTCCAATCTCCAGTGCATGCTGACCGGCCGGCGAGCTATAGAAACCTATCATTGCATCCACATCGGAACGGGTCAGATATTTCTGGTAGAGGCCAGCCATGTCGTCAAGCATCTCGTCGCCCGTATAAAGGTTCATCACGCGCTCCAAGTACTTGTTCATCACCTTTCCCGCCGCTTTCTTCTGCTCTTCGGTGGTAGGCGTCATCTCCGGATGGTCTTTCTCCCGCTGGGTGATCTGATCAGTAAAGGCCTTCTGCATCACTTCAGGCATCAACTTGGTCATCGATGCCATTTGCTCCCGCACCTTCATAACCTCAAACAGATTATCCAGTTGCGCCCGGCTCGGTTGCTGGTCCGCCGGGACGATGGCGTGTGTGGTTGGCATCGCCGCGGCCTGGTCCTGCGCGATTGCTCCCCATGGAGCGAGGGCCAGCCCGATTCCAATCGCAGCCGTAAATCTGAATGACTTTTTCATAAGCTCCTCCTATTTCCGTGGGGCCGCGTCGAAATTGGCCGCAGCACGTCGTTGAGTCTTGCCTGCGCGGCATCCTGATCAGCCGGAGTAGTTCGTGGGGGTCGCGATACATTCCCCTGAAAACTGTGCCCTGCGCGCTGAAAGCCTATGTGAAAGAGAATTCGTCAGGCAGACCATCATACCGCGAAATCGATAAACCCGCGCTGCGGGTCGGTGGAGATCAGTTTCACCGTCACCTTGTCGCCCACATCAAGCCCTTTGCCGCCCTGTACCAGCATGCCGTCGACGTTCGGATTGAGCGTCCGCACAAACGTCCCGTATTTGTTGACGCCAGTGACGATAGCTGGAAAACTCTGCCCGATGCGCGGCTTCAGCACCACGGCGGCAACGCGTTTCTCCATGTCGCGTTCCACCTTGCGCGCATTGTCTTCCATCAGCGTGCAGTGGATCGCGATCGCGTTGAGTTCGTCTTCGGAGTAAGGCTGCGCCGTATGAGCCAGAAAAGCCTTCATCAGCCGCTGGGTCACGATGTCGGGAAAGCGGCGGTTGGGCGCGGTCGAGTGCAGGTAGTCCTGCACCGCCAAGCCAAAGTGGCCTGGTGATGGCTCGTTCGGCTTCACCAGGACATATTCGCCTGGTCCCATCAGCTTGATCATGGTGAGGGATAGATCGGGAAAGTGGTCGGGGTCTTTCTGCTTTTGCGCCAGGAGAAAGTCATTGAGCGCCTTCGAATCAGGCTGGGCAGGCAGCGTGGTGCCCATGCCTTGCGCCACCTCAACCATTCGGTCCCAGCGCTTGGGCACACGCACAACGCGGCGGATAGAGGCTACCCCTCCGTCTTCAAAGATCCGGGCGGCCACGCCGTTGGCCGCAACCATGAACTCCTCAATCAGCGATGTGGCGCGGTTCTTGGTTTGGCGCTCGATGGCTACCGGCTGACCTCCCTGCATATCGGGCCGGGTTTCTATGGTTTCAAGATCGAGCGCGCCGTGCTGGAAGCGGCTGCCCACCATGCGCTGGGCGGCGGAATCCTGAAGGTTGAGCTGGGCAGCGAGGTCTGCGCTGGCGGCAACCTTGGCCGGAGCCGGTGCAGTGCCCTCAAGCCATGCGCCAACGCTGTTGTATGCCAGTTGAGCCCGGTTGTGCACAATCGCCGCATAGACCTTGCCGTCAGAGACAGTGCCCGCCTGGTCCACTGAAAACTCGATGACGTGGGCGACGCGGTCCTGATTCTCATTGAGCGACGTGATGCCCTCGGAGAGCACGGCAGGCAACATGGGAAAGACCTGGACACCCGTATAGACAGAGGTGGTTTCGCTCCTGGCATGGGTGTCGAGCACCGTGCCCAGGGCTACGCGAGCATCCACATCGGCCACGCCGACCAGGACGCGGATGCGGCCGTCGGGCAACTGTTCGGCCCATTCGATCTGGTCGAGATCTTTGGACGTGTCGTTGTCGATCGACGACCAGAGCAGGGCTCGGAGGTCCTGCGCTCCGGGCGCGGCGGGCAATTCCGGATGGGCCTGGATGGCGGCCAGTTGCGCATTGGCTGCGGCGGGAAAATCGGGCTGAAACCCGTGTTCGATCATGGAAGCGTGAGCGGCGGCAACGAGGTTGAAGGGCGCGGTATGGCTGGGTTGCATGAAGAAAACAGCTCCTTGAGTTAGCCAAGCAAGCCTATCACGCCGCCGCCATGCGCGGTGAGCCGGAATGCTCTTCAACGCGGCCTTCTGGCAGCGCCTTGGATGTCCAACGGCCCAGAGCCGCGGCCTGCCCAAATCCCTTAGAATTTTGCGTCGTTGGGCCGCGTCCAAGCGTCAAACACGAACAGGCTCTGGTGAATCGACGTTTTACAAGCCTTGCGGTTGGATTCGCGAGGCACCGTCGGCATCAGACCCAGGCTGGCGTGAAGGTACGAGGCCTGCAATCCGTAGTTGCAATTGTTCCGGCTTACACCGGGAACCCAGGTTGAAAGCGACGAGCACACAGCAAAGACTCATACAGGAAAGACTCATTGAGGATCAGTGCTTTGAAAAGCAGTCTTGGAGTAATGGGTATCGTTCTGGCGGGCTTTGCGGCTGCCGGGTGCCATAAGCAGGCAGCGGCTCCGCCGGCCGGCGCCGGAATGCAGGGCATGCCGGTGCAGACGGCGACTGTGACGCTGTCGCCGGTGCCGCAGAGCAGCGAGTATGTGGCCACCATCAAGTCGCGGCGCTCGGCTACGCTGCAACCGCAGGTGGATGGGCGGCTGACGGGGATCAGCGTTCACTCCGGCGATCATGTGCATGCGGGCCAGGCGCTGATGAGCATCGATCCGCTGCACCAGCAGGCGTCAGTCGATTCGGCGCGCGCCACTGAGCGGCAAAAAAAGGCTCTCTACGACTACAACACTTCGGAGATCGATCGCCAGCGCAAGTTGTTTGAGGCGGGCATCACCAGCCGGGACGTCTACGAACAGGCGCAGCAGGCTTATGCAAACACAAAGGCAGATTACGAGTCGGCTGGCGCACTGACCAAGACCGCGCAGGAGCAACTGGCTTATTACAGCATTCGCGCTCCCTTCGATGGCGTGGTGGGCGACATTCCGGTGCACGTGGGCGACTATGTTTCTTCTACCACCATGCTGACTACAGTGGACGAAAACAAGGATCTCGAAGCCTATATCTATGTTCCCGCCGATCGCACGGCCCAGGTGCGTCAAGGGCTAGGTGTAGATCTGTTGGACACCGGCGGCAATCTGCTGGAGCATACGCGAATTGATTTTGTTTCTTCTCAAGTAGACCCCACGCTGCAGGGAATTTTGGTGAAGGCTCCGGTGCATGCGACGCCGGAAATTCTGCGCAATGCACAACTGGTGAGGGCGCGGGTTATCTGGAGCACGACGCCGATGGCCGTGATTCCGGTGCTGGCCGTGATGCGGCAGGGCGGGCAGAGCTTTGTGTTTGTGGCCCGTCAGCAAAACGGACACTGGTCCGCGCAACAAACTGCGGTCACTCTCGGAGATACGGTGGGCAACTCCTACTCCATTTTGTCTGGGCTGAATCCGGGAGACAAGGTAGTGGTCTCAAGCACTCAATTCCTTGTGAACAATATGCCAGTAATGCCGCTGCCAGGTTCATAGGCCGTGGGCCGAATGGCTCCGCGCTCTTGCCGCGAGCCCCCACTGGCTGTGGTTGTCTCGGCCCCTGCTGAAAACGAAAGGGAAGGCTTATTTTGTTTGTCGACTTCTTCATCCATCGGCCGGTGTTTGCCACGGTGTGCGCGCTGCTCATCATTCTGTCAGGAGCGGTGTGCATTCCCACTCTGCCCATTGCCATGTATCCCGCGCTGACGCCTCCGTCGGTGGTAGTCACCACCAATTACGTGGGCGCGAATGCAGACACGGTTGAAAAGGCCGTCACCATCCCGCTGGAAGAGGCCATCAACGGCGTCGAAGGAATGCGGTACATCACTTCTTCAAGCACCAACACCGGCATCAGCACCATCACGGCCACCTTCAACACCGGCTACGATCTCAACATCGCGGCCGTGGATGTGCAGAACCGCGTGGCCAGTGTGACCGGGCGGCTGCCCGCTGCCGTGAATGCGACCGGCATCACCATTACCAAGGCCAACTTTAATTTCGTCTTTGCGGCAGGCTTCTTTACGCGCGATGGACGCTACTCCCCTGAGTTCATCTCCAACTACCTCGACGTGTATGTGAAGGATGCCATCAAGCGCGTGCCTGGCGTGGGCGACGTGCTGATCTTCGGCGAGCGCAAGTATGCCATGCGCGTGTGGCTCGACCCGGTGAAGCTGGCAGCGCGCGGACTCACAGCCACGGATGTGGTGAACGCGCTGCTCGAACAGAACGTGGAAATTCCCGCCGGGCAGCTGGGCCAGCCTCCGTCGGACGCGAAACAGGCCTTTCAAATTCCTGTGCGCGTAGTGGGCCGCCTGACAAGCCCGGCCGAGTTCGACAACATCATCGTCAAGAACTCGCCTAACGGCTTGGTGCTGCTGAAAGATGTGGGCCACTCGGTGGTGGGCGCGGAAGACTACAGCACTTCGCTCGAATATTCGGGCCAGAGTGCCATGGGCTTTGCAGTCCAACTGCTCTCAAACGCCAATGCATTGGACGTGGACCGAAAGGCCAAGGCTGTTTTGGAAGAGCAGAAGAAGAGCTTTCCGCCGGGCCTTGAGTATGCCATCGCCTTCGACTCCACCACCGTGGTTGGCGACTCCATCCGCGAAGTCCTCGTCACGCTCGGCGAAGCCATCGCCATCGTGATCGTGGTCATCTTCCTTTTCCTGCTCGATTGGCGCGCCACCATCATTCCCGCAGTCACCATTCCCGTTTCGCTGATTGGAACGTTCGCGTTCATCAAGATTTTTGGCTTCAGCATCAACTCGCTCACGCTCTTCGGCATCACACTGGCCACGGGACTGGTCGTCGACGACGCCATCGTGGTCATCGAGAATGTGCAGCGCCACATCGCAATGGAGCATTCCGATCCGCACGAGGCAACATCGCATGCCATGCACGAGGTCACCAGCGCGGTCATCGCCACGTCGCTGGTGTTGATCGCGGTGTTTGTGCCCGTCTCGTTCTTCCCCGGCACCACTGGCATTCTTTACCGCCAATTCTCGCTGACCATCGCGTTTGCCATCGCCATCTCGGCCTTCAACGCACTCACGCTATCGCCGGCACTCTCCGCGCTGTTCCTGCGCGGCGAAGAAGACCGTCCCAAGCAGTTGGATTTTCTCCGCATTCCTCGCGTCTCGCGCATCTTCGCTTCATTCATCCACGGCGCTGATGCAGCCGTCAGTTGGCTGGGCCGCACCTACGCCAAATCCATTCATGTGGTTCTTAGGCTGCGCTACGTGATCCTGGTGCTCTTTTTCGTCGGGTTGGGCGCGACGTACTGGATATACAATAAGGTTCCCACCGGCTTCATTCCCCAGGAAGATCAGGGCTATCTTTTAGTTATCGTGCAGGCGCCGCCGGGGTCGTCACTGGCCTACACCACAGCCTTGGCCGACCGCGGTGCGGCTATCCTCCAGACGAATTCCGATATCAACGGGATGTTTTCTGTGATGGGCTTCGGCTTCTCCGGAGGATCCTCGAATGCCGGCCTCATGTTTGTGTCGACCAAGCCATCCGATCAGCGCCGCGGCAAAGGCCATTCGGCCGCGGACATTGTCGCCGACTTGTCGCCCAAACTGCAAAGCCTACTGTTTGCTCCAAACGGCGGCCTGGTGGCAATCTTCCAGCCGCCTGCGGTGCAAGGCATTGGGAGCTTCGGCGGATTCCAGTTCGAGCTTCAGGATCAGGGAACAAACACCATTACCGACCTTGACCGCATTGCCCACCAGATTGTGAACGCCAGCCACGCCCGTAAGGATCTCGCCGGCTTGACCACCACCTTCTCCGCCAACGATCCGCAGGAACTGGTGACCATCGACCGCGAAAAAGCCAAGGCACTGAACATTCCGCTTTCGCAAATCACAACCACGCTCGGTGTCTTCATGGGCTCGCAGTACATCAACGATTTCGATTTCAACAACCGCACCTATCGCGTCTTCGTGCAGGCCGACCAGCCCTTCCGCATGACGGCCAAGGACCTGCATAATTACTACGTCCGCTCCGACAGCGGCCAGATGGTTCCGCTCGATAACCTGACGACTGTGGCGCAAAGCTCGGGACCTCCGGTCATCAATCACTACAATCTGTTCCGCTCGGTCGAAATCGACGGCTCCCCCGCGCCGGGCTACAGTTCGGGCGAAGGTATCCAGTCCATGCAGGATCTGGCCACGCAGAATTTGATGCCCGGCATGACCTACAGTTGGACCGGCCTGACCCTCGACGAGCTCGAGTCCAGCGGCAGAGCGGTCATCATTTTCGCTCTTGGACTTCTGGTTGTCTATCTCACGCTCTCCGCGCAATACGAGAGCTTCGCGCTGCCATTCATCATTCTTCTCGCCGTGCCCATGGCGGTGCTTGGAGCAATCGGCCTGGTGGCACTGCGCGGCTACTCCAACGACGTCTATTGCCAGATTGGACTTGTGATGCTGATCGGCCTCTCGGCGAAGAATTCCATCTTGATTGTGGAATTCGCCGAACAGATACGAAAGAAAGGCCGGTCCATTGCCGAGGCGGCAATTGAGGCCGCGGAGTTGCGGCTGCGCCCGATTCTGATGACTTCATTCGCATTCATCCTCGGCGTCCTTCCGCTCGTTTTCGCTACCGGCGCGGGCGCGCTGGGACGGCGTTCGGTGGGAACCACCATCGTGGGCGGCATGTTGCTCTCCACCGTGCTCAATCTGTTTTTCATCCCCGTGCTGTACGTGATCCTGAGGCGGCTGTTGAGCTTCGGCGGCAAGTCAGAAACTGAATTGGCCGAAGCATAAAAGGCGTTGAGATCATTCCTTTTCGCGATGAGCAATTACAAAGTCCTTGATGCGGTCGTAGACCTGGCTGCTCACTACGCCCTTGTCGAACAGGTCCTGCTTGCTGCGGTAGGGCCTGAATCGCACAATCCGCTCCGCCCAGCTGCGCGTCAGCCCGGGCACTTTCAATAGCGCAGCGAGGCTGGCATGGTTGATGTCCACGCGCTGCTCCGGAGGCGGCGCCGACGTTGATGTTTTCGGCACACCGGGGCTGTCGCGGTCCTGATTCTGCGCCAACGCTCCGAGGCAAAGGCACAAAAGAGCAAGCGCGCCCATCGACCGTAATGCTCTTGATTGCACGACCCCTATTCTCCTCTCCGTTCTTCTTCACTGCAATAGGAACATTTGACACCGCACGGTGTTTGCACTTAAGGTTTGAATCAGATGCAGAGCCGCCACCATCACGGTCACCACCATGATCATGGGACATCCATGCCGGCGGACTGCCATGGCCTGAAGTAGACGGCCAGAGAGATTCGAGAGATACCAAGCCCGCCGGCGATCAACGCTGGCGGGCTTTTTGCTGCGCGGACAAGAATTCAAAACAAGAGTCAGGAAACGAATGAGCAACGACACACCGACAATTGACTTCGACAAGATGGACGGGCTCGTCCCCGGAATTGTGCAGGACGCCGCCACGGGCGAGGTGCTTATGCTTGGCTTTCTCAACTCCATGAGCTATGCCAGGACGCTCGAGTCCGGCTTCGTCACCTTCTGGAGCCGCACGCGCCAAAAGTTGTGGATGAAAGGCGAGACCAGCGGCAATCGCCTGCGCATCGTCTCTGCATCTACTGACTGCGACAATGACACGCTGCTGTTCCGCGTTCAGGTTGAGGGCGATGGCCTTGTCTGTCACGAAGGCACCGTGAGTTGCTTCACGCGCCCCATCGCATTCGCCGAAACTTCAGAATTCAAGAAGAAGGAAGAATCCCGTGGCTAACAAACTTCGTCTCGGCATCCCCAAAGGCAGCCTGCAAGATGCCACCATTGCTCTCTTCAAGCGCGCCGGCTGGAATATTTACGCCGACGGCCGCTCCTATTTTCCTTCCATCGACGACCCCGAGATCGAGTGCATGTTGATTCGCGCGCAGGAAATGGCTCGCTACGTCGATCACGGCGTCCTCGACGCGGGTCTGACCGGCATCGACTGGGTGGTGGAGAGCGGGCTCGACGTCACCAGCGTAACCACGCTTACTTACGCCAAGCAAAGCCGTAGCAAGGTGCGATGGGTGCTGGCCGTTCCGGAGGCCAGCGGATTTGAGAAAGCCGAAGATCTGGAAGGCAAAATCATCGCCACTGAATTGGTTGAAGTCAGCAAGCGCTACTTCGCATCGAAGGGCGTAAATGTGAAGGTAGAGTTTAGTTGGGGAGCAACGGAAGTGAAGCCGCCTATGCTTGCCGATGCCATTGTCGAAGTCACTGAGACCGGCAGCTCCCTGAAGGCCAACCACCTCAAGATCATTGACACGGTGCTCGAGAGCGAGACGCATTTGATCGCCGGCAAGGCCACGCTCGGGGACGCATGGAAGCGCGAGAAGCTTGATCAAATCGCGTTAATGCTGCGCGGCGCCATCGCTGCGCAGTCGCAGGTTGGCCTGATGCTCAACGTCAAGAGGGACGACCTGGAAGCCGTGCTCGCCGTGCTGCCCTCGCTCAACTCACCCACCATCTCGCAGTTGAGCGACTCAGAGTGGGTCGCGGTCAACACCATCGTCGAGGAGCGCGTAGCGCGCGACGTAATTCCGCGGTTGAAGGCAGCCAAGGCAACGGGCATCGTCGAATACCCGCTCAACAAGGTAGTGCTCTAGTTCGGAGACAACGATGAAGATCATCCGAACCAAAGGACGAGGCGCGGCGCGGACAGCCGAGATTCTAGCCGCACTCGAGCGTCGCGGCGGTGCTGCGCTGGATGCTGTGCTGCCCACCGTGAAACGCATCGTCGCCAATGTGCGCAAACACGGTGACCGCGCCCTTCTGCGATACGCAGTTCAATTCGACGCCCTGAGCGACGCCGCGACACTGCGCATCACGCAAGATGAGATGGCCGCGGCATGGAACGCTATCGATCCATCGATTCAACTGGCTCTGCGCACCGCGGCCGCGCAGATTCGAACCTTTGCGCAGTGGCAAATGCCCACTTCGTGGGACAAGTCTCCCATCGAAGGCCTGACGACAGGGCAGCTCGTGCGGCCGCTTGATGCCGTCGGCTGTTATGTCCCCAGCGGCCGGCATCCGCTGCCTTCCACGCTGCTGATGACTGCGATTCCAGCGCAGGTAGCAGGCGTTGCGCGCGTTGTTGTGGTCTCACCGAAACCCGCGCCGGAGACTTTAGCCGCCGCGCACCTGCTCGGAATCTCGGAGTTCTATCGTGCTGGCGGCGCGCATGCCATCGCCGCATTGGCTTATGGCACCGCAACGATTCCACGCGTCGACAAGATCGTCGGCCCCGGCAATCTTTACGTCACCGCGGCCAAGCGCCTGGTCGCCTTTGATTGCGCCATCGATATGCTCGCCGGCCCAACCGAGATTGTCGTAACAAGCGAGTGCGGCCACGCAGCCGATATCGCCTCCGACTTGGTTGCGCAAGCCGAGCACGACCCTGAAGCTCTTGCCATCTTCATCACCACACGCGCCGACCTGGCGAAGGAAGTGGTCGCGGAAGCGAAGCAGCGGAGCCGCGACAATCCGGTTGCGCGTGAAGCACTGGATCGCCATGGACTCGTGGTCGCTGCCTCCACCATCGAGGAAGCGCGCATGATCGCTAATCGCCTTGCGCCCGAGCACCTCACCGTTGATTCGCATTCCGATCTCGATTGGGTGCAGAACGCGGGCTCGGTTTTTGTTGGCCGCTGGTCTGCGCAGCCCCTCGGCGATTACATCTCCGGACCCAATCACACGCTTCCCACTGGCGGCATGGCGCGTGTGCGCGGCGGCTTAAGCGTCAACGACTTCGTCAAACTGATCACCGTGCAGGAGTATTCCGCAAAGGCAGCCCGCTCCCTCGGCGAACCCGCAGCGTTGCTGGCCGAGGCCGAAGGGCTGACCGCCCATGCGGAAGCCATTCGCGCTCGGTTTACGAGGAGGCCGCGTGGTTGAATCCACAAGAACAATCGCTCCGCAACCCCGGGCACGCGTGCGGGGCATGAAGGAGTACCATCCGCCGCTCGGCAGCCGAGAGCTGCTGCGACTTGATTTCAACGAAAACACCCTCGCCTGTTCGCCGAAGGTGAGAGAAGTGCTAGGAAGCATCTCGGCCGGTGAGCTCACGCGCTATCCAGAACGCGAGCCGGTCGAAACCATCGTCGCCGCATATCTTGGCCTTTCTGCGCGACAGGTGGCCCTTACCAATGGGGTCGACGAAGCTATTCACGTAGTCTTCGAAGCATTTCTCGAAGCCGGCGACGAATTGCTGCTCCCTGTGCCCACCTACGCCATGTATGAGGTCTACGCATCCGCGACCGACGCGCGCATCGTGACCGTTCAGGCCGCCGACGATCTGCAATTTCCCTTCGACCGCCTGCTTGCCGCCATCACACCGAAGACAAAAATCATCGCCATCGCCAACCCCAACAGCCCGTCCGGCTCTGCCGCGACACATGCACAGCTTCTCGAGATCGCTCGACGCGCGCCGCATGCCGTGCTGCTGGTCGATGAGGCGTACTTTCATTTCCATGGCGAGACAGTGATCGACCAGATCGACGGGTTTCCCAACCTGTTTGTTACACGCACCTTCTCCAAAGCCTATGGGCTCGCCGGTTTGCGTATTGGTGTGCTCGCCGGTCCCGTCGAACTTATGCGCTGGGTGCGCCGCGTGCTCTCGCCTTACAGCGTCAACTCGCTGGCGCTTGCCTGTCTACCGTCCGCGCTCGAAGACACTGCTTACATCGAGTGGTACGTCGGCGAAGTGCTTGCGGCGCGCGCAGAATTTGAAGCCTCTCTCGACGCCGTAAAACTCCGCCGCTGGCCCAGTCGCGCCAACTTCATTCTTGTCGACATCGGCCCCAGGCATGTGGAGTTTGTCCATGCAATGCGCGCCGACGGCGTGCTGGTGCGCGACCGGTCAAACGATCCAGGCTGCGATGGCCGAGTCCGCATCACGATTGGAACGCGCGAACAAATGCGGCAAGCGATCGAGGCTCTCAATCAAGCAGTCGCGTCCTTGAATCTTGGAGTAAATTCAAAATGATAAGAACAAAGAAAGCCAAATCTGAAGCGAAGAAAGGCGCGCGAACTTCGATCGTCGAGCGCAACACCGCAGAGACACGCATTGCAATCCATCTCATCATTGAAGGCCGTGGCCTGTACAAAATCAGTACGGGAATCCGCTTCTTCGATCACATGCTGGAGTTGTTTACGCGCCACGGCGCCTTCGATCTTGAACTTAAATGCGACGGCGATCTCGACGTGGATCAGCATCACACCGTGGAAGACGTAGGCATCGCGCTGGGCGAAGCGTTCGACCGCGCCCTCGGCGATAAGCGCGGCATACTCCGCGCCGGATACTTCCTCATGCCCATGGACGAGACACTCGCAATCGCAGCAGTTGACCTCAGCGGCCGCACGGCATTTGCGGTTGATACAAAAGTCCGCACGCGGCTTGTTGGCGACTTGCAAACCGAGCTCGTCACTGATTTCTTTGAGGGCTTCGCACGTGGAGCCCGCGCCAACGTTCATGTAAAGACCATGTACGGTCGCTCCAATCATCACAAGATCGAGGCCATTTTCAAGGCATTTGCGCGGGCGCTTCGCGTAGCCTGCTCGCGCGACAGGCAACTGGGAGACATGCTTCCTTCTACCAAGGGACTGCTCTAATGCGCGTAACCGTCATCGACTACAAGGCGGGCAACCTGACCTCGGTGCTCAAGGCGCTGCGTCATCTCGGCGCAGAGGCCGAAGTCACCGATGGTGACCTCCTCCCCATTGAAAATGCGGAGCGAATCGTGCTGCCTGGCGTCGGACATTTTCAAGCCACGGAACGTCTTGACGCCACCGCTCTCACACCTGCCATCCGCGCAGCCATCGCGCGAGGAGTTCCATTCCTCGGCATCTGTGTGGGAATGCAATGGCTTTATGCGGGCTCAGGCGAAGCTCCCAATCAGCCCGGTTTTGGTCACTTCGCTGAATCCTGTACCCGCTTTCCCGACGGTGCTGAGAAGATCCCACATGTCGGATGGAACTCGCTCGATGTGTGCGCCGGTTCACGCCTCCTCGCCGGCGTCGAACCCGGTGAGTTTGTCTATTTCACGCATTCGTACAGAGCCCCGGTAACCACAGACGCTGCGGCGATTACCCATTACATCGACCCGTTCGCCGCGACTGTCGAGCGCGCCAACGTGATGGGCGTTCAGTTTCATCCGGAGAAGTCCGGCGCAACTGGGCTCAAGATCCTTGGAAATTTCCTTTCGTGGAAAAGAGAGGCGGGGGCGTGATTACCAAGCGCATCATTGCCTGCCTCGATGTCCACGCGGGCCGCGTCGTGAAGGGCGTGCAGTTCGTCGACATCGTCGACGCGGGCGATCCGGCTGCCCTCGCCGCGCGCCATGCCCGCGAGGGCGCCGACGAAATTGTACTGCTCGACATCACCGCGACGCACGAAGGCCGCCAGACGCTTCTCGAAACTGTGCGCCGCACCGCCCGCGAGCTATTCATTCCCTTCGCCGTCGGTGGCGGCATCCGCTCCGCAGACGACGCAGCGCAGGTTTTCGAAGCCGGCGCAGACAAAGTAAGCGTGAACTCTGCGGCGCTCGCCGACCCGATGCTGATCGACGCCATAGGCCGCAGCTTCGGAGCGCAGGCCGTTGTCGTGGCGATCGACGCGCGCCGGGACCCTCAGGCGGCTGATCCTGTTCGCGACGCGGAAGTGTTTGTGCAGGGCGGTCGAAAACTAGCCGGCCGCCGCGTGGTTGAATGGGCACGAGAAGCTGAGACTCGCGGCGCAGGCGAGATCCTGCTCACGTCAATGGACACCGACGGCACGCGTGCAGGCTTTGATTGCGAACTGACTGCTGCCGTCAGCGAAGCCGTAAGCATTCCTGTGATTGCTTCGGGCGGCGCGGGAACTGTCGATCATTTTATCGATGTGTTCGGGCGCGGCAAAGCCGATGCTGCGCTTGCGGCGAGCATCTTTCACTTCGGCGTATCGAGTGCGCGCGCGCTCAAGGAGGAGTTGGCGCGCGCCGGCGTTTCTGTGAGGCTCCCATGTTGATCCCCTCCATCGATCTGCTGGGCGGCCGCATCGTTCAGCTCGTTCAGGGTGAGAAGCTTCGCCTGGCTTTCGACGATTTCGATTACTGGATCGAAAAGTTCTCCAAGTTCCCGTTGGTCCAGCTGATTGATCTCGACGCGGCCATGCGCCAGGGCGACAACTCAGAACTTGTCGCGATGATTGCCGGCAGACTTCCAGTGCAGGTAGGGGGCGGAATCCACTCCATCGACCGCGCGCGCCGGGTGCTCGACGCGGGCGCAAGGCGCGTCATCATTGGCTCCGCACTCTTCTCTGAAGCCGGCAAGGTAAACGCAGCCTTTGCTGCCGAACTTGCCGCGGGCATTGGAGCGGAGCGCGTCGTCGCTGGTATCGACACAAAAAACGGCCGCATCGCCGTGAAAGGCTGGAAAGCGCAGGTCGCGCTTACTCCCGATGAAGCAATCCCGCAGCTCGAAAACCATGCGGGCGCATTTCTTTACACCCACGTCGACTGCGAAGGGCTGATGCAGGGCTTCCCCATTGATACGGCCTCACGCCTGCGCAAACTGACGCGGAGGCAACTCATCGTCGCGGGCGGCATCCGCAGTCAGCAGGAAGTGGAAGTTCTCGACGCATTGGGTGCAGATGCGGTAGTGGGGATGGCTGTTTACACGGAATTGTTATCGGTGTAATGCGTCGATGCTCCGTTAAACATCATGCGGCGCGGTTGAACGGTCACAAGAACAATCGGATATGCTGGATGCAGAGACTTTTTCCAACCTAGCAAGAAGAGGATCGTAATTATGACGACGAAGCAAAGCGGCTTGCGGCTGGCGAAGCGGCTGGACGAGGTTGGATTCTCTGATATTGTGCAGATCCGTAACAAGGTGATGGAACTGCGCGCGGAGGGAGTGGATGTGCACGCGCTGCACGGCGGCGAGCCATTCTTCGAGACTCCGCCCGATATCAAGTACGCGGCTATCCAGGCTCTGGTTGAGAATCAGACGCATTATGCGCCGTCTTCCGGGCTGCTGCCGCTGCGCAAGGCACTCGTGGAAAAGCTCGCACGCAAGAATGGCCTGCATGTGAGCACCGATGAAGTCATCGCCACGGTGGGCGGATCGCAGGGGTTGTATGCGGCTTTTCAGAGCGTGCTCGATGCAGGGGACGATGCACTGGTTTTTTCTCCATACTGGACGCCGATCGCCGACCTAATCACGGGGGCGCAGGCGCGGCCGTTGCGCGTGCCCACCAGCACAGCGCGGCGCAATGGCATTCACAAAACGCTGCAGCAGTTTTCGACCCCGCAGACGCGCGCCATTTATTACAACACCCCGCAGAATCCGAGCGGTCTTGTTTTTACGCGCGCGGAGGCGGAAGAGGTTGCAGCATTCGCCATTGAACGCGACCTGATCGTGATTGCCGACGAGGCTTATGAAGATCTGGTCTACGATGGCGAGCATGTGTCGATCGCCTCGCTGCCGGGGATGGCGGAGCGCACGATCACCTGTTTCACCTTCTCGAAAACGTACGCCATGACAGGTTGGCGCGCCGGATATGCCGTGGCCCAGGAGCCGTTCATGACTGCGCTGCGCAAAATCGTTCTCTACTCAACCAACGGCGTCACCACATTTGTGCAACACGCTATGATCCATGCGCTCAAGACGCCCGAGGCGGAGATTGCCGCATTGCGCGAGGAATATCGCAAGCGCCGTGATCTGCTGGTATCCGGCTTGAATGAAGTGGGTCTGGAGTGCGCGTCGCCGGCCGGAGCCTTCTATGCGTTTCCAAATGCGGAAAAGATCCACAAGGAAAGCCGCACGGCGGCAAAGCTGCTGCTTGAAAAGGCCCACGTCGCCACCATTCCGGGATCAGTCTTCGGCGCGCAGGGAGAGGGCCATCTCCGCTTCGGCTACGCCATTACGCTGAAGGAGATTGAGGACTGCGTGGAGGCGCTGCGCCGCTTCTTCGCATGATTCTTGGTATTATTCCTCTGACTCGCCTGTCGCGAGGCTTGTTTCCACGCGTGCGGCGCGCAAGAGCCGGGCGATCTGCTTCAGATGCAGTTGCACTGCATAGGCGCGAAGAATCTCGGCCTGCGAGAATTCAATGCCAGTGTGCCTCACCTGGTCCATGCGGGTTTCTAGTTGCTTAATGTCCCCTTCAAGATCAATATGCGGCGGCTCAATATCGAAACGCCATTCATGGATGCGGGATGCCACGTAATGAAAACCGCTCAAGACATCGACCGCAAGCTTGCCCAATTCCGGCTCCAGTTGCTGCGCATATGCATCCTGATGGCTGTCTTTGACTGAGAACTCAAGCGCCACCAGCGCATCGAAGAGGGAGCGGCCAGACTGCGACAACATGTTCAGGCCCTCGCGCCAGCCAGGGCCGCCAGAAGGCTCGTTGCGCGCGGCATCGAGAAGTTGAGAGTTGCCCCGAAGCATGGCAAGGGAATCTTCGCGCGACGACCGCAGGTTTCCGGCGGGTGTCCCGCGAAAGCCCTTCAAGATGGCCTCAAAGAACGAACCGAGCAACAGGAACTCCTGCGCAAGTCCGTCGCGCAGCCGCAGTCTCGCGCGATCGGGAAAGACGAGGACGGTCACAGCTAGCGCAACCACAATTCCCAACATCACCTCGCCCACGCGACCGAGCGCCAGGGTCCAGCGCGGACCAGTCTTCTCGACCAGCATCACAATCGTGACAGTGACGCCAGCCAGACGCGAGCTGTTTCGCAATCCCAGCGCGCCGCATACGATCATCGCTGCAAGCACGGCCAGGATGTAGTTCCAAGGAAGCACCCAGAACAGCGAAAACGAGAAGCCAAGCACTGCGCCGATCAGAGTTCCGAGAATGCGATCGCGCGACGCGGTCACGGTTGCGCCTACATTTGACTGCAACACAATGATGGCGCTGATTGAGCCCCAGTAGCCGTCGCGCCAACCGAACAGCTTCACCAGCCACCAGCACAGCGCCGCAGCCAACGCAGTCTTCGCCGCGTGGATCAGTAGTCGCTGCCGCTCCCAGGAGAGTATCCCCTGCGTCGCATTCTTCTCCATACGTAGCTTGCTCCGGAGCCGCTGCTGAGACCACGTTTTGTTTGCGTTCAGACGCATCAAGGTATCCGGTGGAAAGCCGTTATAGGTAAAGGCTATCAGTTTGCGAAGCTTGGTTGGCCTCGCCGGAATTCGCCCTGTCCGTTTAGCATCAATTCATGACCTCTGAATCAATCCAAGCTTCGGTCAAGGTTCTCCGTGTCGGATATCCGGCGACGCTGGCGCCAGAACTGTTGAGCGATTTCCCGAAGGAAGTCGAGCTCATTCCCGTGTCCGACTCACCGGGGCCGGAGATCGAGATCGACGTATGGATTCCGGACCCCTATCCGACGCGGGCGATGCGTGCGTGGCCGAAACTGCGCGGCGTGCGCCTGGTGCTCTCATTGATGGCGGGCACGGAATGGATACCACGCACGGTGGGCCCGCATGTCACCATCTGCAATGCCCGCGGGGCGCACAACATTTCCACCGCGGAATGGACACTGGCCTCGATTCTGGCCATGCTCAAATACTTTCCGCTTTTTCTTGAGGTGCAGCACTCCGGCCACTGGAAGCGCCGCTTCGAAGCCAGCGCACACTACGCGTCCATTACCGGCGATACGCGGCCGCTTTATCCGCCGGTGATGCTCGAAGAACTCACTGGCAAGACCGTCCTGCTGGTTGGCTATGGCTCCATCGGCAAAGACATTGAACGGATGTTTGCGCCCTTCAAAGTGAATCTGCTGCGCGTGGCCCGCAGCGCGCGGACCGAACCACTCGTTCATGCAGCGAGTGACCTGGACAGCCTGTTGCCACTGGCTCATGTGGTCGTTCTCATATTGCCTGCAACTGCGGAATCGAACAAGATGATCGGAACCCGCCAACTTGCGCTAATGCCGCAAGGCGCATTGCTGGTGAACGCCGCACGCGGACCGATCGTCGACACGGATGCATTGGTTGAAGCGCTCAATGCAGGCCGCATTCGCGCCGCCCTCGACGTCACCGATCCCGAGCCGCTTCCGGATGGACACCCCTTGTGGAGTTGCCCCAACCTGCTGCTCACGCCGCATGTGGGCGGATCGAGTCCGCAATTTGCGGTGCGTGGCCTGCGCATCGCCGCGGAAGAACTGCGCCGTTATATCGCCGGCGAGCCGTTGCAGAATATAGTTCAGGCCGCTGTGTGAAACGCTGCCGCCCGCTGCCAGGCGCGTAGTCCAAGCACTGCAAGCACCACGAAGGCAGCGTAAAGCGCAGCCGTCGTCCACATGTCCTTGTATAGGTACTCGCCGACGTACACTGCGTCTACGACGATCCATAGCCACCAATTGGCCGTGTGCTTCCGCGCCTCCCACCAACTGGCTACGAGGCTGAAAACAGCCAGGGCAGCATCCAGGTGGGGAAGAGCTGCTCCAATTCTGGCCATCCACCATCCCACTACTACGCTGCCGAGCGCCCCCACTATCAATCCAGCGAGCCAGTCTCGCAGACGCATTGGCACGACGCGCACCTCGCCATCTACACGTGCACCTCGCCACCAGTTCCACCAACTATAAAGTGTAAAGCCGATGAAGAACACTTGAAGAAACGTATCGGATTTCAGATTTTCATGATGAAAGACGATCAAGTAGAGCACGTCGGATACAAGGACCACCGGCCAGCAGAGGAGAGTTCGGCGCGTGGTGAGCCAGATGCCAACGAGAGTGATGGCCGCGGCGACATTCTCCAGCCAATTCGCGGCAAGATAGCTCGAAATTGCCATCCAAGCGGTCATGATCCGGTTCTCACCGGCTTGCGCCCTGCGGCCCATTCACGCAACACCTCCAGAATCCGTCTGCCGGACGCACTCTGGAACCAGTGAGCATGTCCAACGAGCCAGCCGTCGTATGCCATGCGCGCATTTTCTTCGGAGTGAAGTACGCCCAGAAAGTAGTCCGCTTCAGAGAGCGCAAACTCTGCGTGACAGATCGCAACCATCGGCGCCAACGCGGCCGCTTCATCACTGCTCATTGGGCGCACCGATTCATAGCCATCAAGCAGTGCAAGCAGATGATCCAAGTGGACAGGCACTTTCTCGGGATTTTCCGGATGCTCCACGAGGACAAGCCATTCCACAATGTTGCGCTCGATTGCGTGAGCCAAGTCGTGTACTGCATTGGTTCGGTCGGCAAGGCTGAAATCGATGACCGCTGCAGCGCCGGCATTGCCTCCTTCTGCGTTCCAAAGGAGATTGGACGCGTGCAGATCGTTGTGTGTCCAAAGCGTCGTAAGCGCGGGCAGCAGAGGGCGCAACTCCAATTGATACGGAGTGAGTAATTCCATTGCCTCTTCCGCATGCGAGTGCACGCATGGATGGCTTGCCAATGCCGGACGCGCTGCCAGATAACGGCGCAACTCCGCGCGCGAATTGGCGGCCGCAAAGATCGTGAAGCTGGCTACAAGTGGGCGAGGCTTGCGTCGGGGCGCGCTGAATCCCTCCGCGGCAAGATGCAATTGCGCCAGCGCCTGCCCAGCGGAGCGAGCATGCCCTGCGGTTTGAAACGGAGTCCAGGAGGGCGCATCTCCGTAAAGATCGAAGCTCTCAGGCGCTTCATGCACCTCGTACACGCACTCGCGATGCTCGATTGCGGTCTCGCCTTGTGCGTTTGCAAACACACGCGGCACAGCTGCTCCATGGGCGTGCAGATGCTTCAGAAATCGGTGCTCCTCCAGCAATCCTTCTCGGTCGCGCACGCTGCGATGGTGGCGCTTGATAAATACTGGTTTGCGCTCAGTCGTCACTACGGCGGCGGCGGAAAATGGCCGAGGGCTCGCACGCAGAATCTCAAGTGGGCCGCCGAGCTTGGGAAACTGGACCAACAACGCACGCACTTCTTCCATCGTCAGCGGCGCCCAGTCGGGCTCCGCCAGCGTGCCATCCATCCCGTGCGCTCTCACCGTCGCGGTCATTGCATGAACATCTTTCTGCTCAATCAGCGAAACAACAAATGCGCAATCTCAAAAAGTGTAATGGGCTGAGAGCCGCACGGTCGCTGGCGCACCCAGCCAGATGAAGGTATCGCCGTAATTGGCGCCGGTGTCGCTCCAATAGCGCTTGTCGGCAATGTTGTCGGCATAAATTCTGAAGGTCACGTGGCCTTGCTCGCCTCCAGGCGTGTAGCGCGCGCCGAGGTTGAAGAGGTTGTAGGCAGGCACGCTTACCACATCGTCCCGGGTGGCTTCCTTGCGGCTTGTATAGCTCCAGCCAGGCATCAGATGTAATCCGCGCGCGTGCGGCACCGTCACGTCAGCAAATGCAGTAGTGCGAAGGTGCGGAACATTGATCACCTGCTTGTTGTCAAAGGAAGGCGTGCCGGTATCGTTGGAGACTGCATTGATCGCCGATGCCGATGCCGTCAATCGCAGCCATGAAGCTGCTTTCCCTTGCGCATTCAGTTCCACGCCGTCGTGCGTTTCGCGGCCCTCGGATTCAAAGCACAGAGTGCCGGGCCCGCCAAACTCACTTGCCGCGCAGAAGCCGTCGGGAGCCTGAGTCACTTTGGGATAAATGAACGGCGCGCGCATGCGATAGAGAGCGGCGGTGAGCAAAATGCGCTGGCCCGGCTCGTACTTGGCACCTACTTCAGCCTGGCGCGTCAAATAGGGTTCCAGAAACTGGCTCGCGTTATCAACCCACCAAGGCCCCTCCGGCCCAAGCGACAACATCACTCCATAGTTGCCATAGAGCGTAAGGCTGGTCAGCGGGTTGAACGTGACGGCGTACTGCGGGAGCCACAGAAGTTTGTCCGTGATTGTGGGTGGAGTCGCCGGGCTGGTTGCGGTGAGGGAGTAGTTGTTGTCGCGGAGTGAATCCTCGCGTCCGCCGGCAAGCAGTTGAATGCGGCCGGGAAGATGAATTCTGTCCTGCACAATCGCGGACGACTGGTGATTGTCTTCCCACAATGCGCGCGGGCCGGCGGATTCAAGCGGACTCTCGATGGGGATTGGCGCGATGGGCTGATAGATGTTCTCCGATCCGATGTAGGTGTACACCGCACCATCCTCCACCGTGGAGGGCGCGTTCGCTGGCGGCGCTCCGGGCTGGTGCACGCTGCGCAGGAAGAGCGCGCCCCCGCCCGCTAGATCTTGTTCGATTGGCCCGGTCTTGATGCGGCCGATAAGCAGTGCTTCGGCCTCGCCGTCGATGCGCAGTTCGCCGGGATCGCGATAATCGTAGATGCCGTACGTTCCGTCCGGGCAGAAGAAGTATGCAGACGCGTTGGGTGCGTTCGGGCAATTCGGCAAGTAGGTCGCCGGATCGAGGGACGAGCCATACGCGTAAATCACGTTATCCTGGATGAGCGAATGGCTCAAACTGGCCGAGGCGAAGGCCAGCCAGTTGCGCGGAAGGCTGTAGTCCAGGCGCGTGCTGGTATTGAATGTGTCGTAGGTGTCGGGAGGGCCCCACGACTGGTCGCCCAGCATCGTCGATGGGTAAATCCTGTTGATATCCGGAAGCGTCGTGCCGTCCAGGAGCTGATAGCCGCTTCCGTCGCGCTCGGTCTTGTGCTGGTACTCGAAATCACCTTTCAGGATCGCCTTCTCGCTCAGTTTCCAATCGGCCGCGCCTGCGCCCATCGCGCGCCAGCCATTGGTGTCGTTCATATAGCTCGCAATTCTCTCGCCGGCCAGGTTGATGCGCGCGCCAACCTGCTTGCGGCTTCCGAACAGTCTTCCCAAATCAACTGCTCCGTACGCCGTGCCGCGATGGTCAGTCGCAAGATCCAAAGCCTGCACTGTTGCCGGCCGCTTGGTTACGTAGTCAATCAGGCCGCCCGCGGAGGCCACGCCGCTCTCCACACCGGCAATGCCTTTGAGGAACTCGACGCGCTCCTTGTTTTCCAGCGGCACATCCTGCTCTCCGGCAATCGTCATTCCGTTGATCGCGAGTCCAGTAGCCAGATCGATGGGAAATCCGCGAATTTCGTAATCGCCATAGTAGCCAACGGGGACGTAATCGTCGTCGATCGAAGCGTCGTTCTTCACCACGTCAGAGAGAAGGCGCGCTGCCTGGTCGTTGAGCAGATCGCGCGTAATCACGGTGGCGGAGAGCGGTGTCTCCTTGAGTGTTGCGCCGTCGAGCGTGCCAACCGATATTGCATCGGCAAGATAATCGTCTTTAGTTTCGCCATGCACCACAACGGTTGTCGTAACGGGCTTGACCTGCTGCGCTGCCGGCTTTGCGGCATCGGCGGCCTGCGCGGTCGTGGGTGGGGTTGTCGTTGTGCTCTGGCCATATCCACAGATTGGCGCGAATAAACAGCAGGCCAGCAGCAGCGTTGGCAGCTGCAAACCGCGTGAGCGCCCGGTCACCTTCAGACAATGAATTCGATTTTGAGCCGTGATCCTGTCTTCAACATCGAGCATGGTTTCCCCTTGTTTCCGGCTTCTTGAAACAAGAGAACTCACCATGGATTTTGAGGAAGAATGCCGATTGGCTTCGAAAACTTCCCACGCCGGCATTATCCGGATCGGGTTCTAGGGTATTTTCTCAGCCCCACCCAAGTGGAGCACCCCTGTTTCAATAACTTGATTGAAACACTCCGCGGCCGGTTTGGCAAATCTGCCGGCGGGGCGGGACTCACCCCGCTCGCGCCGTGGTCAGGTTAGCCCTGACCTACTTTGAACGCGCCGACCAGGCTGGTAAGTTCATTGGCCAGGCTTGAAAGCTGTTGGCATGCCTCCACCGATTGCTGCGAACTGGCCGCCGTCTGCTGGATGATTGCGGCGATTTCGTTTACGTTGGCGGAGACAGATTGAGTTGTATAGGACTGCTCGGTTGCCGCGGCGGCGATTTGCGTTACCATCTTCTGCACCGATTCAGACCCGTGAATGATGCTGGTGAGCGCCTCGCCAGCCGAGCGCGCCGAAGTCACGCCGCTCTGTACATGGCTCATGCTGGAACGCATGGCATCGACAGCCACCTTTGTCCCCTCCTGAATCGCGTGCACGGTGATGTCGATCTCCTTGGTGGCAGCGCTGGTGCGTTCGGCCAACCGGCGAACCTCGCCCGCCACCACGGCGAAGCCTCGGCCATGTTCCCCGGCACGGGCTGCCTCAATTGACGCGTTCAGCGCCAGCAGGTTGGTCTGCCCCGCGATTTCGTTGATCACGTTGACGATCTTCCCGATTGCGTCACTGGAACGTCCCAGTTCCTCGATGCGCGTCGAAGTTTCCTGGTTCGCTGTCAATAAATCCCCAATGGTCTGCACCGTGGTTTGCACGGTCTTGCCGCCGGAGTGCGCGCTTTCTTCCGCGCTACGCGCGTCCACGGCGGCGCTCTGCGTGGTCTGGCTGATCTTCTGCACAGCATCGGACATCTCGCTCATGGCTGTGGTGATCCGCTCCGCCTGCTGCTGCTGCTTGGCGGCCTGCTCGGCGGTCTCGTGCGCGGTTGCCGCCAATTCCGTAGCGGCCTGCCCAACGCTGTTGGCGTGTTCGATCACGCGCCGCACAATCTCTTCCACCCGTCCAATGAACACATTGAACTCTTTGCCTACTTCGTCGATCTCGCTGCGCCCCTCCACCTCCATGCGGGTTGTCAAGTCGCCCTCGGCAATTTGCTTCATGTGCTGCACCAGCGAGAGCAGCGGATGCACTACCTTGGACTGAATCACCCAGAAAGCGGCCGCGCAAACCAGCACCACAAAGCAAAGCATGATCAGTCCGGTCAACCGGCTGCGCACTGACCACGCATCCACCAGGTTCAGCTGCTTTTGAAAGCCGGAGAGAATGGCCTTGTCGAACAAGATCATGTCGTCTGACAGCATCTTGTTCTCTTTGCCCAACGCGCCCGCTTGCGCCATGAGGTCATCGCTGGGCCCATCCTTGGCGATCAGGATGGCGGTATAGGTATCGTGGTCTCTGGTACGGATTGAGGCGAACTGGGCAATCAAGCCGTCGGCCTGTTTGCTCAGTTCCGGCGACGAGGCCAGGGCAGTCTTCACTTCATCCAGCGTCCCGGCCGTAGCCTCGGCATCTTTCTCTGCGCCGTCCAACGACTTGGTATCCTGCAGCACAACCGCATCGCCGTAGCGCTTCTTCATCCGCTCGAAAGATGCTTCTGCGTGCTGCATCTTCAGCGCAGCGGGAAACAGCGAAGCAGAAATCTGGGACATACTACTGTGCGTGGATGTGCCCGAAATCTGCACCATCGCCAGCAATAATAGGTAGCCGCCGACAAGCACTGCGAGAACGCCCAGGATACTGCCTTTCACCTTTATGTTTCGAAACATGCCGTCACCTTACCGCGAGGACCTTGACGCCCTCGTGCGGAGTTGCTTTGCTGATGTAACCGATGGCGCCTGCATTGTGCGCCACGAACTCTACCACCGCCGCTTCGGAGTCGAGCGACTTGGGCATGGTGGCCTGTCCTGAAAACACCAGGCTGCGCCAACCGGCGCGGAACGCCGTGTCGTTCTTGCCGATGTACGCGGCGAGAAACTCGTCATGCGTACCGCCCGACTTGAGCAGCACTGGCGTGACCTGCGACCCGTTAAGGCTGGTTGCGCCTCCGGTGAAGACATCCTTCAGATCGCCTTTGGAAACATCGGACGCTTTTACGCCGGGATTTGCGATCACAATCGCCTGTGCGTGTGCATAGCCTGCAAGAACCAGAACGCCAAGGGCAAAGAAGAGAGCTATGAACTGCTTTTTCATGATGATCCTCGATTCCTTTCCCGTTCTAGAAGCTCACGCCGACCCTGAGTGCGGTCAGTTTCGAGCTTGGCAGGATCGTCGTGTTGTTGGCGTCCTCGTAGCTGAGCGATGTGCCCTGGATGAAATGCTCCTCGGCTTTGATATAAATAAACTGGTTGATGTCATAGCGGCCGGAGACGGTCCAGTCCTTGGTGTAGCGATCCGGACCCAATTGCTGGTCATGATCGACGTTCTGGCTGTCGTAAGCTCCTGCGGTCAGCTTGCCTGTCACTTTGTAGCTAGCCATCAAGTACCAGGCTCGCGGGTCGGTGCTCACGGAACTCACGGGGGAGTCGGTGAGGCTGAGGATCCCGGGGCTCGCCTGCCGGTTCCACTCCCCGGCCAGCATCCACTTATCCTTTTCGTATTTGGCGAACCAGGAAACATTGTTCCAGGGCGCGAATGACTCCGACCCCCCAACCAGCGCCACGCTGCCTTGGTTGGCATGACCGTTGGAAGCGCCGATCATGAGGCCGGTGATCGGTGTCCTCCAGTGAATAGCGGCTCCATACGTCACATAGGTTAATGGGTTCAACGGGCCATTGCCGGAAGCAATGAGGTCGGCAAATTGTCCGTCATTCGTGGGAATCACTTCTTCCCCGCCCCATGCCTTGTAATCCAGCCTGCCAACTGCCGGGGCGAGTTTGAACGTCCCATAGACTACGGCGCCGTAGTGAGCCAAGTCGGCATTGCGGGTCGTAATGTCATAAACGCTCTGCGGCAACAGCGCCCACATATAGGACGGATCGATGTCCTGGATTTCGTTGAACAGGCCCCATGGCGTCTTGACCTTGCCAAAGCGCACGCCAAACTTGTCGTTGACCTTGTAGTCCGCGGCGGCCCAATCCAACACAATGGCGTTTCCCGAGTCGCCGAGCAGATAATAGCGGGCCTGAACGGCGACCCGCAGCTTGGGTGTGGGAACTGCACTGACGTTGAGAACAGCCTCTGTCCATGCCGGGCTGCCATCGCTCGAATTCGCGTAAAAGATGTTGTTGTGCGTGGTGTACAAGAAGCCCTGCGCCGCATAGCCGTGGATCTGAATGTTCAGATCGTCTATGCTTTGCGCCGCTGCTGGAACACTGCCCAGCGCCAGCGCCAGCGCGCCTATCAAGAGTCGATTCATCGCCTATCTCCTTGACTGCGAAAAAAGTTTGGCCTTATTGAGCCATTGCGCTGAATCTTTTCGCTGTTGGCAAAAGATCCAGCCGGCCCCGGCCAGGGAGCACGCCCGGTTGGCATGCGTTTGCCAGCGCTCAACAGTGCAACCCTTCCCGCAATATCGGCTCAGGTGCGCTTGACGTGAGTACGCGGCCTCCCCCAAAGCCGGGAGATAAGGGGGCTGAGATTATTTCTAGACAAAATGGGAAGGATGTTTGAGTGGGAATCTAAAGCTTTGAGTTTGATTTGAAGTATTTAATGGACGTGGTTCATACCTTGATTCAACGCCAGAGAGACTCGATAAGTCCGCGATAGGCATCGAGCTGCGGCACTTGAAGGCCACGCACCTTGGCGGCATCGTCGGCGCGGCGCAGCGACAATCCAGCAGCGGCGTGGGGCAGAGACAGAAACTCTGTAGCCTCCGCAAAGCTCATGGGGCCACCCTGCAGGGCAAGGCTCTCTTGAGAGGCTGGCGAAAGTGCGGACAGGTAGCCGCTCTCCGCATAACAGAGGTAGCGTTTGGCCGCAACATGCAAGCAGATGGGATCAAGCACAGATGCAGGCAAGCGATCTCCGAGAGCCGCGGCGGCAAGCTCTTGGTGCTGCGTGTCCAGACCGCGCATGGCGGCATCCTCGCCTTCGCTGTGTAGCAGGTGGCCAAGATCGTGCAGCAGCGCGGCCGCAATCAGAGTGCTTTCGCCGCCTCCGCTCTGAACGCACCATGCGGCTTGCAGAGAGTGTTCGAGCACAGTGACAGGCTCGCCAAAATAGGCTTCGCCGCCTCCGCTTTCAAGAAGCTCAAAAACATCATCCACCGAGGTGAACCGTTGCATTGATCTCAGGCCTCCGCAACGGCCGGTGCGCGAAGCCGTTGATGGAACGCAAGCACCATGGCCACCAGTGCGGTGAGCAATGCCACGCCGGCCATGGAGAGAAAAGCATTCTTCCAGCCGAAGGCTACCGTGATGCGCGCCACAGTGTCGCCGGAGAGCCAGCCTGCGAGGTAACCGACTCCATCAATGATTCCCGCCGCGGTGGCGCTACCGCGCTTGCCGCCAAAGTCGAGGCTCATGGCGCCGGCCAGATACGAGTAAGGGCCCAGCAGCAGAAATCCGACCAGCGTCACCAGCACCACCGGCGTCCATTGGCTGGCGTGGCCCGGCGTCCGCGCCAACACCACCAGGCAAATGGTGCTGGAGGCCATGCCGAAAACCAGAACCAGATTGCGGCCGTTGAGTCCCAGCTTGTCGCTGACCACGCCGGCGAGCAGAACACTGATTCCGCCGAAGAGCGGGAACAGCGCGCTGCGCCCAGCGGCCTGGCTGCTGGTGAGGCCTACAAACTGGACAAAATAAGTGGGCGTCCAGAAGTTGAAAGTCTCGCGCAGCAGAGTGGTTCCCAGTGAGAGAAGGCATACCAGCCAGAAGGGAAAGCTGGTGACTAGGGGTCGCACGATAGCTATCAGGCCGGGATGTTTTTCGTTTTTGTGCTCGCCTTCGGCGCCGTAGACGTTCAGCGGGTTGGCTTCGGGGGCAGGCAGGCCGCGCTCTTCCGGTGACTCGCGCAGAAAAATCAGGTTGGCCACCAGCAGCACAGCCAGTGATCCCGCGGCGGCAAGAAACACGCCGCGCCAGCCCAATCCAAAAGCCATCAGCCGGCTCATCACCCAGCGGCAGGCTGCGTCGCCGAAGAGATAACTCAGGCTCAGCACCGCCATCACTGTGCCGTAGGTCGAGTAAGAAAACCAGCGCGAGCTAACCTTCACCAGGCCCACCCAGCCCATGGATTGAAACAGGCGGTTGCCTACCCAGGCCACCGTGAACAGCGGAAAGCCTCCGCCCAGAACGAATAGGACGGTAAAGAAAATGGATCCAACCATGCCGCCGAGAAAGTTGCGTCGCCCGCCGAACAGGTCGGCCATGGAGCCGGAGATGAACTTGCCTGCAGCGTAAGCCATGGTGCCGGCCGAAGCAATGAAGCCGAGGCGCACCTGTGCCTGGTTGGCGGTGACGCCGTGCTGCGCAAGATCGTGAATCAGATCGGGCAAAACAACGGAGAGATTGGAGCGGCAAAAGTAGTAGCCCGAGTAACCTACGCCGAGCAGCACAATGGTAGCCAGATGCCAACCGGTGAAAGCACGTTGCGGCGTCTGTCGGTCAACTACGTTTGGAGGGCTTTGCACACGGGCAGACTATCATGGCGGAACTTCATCGGAGGCCAATCGGAAGAGAAAGATCCAGCGGCCACCGACCTCCTTCGCGGCACGGCGCAAATTTTTCGTAAAAATACCGCGCCCTGTGCCTCCGCAGGCGCTACATTTGAAATGAAATCAATTCAAAGGCGAAGAAACAGCATCTCTCTTGTAAATTTCTCTTGAAAGGCTTCCTCATGCGTGGTTTCTCCTCCTCTGCCCTTGCCTTCCGTTGTGGGTCCATGCGCCTGCTTGTTGGCTGTTGTCTGATTGCGCTCGCTGCCGCGCCCGCACATGCCCAATCTACATTCGGCGAAATCCTCGGAACCGTGCACGATTCTACCGGCGCCGTTCTGCAGGGTGCTCAAGTCACGCTCGAAAATACCGGCACGTCTGCCGCGCGCACCTCGGTGACTGACTCGAATGGGAACTACTCCTTCAGCAATATCGACGTGGGAACATACACGCTGACCATGACAGCGCCGGGATTTGAAAAGGAGTCGCTGCCCGCCATCTCGCTCACCGCCCGCGAGACGCGCCGCATGGACGCGACGCTTAAGGCCGGCGCAGAGTCGCAGACCGTGGTGGTGGTTGAAGATGCCTTGCCGGTCATCACCACCGATGTTTCCAACCTGGCGGAGACCAAGGCCGGCGACGAGTTGGTCGAATTGCCGGTCGCCATTTATTCACGCTCCACCGGCTCCACCAGTCCCATCTCCACGCTCACCACCGAGGCCGGCGTGCAAACCGACGACAGCGGCGAACTGGCTGTCGCGGGCACTACCGCCGCGCTACTTTCCGTCACCATCGACGGAATTTCCTCCGTCGGCGTTGAATACTCCGGCCCCGTCAACGAGATGTTTCCATCGTTCAACTCCATTGAAGAGATTCGCGTTTCCGAGTCGAACAACGGCGCCGAGTTCGGCGGAGTCGCCGACATTACCACGGTCTCCAAGGCCGGAGGAAATCACTTCCATGGTGGCCTGTTTGAGAACAACGAGAACACCGTCTTCAACTCCAACAACATTTTTGCGCTCTCCAAGCCGAAGATCATCATGAACGATTTTGGCGGAACGCTGGGCGGCCCGGTGAAAATTGGGCGCCTGTTCAACGGCAGCGACAACACATTTTTCTTTATCAGCTTCGAAGGTCTGCGCCTGCCGCGCGAAACACCCATCGTGCTGAGCGTTCCTTCAATGGATATGCGTAGCGGCAACATCAGCTATTATCTCAACCAGACTTACTGCCAACCCTCACCATCCGACTCAAACCCATGTCCCAACGGCTACACCGTCTATAACCCCGATGGCTCAGTGCTCACCAACTCGAACACCGGCCCGTCGGTCACGCCCAGCGCCATCTCCACTCAACTGCTGAATGTGCTGATGCCCACGCCCAATCTTGGTGCGCCGGGGTCGTTCGCCAACAACTATCAGATCAATTTTCCCTCGCCAATCTCTTCCAACCAGGGCGACGTGCGGCTGGATCGCACACTCTCGTCGCGGCAAACCATCTTCGCGCGCTTCTCGTACAAGAATCGCCAGGTCACCACCGCGCCCTCCGCCGCATGCACCTTCACTTACTGCGCTGAAGCCGGCAGTCCTCTGCAAGGCGCGTACAACACGCCAGAGATTGACGAGGGCATGACCTTCGCCCATAACTTCATTTTTTCGCCGCACCTGCTGAACGAGTTTCGCGGCGGCTATAACGCGCAACACACGTCGGAGACACAGAGCTATTCAACATCCACGATACTCAACCAGACGGGCCTCACGGTGCCACAGCCGGACCTCGACTGGTCTGAGGCGCCGCAGGTACTCATCAACGGATTCATGTCCACTGGCGCAGGGAACCCCGGCGTGCAGCGCGGGCAGATTATTCAGGCGCTCGACAACGTGACCTGGTCGCATGGAAAACACTCCTTCAAATTCGGCGCTGACTTCAAGCGCCTCTCCGATCACGACGACAACGTCTTCGGCAACTATCGCTCCGGCTGGTATGTCTTTGACGGATCTTCGTCGATTGTCCAGGGAACCTCGGGCTTGAGCGCTCCTGCCGGCGAGCCGTATGCCGGCTTTCTGCTTGGATTGCCGGACTACACGGAAGTCAGCTCCACCAACGACCCGACCATGAACGGCCTGGGCTACTCGTATGCGTTCTTCGGCCAGGACGACTGGAAGGTTTCGTCGCGGCTTACCCTGAACCTGGGACTGCGCTACGAATTACATCCTCCGATTCATGAAACCCGCTACAATACCGCGACCTTTGAGCCGGATTATTCAAGCACTGCCAGCGGGGCGCCACTGAGCGGTGCGGTCGTGGTCTCCAACGCGCAGGGAGCGGCATTGCAGTCGACGGACCTGGACGCCGCCATCGCGCCTACGCCCATCCTCACCGCGGCAGAGGCCGGTATCCCCGAGGGCTTGCGCTTCACTGACAAAACCGACTGGGGACCGCGCATCGGCTTTGCCTGGCAGCCTTACGGCAACGGCAAAACCGTGCTGCGCGGCGGTTGGGGACGCTTCATCGAGTCTCCGTTGGGCTTCTCGCTGGTCTCCGGCTGGGCCGTCCAGTCCAGCTATGTGGCCACCTATTACAACGACTATCAAGCGGATGGCGTTACGCCGCTGCTTTCGTTCGCCAATCCCTTCAACACTGCGGCGGGGAGCTCGACCGGAACCGCAGGCTTCTATTATGCATTTCCGATTCATTATCACGATCCCAATGTGCAGCAGTGGAATCTGACTCTCGAACAGGACTTCGGCCACTCCATCGGCGCGCGCTTCTCTTACACCGCCAGCCACGGGCAGAACCTTGAAGCCATGGTCGACCTGAACCAGGTGCAACCCAACATTTACGGCTACTACAACCCAGAACCCGGACCAGCTTCCAATGCAGCTTGCGTCACCGATGGCGGAACGTATGTCGACGATCATCGCCCTTACCCTTGCTGGAGCGTGATCCAGAGCGTGACCAACCAGGCCGAGAGCAATTACAACAGCGGCACGGTCGAGGTTACGCGCCATAGCGGCAAGTCGCTCACCTTCGACGCCAGTTACACGTATACGCGCGACCTCTCCAACGCGGGCGGCGCAACGCCTAATGCCTTCGCTGTTTCCGGCGGCAGTTTTCTCACCAACCGCTTCGACCCCGGCCTCGATTACGGCAACGTCATCTACGACCGGCGTCATCGCTTCCTGATCACCTATCTCTACGACCTGCCTTTCGGCAAGGGACAGGCGTGGCTTAATTCCGGCTCGGCGTTGAATCGATTTATTGGTGATTGGCAACTGGCCGGCGTCACGGTACTTCAGAGCGGTCCGTTCCTGACGCCCTATGAAGATTCCGTCGACCCAGCCAATACCAACATCCTCACCACCGTCGGCCAGGCGCGGCCAGACCAGTTGCACAATGTCTCGCTTTACGCGCCGCAGCGCACTACGGCGCAGTGGCTCAATCCGAACGCTTTCCCGTATCTCAATTTGCAGAACGCGGCTGGCAACGGAATTGGCCGCTTTGGCAACGCGCCGGTCGGCGGAGTCGTCGGCCCGGGCACGGAAATCTACTCCATGTCGCTGATGAAGAACCTGGCTATCACAGAAAAGAGCAAATTCCAGTTCGGTCTGGAAGCCGCGAACGTGTTCAATCATCGCAACTATGAGCCGCCCAACATGCAGGTCGATTCATCGGGCTTTGGGTCGATTACCGCACTGCAGACGGCCGAGGGAGCGGGGCCGCGCAGCCTGGAGCTCAGTGGCCGCATCAACTTCTAAGTGCGGGAGCAGTCCCGCTACAACGAGAATTGGCGGCGATACCAATCATCTCCGCGAAACATGGTCATCGCAACGAGGCTGCCATCTCGGCGAGCTTGGCGACGGTGTTCATGTTGCGGGCCGTACCAGTTTTGGCTGCGGGAATCTTCAGCTTGGATTGGCCGGCGCCCTCGGGGTAGTAGATATAGATTTCGCGCGTCCCGAGGCGGAGTTCTTCCCGATTCCTTCCGCTAATCTTCTTGAGTACGTCTTCCGGCGGAGCGCTGTCGAGAAAGCAGGCGTGGGTGAGATTTCCCGGCAATTCCGGAAAGGGGTTGTTGGCCACCACTGCCGCCATTTCCGCCGCGGTCCGGACAAGCACGGCGACCGGCTTTCCGGCATAAAAGGCCAGCGCCTTTTCAAGCACAGCCTTCACCTGCGGCTCGGCTTTGCTGGACTGAAAAACGACGTTGCCGCTGGCGATGTAAGTGCGGACGGACTGAAAGCCAACCGCTTCGCACATGGCCTTGAGTTCAGTCATAGGGAGTTTGCCGGTTCCCCCCACGTTGACGGCGCGTAGCAGAGCGATGAAGGCCTTCATGGTTCCTTTTTACACCCGACAGCGAACGACGGTGTACAGAAATGGGCAAGAGCGGGGCCGCAATATAAGCTAGGGACGGCAGATGAATCCGCTTTCGCAAAAGACGCCTGCGCGCGGCATGGAGGCCTTTGGCTTCCGCGACTTCCGACGGTACCAACTGGCGCGCGTGACGGCCATCCTGGGCGCAGAGGCGCAGGCGGTCGCGGTGGCGTGGCAGGTGTATTCCATCACCCATCGGGCTCTGGACCTGGGCTACACGGGGCTGGCGCTGTTTCTGCCTGGGCTGGTGTTCCTGTTGCCGGCGGGACACGTGGCCGACCGCTTCGACCGCCGCCAGGTGATCCTGGTCTGCTACAGCGTGCAGGTGCTATGCACCACCGCGCTGCTGCTGCTGACGCGGGCCGGGTTGCACAGCGTCTATCCCATTTATGCGGTGCTGCTTTTTATCGGGACGGGGCGCGCATTCTCCGGACCGGCCAGCTCGGCGCTCATTCCGCACCTGGTTCCGGAACGCCATTTTGTTAACGCGGTCACCTGGGGCGGCGCCATCTGGCAGTTTTCAAACATTACCGGTCCCGCGCTGGGCGGCCTGCTGTTTACGCTTCCGTTGACGCATTTCGTGCATGACACTTCGCTCGAGGGGGCGGGGATTGTGTATGTGTTCACGCTGGGATCGCTGGGATGGTTTCTGGTGCTGGTGGCTAGCCTGCACGTAAGGCCGGGCCGCATGGAGCACAAGGCTGCATCGCTCAAGGTGGTGATGGCCGGCTTCCAGTACATGATGCGCTCCTCGCTGCTGCTGGGGGCCAGCTCCCTGGATCTGTTTGTGGTGCTGCTGGGCGGAGCCACGGCGCTGATGCCGATTTTTGCCCACGACATTCTGCACCAGGGGCCGCGTGGGCTGGGTCTGCTTCGCGCGGCGCCGGCTGCAGGGGCGCTGATGATGTCTCTCACCATGGCGCGCTTTCCTTTCCGGCGTCGAGCGGGTCTGCGGCTGTTTGTCTGCGTGGCTATTTTCGGGGCGGGGACAGTGGCCTTTGGCCTATCGCACAGCTTGTGGCTCTCGCTGGCGGCGCTGGCCGTGGCTGGGGCAGCGGATACGGTTAGCGTGATCATTCGAGGATCGCTTCTGCAACTGGGCACGCCGCCGGAGATGCGCGGTCGCGTGAGCGCGGTCAACTCGCTGTTCATTGGTGCATCCAACGAACTGGGCGAGTTTGAAAGCGGACTCACGGCCCAGTGGTGGGGCGCAGTGCGAGCCACGGTAGTGGGCGGAGTGGGAGCGCTGGCAGTGGCTGGACTGTGGGCTGCGCTGTTCCCCGGATTGCGCCATGCAGATGAGCTGACGTCACAGGCCCTGCGGCCCCAGGCAGTTGGCGCTGCGCCACCGGCCGGTGCTTCCAGCGGGTAGTGCTCAAGGGAATTATCCGCGGAAATGCCGGACGTTGCATCGAATGAAAAAGGGAGAAAGCATGAAGACATGGCAAAAAATTCTGATTCCATTGCTCATTTCGATCCTCATCGCGGGAAGCTACCTGTTCTACGTGTGGAAGGAGCGGCAAAATCCGGGCGTGATCCCGCATGCGGACGCCGGGCCGCCGCTCAGCCAGGACGACCTGTCGGTGGTGCGCGCCTTTTTCCCGGCGTATTTCGACGATTTGCAGCGGCTGGTGGGAACCCGCGTGTGGATGAAGAACGGCTACACCATGCCGTACTATCCCTATGAAAATGGCGTCGTGGAATTCGCCAAGCCGATGGGCCTGATCCCTCCTGCGCAGCCGATGGACGTAAAGAAGATCGTCAAAGCCGCCGTGCCGGCCAAGGTGGACGACAGCATTGAGCATGGCAGCCGGCAGGCCTTCGCTGTCTTTGAATTGCCCGGCAAAGACGGACTCTTTGCCACGCCCGTGGGCGCCATTAAGGGGAGCCAGGAGGTGTATTTCACTGACAACCTTTTCTACTATGACGATCCACACACTATTTACGATCATTGGCCCAAAGATGTGTGGGCGGCCGTGGATGCGCACCAAGTGAAGCCGGGGATGAGCGAACTGGAGACGCGCATGTCCATCGGCATGAAGGAGCATCCGGATGGCGAAAAGGAAGGCGATCGCACGGTCACTTACGATCTGGATGGGAAGCACTGGACGATTAGGTATGTGAAGAACCGCGCCACGGAGATCAAGACTGAGTAGGCGTCCTGGAAGAGCCGATTCTTATTTTGCAGAAGGCGCCTGAAAAAGAAATCGGGTCGCCACCCTCTCATCAAGGAGGCCACCCGAAAATGAATCTTGGAAGAACCAGTTCAGGAGGCTGATTCAGAAGACATCCACAGAGTATCTTGAGGCCGAGCAGATGTCTTGAGCCGTTGGAGTGAGGCTGGGCTCCATCAATGGGTGGAGACTTGGCTAAGTCTTTGGCGTTAGTCTGTTTGCACTGACCTCGTTGGCTCGCGCCTTTCATCCTCTGGACCTTTTCAACCGGCCGGTGTCCGCTCTGGCCGCAGGCTCAAGTCCGTTTCCGGCTGGTTCCACCCGTCTGTGGCCCAAAAACGCGCCAATCCGAATGATGCAATGGGCGGGGCATCGCTGCGTCTAGGAGCGGCGTATGCCGTGGCTTCCGGATTCGCAATTGCTGTGGCTGCCGGAGCCTTGCTGCTTGCGACTCCGGTGATTGGACGAGCGCTGGAGCCAACCACGCCACTGGCCAGCTATGGCCGCCAGGCCTGGGGCATGGAAAACGGGCTGCCGCAGAATACCGTTCAGGCGCTGGCGCAGACCAAAGATGGCTTTGTCTGGCTGGGCACCGAGGTCGGCCTGGTTCGCTTTGATGGCAACGGGTTTCAGGTCTTCGACAAGAATACCGCTCCGGCGCTGCCGGGGAACGATGTGCGGTGTCTGCTGGCAGACAAGGACGGATCTCTGTGGATTGGAACCAGCGAGGGGCTGGCGCGCTGGAAAGACGGGACGGTGACGACTTTCACTGCCGCAAACGGCTTGCCATCGAGCATCGTCCGCTCTCTCAAAGAGGGAAAAAATGGCGGAGTTATTGTTTCTACAGAGAGTGGCGACGTTGACATTCAAGAAGGGCGGGTGCTTCCCCTTCAGATGGACATGCTCCAAGGGCCAGCCCTGGGGTATGACGTTACGCTTGCGAATGGCATTCACCTGCTGGTGAACAAGCGAGAGATTGAGAGAAGCCAGAACGGTCAGACGCAGCGGTGGACAGTAAGCAAGGAGCTGCCGGGTAGCAAGATCCAGACGTGGTTTGCCGACCATGACGGAAGCCTGTGGATTGGAACCAACGGCGGGCTGGCGCGCTGGAACACGGGCAAGTTGCAGGTTCTCCCCGTGACCGATCCCCTAGCCAAAGCGAGCGTCCTCGCAATAATGGAAGACCGCGAAGGCAACATCTGGGTTGGCACGGAGGCCGACGGTCTGCTCATCTTGCGTAATCAGCGATTTCGCACCATCGGCGTTCGCGAGGGGTTGACCTCCGATGCGACGACAACGGTCGTGGAGGGCGCAGGGGGCAAGCTATGGGTGGGTACCAGCGGAGGCGGCCTCAATGCTCTGCCGCGAAATGGGAGCGCGACGGGCGGCCCCAGCACTTACTCGGTGCGCGATGTGCTGTTGAGTGACGTGATTCTGTCGCTGGCCGCTTCGCCCAGCGGCGACCTGTGGGTGGGCACGCCGGATGGACTGAACCGAATTCGCGGCGGCGCAGTGGCCGCCTTCACCTCCGCGGACGGCCTTCCCGATGATTTCATCCGCTCGCTGCTGGTGGACTCCGATGGCTCGCTGTGGATTGGGACGCGGCGCGGCCTGACGCACTGGACGAACCCCGGCGCGGGCGCCTTCGGGCTCAAAGTCACCGGGAAGATGGAGACTTTCACCCATGCGAACGGACTGGGCAGTGATCTGGTGGGCGCCATGGCGCGCGATGCGAAGGGCGATCTGTGGGTGGCCACGCTCGCGGGGCTGTCACGGCTGCATGGCAACCGAATTGAGAACTACACCACCGCCAACGGGCTCTCCAGCAATGTGATCACAGCGCTGTTGGCTCGCCCCGATGGCACGCTGCTGATCGGCACCCAGGACCATGGCTGGGATCTGTGGGATGGGAAGAGTTTTTTCGCGGCACTCGACAACGGGCTGAGGCAAACCAGCATTCACGCGATTCTGGACGACGACGGCGGCCACCTGTGGTTCGCCACCGCCAACGGCATCGCGCGCTGCGACTGGAATGCGATGAGCGGCAAGCCCGATTGCTCGCATTGGATCGAGTTTGGCTCCGCCGACGGCTTGCGCAGCCGGGAGACGGCCACCAACAGCCACCCTTCGGCAGGTCGCACGCGCGATGGCCACCTCTGGTTTGCCACCCCTAAAGGGCTGGTTGAAGTTGATCCTTCGCACTTTCCGGTGAATGCAATTCCCCCTGGTGTCGCACTGGAGCGGTTCGCCATCGACGACGTTCCTCAATCACTGCGTGGGGCAGACCTTTCTGTGCAGATCCCAGCAGGCCACGTGCACTTCGAGTTCGACTACGCCGGATTGAGCTTTGTTGCGCCGCAGAAAGTTCGCTATCGCTATAAGCTGGAGCCCTTCGATCCCGGCTGGACGGATGCCGGAGCACGGCGCACGGCATACTATACAAACATTCCCGCAGGCCACTATACGTTTCGCGTGCAGGCATGCAACAACGACGGCGTGTGGAATGACCAGGGCGCCGCGCTCAACTTCGAGTTGCGGCCGCACTTCTATCAGACGCTTTGGTTTTACGCGCTGCTGATTCTGGCTGTTGTGGGCCTGGTTGTGCTGGTGCAGCGTTTGCGGCTGAAGCGAGCTGAGCGCGAATTCAACGCAGTGCTGGGCGAGCGCAACCGCATCGCGCGCGAGATTCACGACACGCTGGCGCAGGGCTACGTAGGAATTTCCGTGCAATTGGAAGTGCTGGCCGAGCTGCTCCGCATGAGCAAGGTTGAAGCGGCGCAGAAGCACCTTGATCTGACGCGGGGCTATGTGCGCCAGGGGCTGGCCGACGCGCGCCAATCCATCTGGGCGTTGCGCTCGCAGGACTCGGGCGAGATCACGCTGCCGGTAAAGCTGCGCCGCATGGTCGAGGCTGAAGGCAATCATGGCCTTGAAGCCACCTTCAGCATCTTCGGCGCGTACCGCCCGTTGCCGCCCGGCACCGAGCAGGAAATTCAACGCGTGGCGCAAGAGGCCATCCATAATGTGAAAAAGCACGCAGGAGCGGGGCAACTCTCTGTACAACTGGAGTATGGCCCCGCGGAGATTGCGCTGGAAGTGCGCGATGACGGACAGGGGTTTGCGGCTGACCAGGCGCCAGCGCCCGGCCACTTTGGATTGACCGGAATGCGGGAGCGGGCTGCGGCCATCGGCGGCACGCTGGAAGTGACGAGTGAGCCGGGCAGCGGAACGGCAGTCAGGCTGCTTGTACCGGCGCGGGGAGAGATGAAGGGCTATTAGGTTTGTGGTTTCCCACCCATCGCAAAGAACGCGATGGATGGGGCACGGAGCGGTTGTGGGAGACTCGACGGGTGCGTTGAGGTGGCGAAGCCGGAGGGTTTCCCACAGAGCAATGAGAGAGATCTGGACGCGGATGAAGGAGCGACAGTGAGCAAGGAATCGATTCGGGTGCTGGTTGTTGAGGATCATCATGTGGTGAGACAGGGGCTGGTGGCGCTGCTCAATGTGGCGGAAGGCTTGGAAGTGGTGGCAGAAGCTGCCGACGGCGTAGAGGCCATCACGCAGTTCCGCAAGCACCGGCCCGACATTACACTGATGGACCTGCGCCTGCCGCGCATGGCCGGCGTTGACGTGATTCAGCGGCTGCGCATGGAGACTCCGGCGGCGCGCTTCATTGTGCTGACCACCTACGATGGCGATGAAGACATCTACCGCGCGCTGCAGGCCGGCGCCCGCGCCTACTTGCTGAAGGGCATGACCAGCGAAGAGCTCATTACGACGATCCGCGCGGTGCATGCGGGCAAGTCGCATATTCCGCCGGCCATTGCCGAGAAGCTGGCCGAGCGCATGGGCACTGAAGAGTTGACGCCGCGCGAGTTCGACGTGCTGGAGCAGATTGTGACGGGCAAGAGCAACAAGGAGATTGCCACCGAACTGCTGATTTCAGAAGCCACGGTGAAGACGCACATCAACAGCCTGCTCGGCAAGCTGGGCGTGACAGACCGCACACAGGCGGCGACGGCCGCAATTCAACGCGGAATTGTTCCGCTCGAATCCTTGAGGAAGCCGAAATCATGAAGAAGACAATTCTCTTCGCAATCATTCTGCTTTTATCGTGCTCGCTGGCGACAGCACAAAGGGCAGCGTGGCGGCAGGCGACAGATGCCGAGCTTGCCTCGCTGCTGCCGGCACGCGCGCCCGTCGAGAAGGAACACATCGAGACAGAGTTGCGCACCGCGTCGGGCATTGTGAACAGCAGGGGACATTTCATCGCCGGTGTCGTGCTGCTGACGGCCGGATACTCGGCCGACGGCAAGTATTCGCACTATCTGCTGGTGCAGGTCCCGGTGCGCATCGGCGGTGTGGCGCTCAAGCCCGGCGAATATGTATTTGGATGGACGCGTGCGAACGGGGGCGAAACGCTGAGCGTGCATTTTCATGAGGCGGCTACGGGAACGCTGATCGGCACCACAGACGCGCACCGCATTGCGGGATCCAGCCGCGTGGAGAGCCTGCGCATCTGGCCGCCGGGGGAGAAAGCGCTCATTCAGATTGGGCGGTTTGGGATTCCGTATGAGATTGGCGAAGAGTAGAAGTACAGGGAATAGGGAACAGGGAACTGGGACTGAGGGACGTGGGGACCTGTCGAGAGCTTTCGATGGCCGGGCGCTCCACCTTTCGGTCGATACTGTTACCCACTCTGGACCGTATACTTGCTGCCATGTTTACGGCTCTTCGCGCGACCACTTTCCTGGGCCTGATGGCAGTGGGAATTCCCGCACTTGTGCTTGCACAAGTCACAGGTACCGGTTCCCTTGCGGTCGCCCAAACGGCCCAGCCCGGCGGCAGCCAGGATTCCGCCAACCAGCATGCTCCGGTTCTTGACGCGAAGCATCGGCCCATCACCGCGGGCGGCTTTGTGAAGACCGGCCCCATCGTCTTTGAAGACATCAGCGACAAAGCCGGGCTGACCCACTGGACGCACAAGATGGGTACGCCGGCCAAGAGCTACATCGTCGAGACCAAGGGCTCGGGCGTGGGGCTCATCGACTACGACAATAGCGGCTGGCTCTCCATCTACATTGTCAACGGCTCCACAGTCGACGCACTCACGGGCAAGGCAACGCCACCGCACGCGGCGTTGTTCCGCAACAATCACGACGGCACATTTACCGATGTGGCTGCGCAAGCCGGCGTGACCAATGACCGCTGGGGCACCGGCGTAGCCATCGCTGACTTCGACAACGACGGCTGGCCCGACATTTTCGTAACGAATGTAGGCAAGAACCGGCTCTACCGCAACAACCACGACGGCACATTTACCGATGTGGCAGAGAAAGCTGGCGTGCAGCTGGGCAACTGGTCCTCAGGCGCCACCTGGGGCGACTACGACGGCGACGGACGCCTCGATCTCTTTGTCGCGGGCTACATTCACTGGGACTGGAACAACCTGCCGGACAGCAAGGAGAGCGGCGGCAGCAACGCCTTCTGCACCTTCCGCGGCGAGTCAGTTGCCTGCGGCCCGCGCGGCCTGAAGGGCGAGCCCGATCATCTGTTTCACAATAACGGCAATGGCACGTTTACCGATGTGAGCGTGAAGGCCGGCGTGGACGACAAGCCCGGCTATTACGGCCTGGGCGCGGTGTTCGTCGACATCAACAACGACGGCAAGATCGATCTGCTGGTGGGCAACGACTCCACGCCTAACTACATGTACCTGAACAAGGGCGATGGGACGTTTGAAGATGTGAGCTATGCGTCTGGCTTCGCGCTCAACGAAGCGGGCCGCGAGACTGCGTCCATGGGCATTGCCGTGGGCGATTATCAGAACAACGGCCAGCTGGCCATCTTCGATACGACTTTTTCCGACGACTACAAGCCGTTCTATCGCAATGAGGGCGACGGCAACCTCACCGACATCAGCTATCAACTGGGCATCGCCGAGGCTTCAGTGCCTTTCCTCAGTTGGGGCGATGCGTTTTTCGACTACGACAACGACGGCTGGAAAGATCTGCTGATGGATGACGGCCACGTGTATCCGGAAGCGGATAAATTTAACTGGGGCACGAGTTGGGCGGAGCGTCCGATGCTCTTCCACAACATCGAAGGCAAGAAGTTCGACGTGGTTCCGGCAGTCGAGGGAACTGGACTCGCGGACGTGATTGCAGGCCGCGGCATGGCGGTCGGCGATCTGTTCAACGACGGCAAGCTGGACGCAGTGATCAACGTCATGGACGGGCACCCGGTTCTGTTGCGCAACGTAAATGCGGACAACAACCATTGGCTTGAGTTGAAGCCGGTTGGGGGACCGAAAAGTCCGCGCGATGCGGTAGGCGCAACCGTATTTGTGACGGCCAATGGGATGAAGCAGCGCGGCGATGTGATCAGCGGCGGAAGCTATCTTTCCACCAACGATCCGCGGCCGCATTTCGGGTTGGGGCAGGCGATAAAGGTTGAGGACATTGAGATTCATTGGCCCAGCGGCAAAGTCGAGCACTTCACCATTCCAGGAGTGGATCGGATTGTGTCGTTGACGGAGGGCACCGGCAAGTAAGGTGGCTGCGGACGGTATTGGGACAGGTGCAGCAGGTTAGCGCCCGCTTTGCGGGCATAGCGAGTTAGCTAGTTAGCGAGCAATGCAACTAAACGGTTGGGATGGGCTGCTGAGGTCTCCCACCCATTCGCAAGAAACGCGAATGGATGGGGCACGGTGGATTCAGTTATCGCTCACATCAAAAATGCGCTACGCCTTGCCCGCGCCCAGGTCATCGTCCTTGGTCTCGCGGATCATCAGCAGACCGATCAATGTGAGGACCGCAGACGCCGAAAGATAGTAGCCCACGTATTGCAGCCCATAATGCGTGGCGAGCCAGGTAGCAATGTAGGGTGCAAGAGACGCGCCAAGAATCCCCGCAAAATTGAACGCAAGCGAGCTGCCCGAGTAGCGCACAGGCGTGGGGAACAGTTCGGAAACCACGGTGCCCAGGGGGCCGTAAGTGAGGCCCATGAGTGACAGACCCAGGGCCATCATGCCAAGCGCGCCTCCCTCGCCGGCTTTGAACATCGGCGCCAGCATCGGGCCGAAGAGAAAAATCGCAGCCGTGATCCAAAGCATCGCGCTGCGGCGGCCACGCTCAGCAAGAATCGCCGAGACTGGAATCATGATGGCGAAGAAGAGCGTGTCCAGAAGCTGCATCTCCAGAAACCTTCCGCGATTGATGCCCAGCGCGGTGGTTCCCCAGCTTAACGCGAACACAATCATCAGATAGAACAGGACGAAGGTCGCCATGCACACCAGCGTGCCGGCAATAAGTGCGCGCATGTTGTGGCGGAAGACGGTGACAGTCGGCAGGCGCACCTGCTCGCCTCGTTTCAGCGATTCCTGAAAGACAGGCGTCTCCGAAATCGTCATGCGGACATAAAGCCCCAGAAACACCAGCACCGCGCTGGCCAGGAACGGCAGCCGCCAGCCGAAGACGAAAAACTGCGTGTCGGTCAGCGTCTTCGACAGCAGCAGGAACACACTGCCGGAGAGGAAAAACCCGATCGGGGCGCCCAGTTGGGGAAACATTCCGTACCAGGCGCGTTTGCCCGGCGGGGCGTTCTCGATTGCCAGCAAGACTGCGCCGCCCCACTCGCCACCCAGCCCGATGCCCTGGCCGAATCGGCAAAGCGCCAGCAAGAGCGGGGCAGCAATCCCTATGGCATGGTAGGTGGGCAGCAGCCCGATGGAAACGGTCGAGACTCCCATGGTTCCCAGCGCCACCACCAGCGTCGTCTTCCGTCCCACCCGGTCACCGAAGTGGCCGAACAGCGCCGATCCGATGGGCCGGGCGAGGAACGCAATGCCAAACGTCGCCAGCGAAGCCAGCGTTGCCGTGGCCGGGTCGGCCGACGGGAAAAACAGCCTGGGAAACACCAGCACGGCCGCCGTGGCGTAGATATAGAAGTCAAAGAACTCGATGGTGGTGCCGACCAGGCTGGCAAAAAGAACCTGCCGTGGCGAATTGACAGGCTTACCCGATCGGGCTCCATCTTTGGCGGGAGGTATTGCCGTCATCCGATCTCCATTTTTGCGGGAAGGCTCTGAAACATCAAAGGTTCCATCGGAAGGAGGACCTTTCTCCGGTTATACCTTCTTGCCCCGGCAGATGGGAATTCAGGCTTCCCTGCCAGGTACATACTCCGGGTGATTGCCAACTGTATTCCTGCCGATAGACCATTGGAGCGATAGCATGGCGCAGCCTGTACCCATCACGACCGGAACATCCAGGCCGGGCCGAAGTGTGCCCTCGGAGAATCTCTCCCCGTTGTTGACTGAATTGGCTAGGGTTAAGGGTCACATGGAACCCGGGCAAATCTGCGCGCTCAACCAGAACCGGGAGTCGTTTCTCGGCCTTCGCGTGATTTCAGGCGACTTCCCCCTGGCAAGCCTTCTCGATTGGATGACCACCCTGACGCCCAACTCCGGCACCGGCATCTGGATGAATCCGTTTCGCGGCATTGCAGCGGAGGATGTGCGCGCCCCCATGGATCTGCTCTACCTTGACCCGGATTGCCGGGTTATCGCCGCCGTCGAGTTCTTTCCTACCTACCGTGTTTCCCCATCCAGCCCGACTGCGGCCAGCGTCCTGGCGTTGCCCACCCATTCGATTTTTTCCTCGCATACCCAGCCCGGAGACCAGTTGGTGCTTTGCCCGGCGGACGAGATGGAGTGGCGGCTGGAGCGGATGGCGCAAGACGGATCCATGGGCGGCGTTTATCCGGCACAGGCCAATCCCGCCTTGCGTCCGGTTTTGGTGCGCGATGAGTCCAGAGCGCCGGTGCGTCCGGTTGTGGTTCGCGAGATGCCAAGCAGGGGTGTCGATCCGGTCCCGTCGGCCCCGATTCCCCAAATCCCTGTCGTTCGCGAAGAGGCGAAGGCCGCCCCGTTGGTTCCAGAAACCGCGCCGTATCCCGTCGCGCAGTATTCTGTCGAGCAACCAAAGCCACAGAGGCCGATTAGGCTCGAAGAGATCGCGCCGGAAAAACCCTGGATGGACGTTTCACGCCAGCCGGCAAAGAAGCCGTTCGGGATATTGGGGAAATGGCTGTTTCCCGATCCTCCCGATCCCAGAAAAATGTCGCGCCTGGCGGTTGGCGGCCTCGTAGCCCATTTCTTCACCGGCGGTGCCCCGCATCCGCATGAGATTCGCGACATGAGCCTCACGGGTCTTTATGTGGTAACCACCGAGCGCTGGTACCCAGGCACCCTGATCCGTATGACGCTCACCAGGACGGACGTCGGCCAGTCGATCGCCGACCGCTCCATCACCGTTCAGTCCAAGTCGGTCCGCTGGGGCAACGATGGCGTGGGACTGGAGTTCGTATTTGCGCCGCCGAAATCAAAGCGGGACGCACGATCCCCGCTTGATTCGGTTGATAGCGCCGAGCTCGAAGCGTTCCTGAAACGGGTCGTCAATCCCAAGCGCTAGCTTCGGTAATCGTCGTTCGGCCATTTTTTCCGCCGTTTCAAGCACACTTTCCTCGTTTACCCCGTGACGTAATTCTTCTTGGTTACCTTTGTCCACGCATCGTCTGGCCTATGTGCGAATTTTTCTGGCTCAGGCAGGATTCCCAGTGATACTCTACGTGGGCTCATGGGATGTCCGTCCCCAGGCAAAGCGAATCGGACGCCCGCAAGAAACCCACCAAGGAGAAATCATGGTTCGGAGATTAGGGCAATTTGTGCTCTCTGCCGTTGCGATCCTGTCGGTCGCGGCAATGAATTCCCAAGCTCAAACGGTGTTAACTCGCCATGTGCGCGAGGCCACTCTTACCGGCCAGGCGAAAGCCACTGGCCACTTGCCGGAAAACCAAATCATGCAGCTGGATGTGGTGCTGCCGCTGCGCGATCCGGCAGGGCTCAAGTCGTTTTTGGCCGACGTAAACGACCGGACGAGTTTTTCCTATCGCCGCTTCGTCACACCCCAGGAATTCACCGAGCAGTTCGGCCCCACGCAGGCCGATTACGACGCCGTGGTCAGTTATCTGAAGTCCAACGGCTTTGAAATTGTTGGCGGCTCGCGCGACGGCATGGAAGTCCAGGTCAAAGGATCTGTCTCTTCCGTCGAGAAGGCTTTCCATGTGAACATGCTCACCTACCAGCATCCCACCGAAAGCCGGACATTTTATGGTCCCGACCGTGAGCCCAGCACCAGCCTGCCGTTTGCGCTGTGGCACGTCTCCGGCCTGGACAACTTCTCTATTCCGCACCCCATGTACGTGAAGAGGAGCGACTACGCCAAGGCGCATGGCATCGATGTGGAGAAGGTGGTGAAGCACGCCACCACCGGCTCTGGCCCGTCGGCATCTTTCCTGGGCAGCGACATGCGCGCCGCCTACTACGGAGGAACGGCACTGACAGGCGCCGGCCAGAACCTGGGCTTGTTTGAGTATCTGGGCACCGACCTGACCGACCTGAACACATATTTCTCAAATGTGGGCCAGACCAACAACGTGCCTATTACACTGCTCTCCACAGACGGCACCAGCACATCGTGCTTGTACACCCGTGCGGGGGGCGATTGCGACGATACGGAACAGACGCTCGACATGACCCAGGCCATCGGCATGGCTCCGGGGCTGGCAAGTCTGGTGATGTACATCGGCTCGACCGATACCGCCATCATCAGCGCCATGACCACGCACAGTCCGCTGCCCACCACCATCGGCTGCTCGTGGGGCTGGACGCCAGCGGATGCTTCCACGCTCGACCCGTATTTCGAGAAGATGGCGGCCCAGGGGCAGAACTTCTTTGCCGCATCGGGCGACAGCTCCACATGGTCGTCGAGCAACGAGGCGTGGCCCGCAGACGACGCACATGTCGTCTCCGTCGGCGGTACTGACCTGACCACCGCCAGCGCGGCAGGACCGTGGAAGTCTGAAATCGCCTGGACAGACTCGGGCGGTGGCATCTCGCCTGACAGCGTCGCCATTCCCTCCTGGCAAGCGGCAGCGGGCGTGATCAACTCCAGCAACAAGGGGTCGACCACGCTGCGCAATGGTCCTGACGTTTCGGCCAACGCGAACTTCACCTTCTATACCTGCGCCGACCAGGAGGCCTGCCTGGCCAACGAATACGGCGGCACCAGCTTTGCCACGCCTATGTGGGCTGCGTATATTGCCCTAGCCAACCAGCAAGCGGTTGCCGCGGGAGACCCGACGCTTGGTTTCATCAATCCGACGATCTATGCGGAGAATGAGTCGGGCGGGGCGCTTACCTCCGCGTACACCGCAGACTTCCACGACATCACCAGCGGGACTTCAGGAAGCTATAGCGCGGTCACCGGCTATGACCTGGTTACCGGCTGGGGAAGCCCCAACGGCGCTGCGCTGATCAATGCGCTGGCTCCTGCCACTCAGACGCCGGCATTCACTCTTGCTGCTTCGCCAACCTCGGTCAGCGTCGTGGTGGGCAACAGCGGCACTTCAACCATCACCACTGCGGTCTCTGGCGGCTTTGATTCGGCGATCGCCCTCACAGCCACCGGACAGCCGACCGGTGTCACCGTCACCTTCAGCCCCACATCCATCGCGGCGCCGGGCTCCGGAACCTCTACGGCGACTTTGGCTGTGGCGTCAACCACCACCCCCGGAACTTACACCATTACCGTGAGCGGAACGGGCGACAGCATCACGCACACGGCAACAATCTCGCTGACGGTTACGTCCGCGCCGGTTCCGGCATTCACGCTGGCCGCCTCGCCAACGTCGGTCTCCATAGCCCAAGGCGCCACCGGCACTTCCACCATCACAACCGCGGTCTCCGGCGGATTTGATTCGGCGGTTGCATTGTCTGCTTCGGGTCTGCCCACCGGCGTTACGGCAGCCTTCAGCCCCACGTCCATCGCGGCGCCGGGTTCCGGCACGTCAACGTTGACCTTTACCGTGGCGTCGACCGCGGCCACAGGAACGTCCACCATCACCGTAACCGGTACGGGCGGCGGAATCACGCATACGGCGACCGTTTCTCTAACCGTGACGGCGGCGGTTACAGGAAGTTATACGCTCTCCGTTTCGCCGACCTCCGGCTATCTGGATCAGGGGCAAAGCGGATATGCGGTGGTCACCGTGACTGCCACAGGCGGGTTTGACTCTCCGGTTGCTTTGTCTGCCACGGGAATTCCGTCGGGTGTGACGGGGAGTTTCAGTCCCACGTCCGTTACCGGTTCGGGTACGTCGGACTTTACCCTGACGGTTGCCAGAAACGCTCCAACCGGTACCTCCACGATTACGATCACCGGTACCAGCGGGAGCACGAAAAAGACCACAACGCTCACCTTCCAGGTGAGAAGGTAGTACAACTGAATCAAACCCAGCGCAGGCCCCTTGCCTGCGCTTACTGAAAAGGCCCGGACTCAACAGTCCGGGTCTTTTTATGCGCCGGCCATCGCGTATTCTAACTCTTGGACCTCGACTCTCAACCTGCACGCCCATCCCCAACCCCGTGGGCCGCTGTCGCCGTAACGCTGTGCGGAGTCTGCGCCTTCCTTCAGCTCTATTGCACACAGCCGTTGCTGCCGCTGTTCACTAAGATCTTTCACGCCTCCAAAACCGGCGTGGGCCTGACGGTTTCCGCCGCGACACTGGGAGTGGCGCTCTCCGCGCCGGTGTTTGGAGCGCTCACCGAGCGACTGGCCCGCAAGCGCGTCATCGTTGCCTCGCTGCTGGGCATCTCCATCCCCACGCTGCTCGCGGCTACTTCAACATCTCTTGCTCAGCTCATCTTCTGGCGCTTTCTGCAGGGCATCATGGTTCCCGGCGTAGTGGCCGTGCTCGTGACTTACATCGGCGAAGAGTGGCCTCCTGACCGCGTCGCTCTCATCATGAGCTTTTACGTCAGCGGGACGGCTCTTGGCGGTTTCGCGGGCCGCGTGGGCACCGGCATTCTCACTGACTGGTTCAACTGGCGGATCGCTTTTCTGGCTCTCGGCGCGGCCTCCCTGGCTGGAGCCGCTGCTGTGGCTGCCTGGCTGCCGCACGGACATCGGCGCGCCTCCGCTCCGGCCGGCGCGGGCACCACGTTCCTCTATCAGATGCAGCAGCTTTTCCGCAGCCGCCGGCTGATTGCCACCTTTGCCGTTGGATTCAACGTGCTTTTCTCGCTGGTCGGGGTTTTCACCTGGATCACTTTCCACCTCAGCGCCGTGCCCTATTTTCTTTCGACAACCGCCCTCAGCTCGCTGTTCTTTGTTTACCTCGTGGGGCTGGTGGTTACGCCTGCTGCGGGACTGCTGATCACAAAGGTCGGCCTGCGCGCTGGCATCGCCGGAGCCATTGCCTGCTCCATGGCCGGCGTCCTGCTTACTCTGGCTGCTTCGCTCTCCATTATCATTCTGGGCCTTGCGCTGCTTTCCTCCGGCGTCTTCATCGCGCAGACGGCTTCGCAGAGCCATCTCCGCGTGGCCGCGCCGCCGGGCTCACGGGTGACCGCAGCCGGCATTTATATGAGCTGCTATTACTTTGGCGGAACCGCGGCAGGCGTGGTCCCCGGAGCTTTCTGGGCCATCGGAAAATGGCCTGCCTGCGCGATGTTCATCGTCGCCATGCAGGCCATCGCGCTGGCTATTGCGCTGGTGGGCTGGCGAACCCCTGTGCCCGCGCCGATCCCCGCGGAATTGATTCCATGAACCCCGAACGCATCCTGGCGAATCTAAGCAGGTGGTGGATGAGGCTGAGGGATCGTTCCTCAGGGGCTGAAGCCCAAACTGATTTTGCGGCGCTTTCGGCATGACTGAAGTCATGCCCTGTTACAAAGCAGTTTGGAACTTGCGCCAGAATGTGTTTTTCCGCAAGCTTTGAAGTCCGTACCGTTTAACTGAATTGCGCACTTTCGATCTGACCCCATTTCCCTTGTAGGAGAAAGTTTTTGTCCGCAGCTTCTACCGCATTGCCGGCACCCGGCGGCGTCACCGTCACTAATCCCCAGGCCGTGGAGCAGGCGGCATGGAAGCCGCGCGTGAATCCCTGGCTGATTGCCATGACCGTGGCGCTGGCTGCCTTCATGGAGGTGCTCGATACCTCCATTGCCAACGTGGCCCTGCCGCATATCGCCGGCTCGCTGGGCGCTAGCACCGACGAGGGTACGTGGGTGCTGACCAGCTACCTGGTGGCCAACGCTATCGTGCTGCCGCTGGGCGGATGGGCGTCGAACCTGATGGGCCGCCGCAACTTCTTTGTGATGTGCATTACCATCTTCACAATTGCCAGCTTTCTTTGCGGCGCGGCGCCTTCTCTGCCCATCCTGCTGATCTGCCGCGTGCTGCAGGGGGCGGGCGGCGGAGGCATGCAGCCCATGGCCCAGGCCATCATGGCCGACTCGTTCGAGCCGCATAAACGCGGCCAGGCCTTTGCGCTTTACGGACTTGTCGCCGTGCTCGCTCCTTCGATCGGGCCAACGATGGGCGGGTGGATCACGGACAACTTCTCCTGGCGCTGGATCTTCTTCATCAACATTCCGGTCGGCATTCTGGCCTTCATCCTGGTGACACGGCTGGTGGACGATCCACCGTGGATCAAGCCCGACCGATCCCTGCTGCGCAAGATGGACTATCTCGGCCTGAGCTTCCTCACCATTGCCATGGCCGGCCTGCAGATTATGCTCGACAAGGGCGAGGAGGACGACTGGTTCTCATCTCCCTTCATCTGCACCTTTGGCTTCCTGTTCGTCTTCGGCATGGTTGGGCTCTTCTATTGGGAGTGGAACCACAAAACTCCGCTTATCAATATCAAGCTTTTCAAGTACAAGAACTTCGCCATCTGCTGCCTGCTTATGATGCTGGTGGGCGGAGTGCTTAACGCCAGCACCGTGCTGCAGCCGCAGTTCATGCAGCAGCTTCTGGGATGGACGGCTACTACCGCAGGCCTCGCGCTCACCGCCGGGGGATTCACGCTGGTCCTGGTGATGCCGCTGGCCGGTCTCGCCACCGGCAAGGTCGCAGCCCGCTGGCTGGCCGTGATCGGCTTCACGCTGTTCTTCTTTACCTACCGCTACGCCGCCAACGTCACCAACCTTGACATGACGTTTGGACAGTCCTCGTGGCTCCGCGTCGTGCAGATGCTGCCGCTGCCGTTCTGCTTCATCTCCATCACCAATGCCGCCTACGTGGGCATGCCCAAGGAGCAGAGCAACCAGGTGGCTGGGCTCATCAACTTTGCGAGAAACATCGGCGGCAGCATTCTGATCGCGCTTACCAACGCCCAGGTCACCTCCCGCTCCCTGTGGCACCAGCAGCATCTGCAAGGCGCCATGAACTCGGGGTCTATTGCCTACAACCAACACGCCAAGGCGATCGCCGGCTTCCTTGGCGGCAGCGGCGGATTCGGTGGACCCAACAGCGGCGGCATGGCGCTGGCCAGCATTTACAACCAGCTCAACGCGCAAGCCCAGGCGCAGGGCTATCAGGACGTCTACATGGAGCTCTCCTGGATGTCATTGGGCCTAGTGCTGCTGGCCTTCCTGCTGAGCAAAAACAAGCCGGGCGCGGCGCCGGCGGGGGCCGAGGGAATCCACTGATTCCGTTCGTCTTAAATTGGGACAGTTGGAAGAGGCAGGGGTAACGCCGGTGATTCCGCTGCCGCGAAAGTGGTATCGCTTGGCACCCTGACTCGCCCTAAACTGGCTATTCGACTCTCCTGCGGATGAGCTCGTCCAGTCTTCAGGGATGAACCCGAATGCAAGCCACCGCGCGCCAATTCGCAGACGTCGAGGCCATACCCTCGGAAGCCGCCACACCCACGCTGGCGGAGATCATCTCCGCGCTTTCCTTTGCGCTCGATCTCACCGAGGGCGCAGTTCCCGGGCACGCGCTGCGTTGCTGCCTGCTGGGCATGCGGCTGGGATGGGAACTCGGCTTTTCCAGTCAGATGCTGGCAGACTTCTATCATGCGCTGCTGATGAAAGATGTGGGCTGCAGCAGCAATGCGGCGCGCATGTGCCAGATCATCGGCGGCGGCGACGACCGCGCTGTCAAGTCCGGAGCAAAGCTCGAAGACTGGACCAAGCCGCACCAGCCCAGCATGTCTGCCGTGCGCCTGTTGTGGAACAGCGTTCATCCCGGTTCCGGGGCGATGCGCAAAGTTGCCGGCATGCTGCACATCGCGTTCACGCAGCACCGGAACAACGAGGAGATGATTCGGCTGCGCTGCGATCGCGGCGCGAGCATCGTGCGCAAGATCGGTTTGAGCGAGCAGACGGCGCAGGCGGTTCGCTCGCTCGATGAGCATTGGGACGGCAGCGGCTATCCGGAGCAATCGAAAGGGTCAGCCATTTCTCCGCTGGCGCGGGTGATGGCGGTGGCGCAGCACCTTGATGTTTTCGCGCTGGAACGCGGGCCGGAGCAGGCCATGATGGTCCTCGCTGAGCGCAGCGGACACTGGTTCGATCCGCAGGTGGTGAAAGCTGCCCAGTCGCTCGACCGGCGCGGCGCACTTTGGATGCAGTGCCTGCCGGTGGGAGAAAGCAGCGCGGCGCAGCGGGAGATTTCAACACGGTCGGCTGTTCTTGACCTCGCGCCCGCTCAGACTGCCCGCATCAGCGCCTCGCACATCGACCTCATCTGCGAAGCATTCGCCGAAGTGGTTGACGCCAAATCGCACTTCACTTTCAGCCATTCTGTGGGCGTGACGAACGTGACTGCGGCCATTTCCACGGCTATGGGACTGGCGCCGGAGCGCAGGCAACTGCTGCACCGCGCGGCCCTGTTGCACGATTTGGGCAAACTGCGCGTACCTAACTCCATTCTCGACAAGCGCGGCCAACTGGATGCCGCAGAGTGGGTCATCATGCGCGAGCATCCCATGCTCACGCGCGCCATTCTCGAACGCGTGAAGCATTTCCGTGAGCTGGCATACGTGGCCGGCGCTCATCACGAAAAGCTGGATGGCTCGGGCTACCCCGACCGTGTGGGAGCGGAACGTCTCACCCAGGAGGCGCGCATCCTTGGCGTGGCGGACGTGTATGGCGCGCTGATTGAGGATCGGCCTTATCGCAAAGGGTTCGAGCCGGAGCAGGCAGTCGAGATCATGCATCGCGACGGTCCGGAAAAGCTGGATGCGGATTGCTTCGCGGCGCTCCGGTCGATCATCGACTCCATCGGCAGCAAGGAGCCTGCTGCTGCGCCGGGGTTTGCGCCGACCGACCGGCTTGCGGACTGGCCTTCTTCTGTGGATGCGGAACTGTCGATCGCGCGATAATGTGACGCGCGGCTCCCTACCCTTTGGCAAACATCGCCTTGATCCCGCGCAGGGCCTGCCTTGTGCGCTCTTCGTTTTCGATTAGCGAGAAGCGGACGTGGCTGTCGCCGTAGTCGCCGAAACCTATGCCAGGGGAAACTGCTGTCTTGGCTTCGGTGAGCAGGCGCTTGGAGAATTCGAGCGAGCCGAGCTTGCGGTATTGCTCGGGGATCTGCGCCCACACGAACATGGTGGCTTTGGGCAGAGCTACCGGCCAGCCCAGTTTGTTGAGGCCCTCGACAAGCACGTTGCGGCGGCTGCGGTAGTTTTCGCAGATCTCGCGCACGCATTCCTGCGGGCCTTCGAGTGCTTGAATGGAAGCGACCTGGATGGGCGTGAAAGTGCCGTAGTCGAAGTAGCTCTTGAGGCGGGCGAGCGCGCTGACCAGCACCGGATTGCCGACCATGAATCCTACGCGCCAGCCGGGCATGTTGTAGCTCTTGGAGAGGGTGAAGAATTCGACGGCTACGTCTTTTGCGCCGGGGACTTCGAGGACGCTGGGCGGCTTGTAGCCGTCGAAGGCGATGTCGGCGTAGGCCAGGTCCTGGATGAGATGGAAGCCGTATTCGCGGGCCAGCTCTACGAGGCGGGCGAGGAACGGAAGCTCGACACATTCTGTGGTCGGGTTGGAGGGGAAATTCACGATGAGCGCCTTGGGGCGCGGGACCATGCGGGGAATCAGGTCTTCAAGCTGGGCGAGGAATTTCTCCTGATCGTGAACCGGCACGCTGACCACGTGGGCGCCGGCGATGACCGGGCCGTAAATATGGATAGGATAGCTGGGGTTGGGCACCAGCACGGTGTCGCGCGAGTCGAGAATGGCCAGGCACAGGTGGGCGATGCCTTCCTTGGAGCCGATGGTGACGATGGCCTCGGTCTCAGGGTCGAGATCGACGTTGTAGCGCGTCTTGTACCAGGTGCAGATGGCCCTGCGCAGGCGCGGGATGCCGCGCGAAACCGAGTAGCGATGCGTGGGCGGCTTCTGCGCCGCTTCCACCAGCTTGTCAACGATGTGTTTGGGCGTTGCCCCGTCAGGATTGCCCATGCCGAAGTCGATAATGTCCTCGCCCACGCGGCGAGCCGATACCTTCATCTCTCCCGTGATGTTGAATACATAAGGGGGAAGGCGTTGAATGCGACTGAACTCTTCCATGATTTCTCCAGAATACAGGGATCAGTTGTCAGGGGTCAGTGATCAGATAGCGCGCGGCGGGCTTGAGTGCCTGCGTCGCCAACTGGATTTTAGGGATGGGGTAAAGTGATCTAGGCGGCCGGGGCCGCCGCAGCACGAGCGGCACGAGCGCGCAGTGCGCGCGAGGTTGCCAGAGCGGCTGAATGTGCTGCCAGATGCATGAGGGGATTATAGCGTGACGGCGGGGGCGGTGTGAGGGGGATTTCGTGTGGTTCGCGTCGCCCCTCCGGGGCGAAGGTTTTCGTCTCGCGTGCATTCCCAGCGTTCCCGTCCGCTGACGCGGACTTCACGCTGGGCTATTCTCGTGTTCTCCCTCCGGGAGAGGGTGCGTTAGGCGCCGAAGACATGCGACTGCGCTAGAGGAACCGCCCCAAGATGCGAGGGGATGACTGAGCCGACGGGATTGAGCTGGACCTTATACTGAAAGATGACATGCCCAAGTTTCTACCCGTAGACGAACAGATGGACCTGCTCGAGAAAGGGGCGGCGGAGATCATCCGCGTCTCTGACTTGCGCGAGCGGCTGGAAGACTCGATCAAAACCGGCCGACCGCTGCGCGTGAAGGCCGGGTTCGATCCCACTGCGCCAGACCTGCACCTGGGCCACACGGTGCTGATGCGCAAGCTGCGCCACTTCCAGCAGCTCGGACACACCGTCATCTTCCTCATCGGCGACTCCACTGCGCTCATCGGCGACCCAACTGGCCGCAATGTCACCCGCAAGCCGCTCACCCGGGAGGAGATCGAGCTAAATGCCGATACCTACAAACAACAGGTTTTCAAGATTCTCGACGAGCAACGGACCGAGGTCCGCTACAATTCCGAGTGGCTCGATCAGCTTGGTTATGCCGGTTTAATCGGCCTCTCCGCCAAGGTCACGCTCTCTCAAATGCTTGATCGCAAGGAGTTCCTGACCCGCTTCCGCGCCGAGCAGGACATAAGCCTCCATGAGCTCCTCTATCCGCTCGCGCAAGGCTACGACTCCGTCGCCTTGAACAGCGATGTAGAACTCGGCGGCACGGACCAGAGATTCAACCTTCTGATGGGCCGCGAGCTACAGCGCGACTACGGCCAGAAGCCGCAGATTGTGCTGATGACGCCGATTCTCGAAGGCACAGACGGCGTTCAGAAGATGAGCAAGTCTCTCAATAACGCCATCGGCATCAATGAGCCGCCTGCCGAAATGTACGGCAAGCTGATGTCGATCAACGACGAGCTGATGTGGAAGTACTGGATCTTCCTCACCGATCTCCGCCTCTCTGAGGTCGAATCGCTACAGGCTGAAGTCGCCGCCGGCAAGCTGCATCCCATGGAAGCCAAGAAGCGCCTTGCTCGGACAATCACCGCCGGCTTTCACGGCGAGGGCGCCGCGCAGGCTGCCGATGAAAACTGGGCGCGGATGTTCCAGCAGAAAGAGGCTGCGGAGGACCTGGAAGAAGTGCCCATTGCCTATGCCGACTTGGTTGGGCCATCGGGCGCGCCGGGAGCATTGCAGATCCGCTTGCCCAAGCTGCTTGTCCAACTGGGCCTGGCTGCCAGCGGGGCCGAAGCGAGCCGCAAGATCGCCGAAGGCGCCGTAAAGCTGGACGGCGAAACTTCCACGAATGCACTCATTCTGCTGGCTTCTCTTCCCACGCGGATCGTGGTCCGCTTGGGCAAGCGCGCTAAAGTCGCTCTTATTACCTAACAATGGCGCACGCAGACTGGCCATGTGGCATCTCAGGTGCGGCCAATTGGCTCATTCAGTCTAGCAAAGTGGCATTTTCAAATTAGCCAATTGGCATTTCCATTAGCTATCAGGTCAGCCTCCGCTCATTCATGTTCCAAATCCCCCTCGGTCCAGAACAGGACGGCTTGGGGCAGGGTGAAGTAGACGATGGCCGAGGCTACGAGCAGCCCGTAGGGCAGGCGATTGAGGAAGACTTGCAGAGCTGGATGCCAGGCCGGGTTGAACGGGAGGCTCCTCACGGCTACGGCAACCAGCGCGGGGATGAGCGTCAGGTCCCAGTACTTGTAGGCCACGTAGTGGGCGTAGTAGCGGCGGTAGCGCTCACGCTCGTCCCCGCCGGTGAAGGGTGGCACCACGCCGCGCTTGTAGCTGCGGCCGCCGAGGATGTTAGCGAGCACCAGGAAGGCGAAGATGATCAGAAAACTCTCGGAGGATCTGCCGTAAACCGAGAACCACGCGATGACCAGTCCGATGAACTGAGCGTAGATGAGCACCAGCAGCCAGCGACGCCGCGTCCGCGTGGCGATGTTGATGCGCTTGCCAAAGAAATCGAACTCGGTTTTCATTCGGGCGCCTCCGTGTCGGGCTCGGGTTTTTGCATGGTTTTGAATCCAGCGGTCCCGTAGACTTGCTGGCTCAGCGGCTGGAACGGCTGTCTGGAGAAGATGGCCTCTACCGGCAGCCCAAAGTATTCACCCAGCGATAGCGCCAGCTTGAGGCTGGGGCTGTAGTCGCCGCGTTCCAGAAAGCCGATGGTTTGGTAGTTCACATCCATGGCTTCGGCCAGATGCTGGCGGCTGATGCCGCGCTCGGCGCGCAGCACTGCAATGCGGTTGTACAAACCGCTCTCGCCTGGGCCTTTCTCGGATGTGCTGTTCATAATTCAGAATGAATTATTATGTAATTAAAACATTATGTCAAGATAGAGTAATAGATTTCTTCTACAAACTCGACTGATTACTTTTTGGGTACTGGTTGGTTACTACCGGGTAGGGGGGTAGGGGGGTGGTCATTTTCTCCCGTTGAATTCTGGGATGGTGGCTGCTCCGGGATTTCGGAGTTGTGGATCTCAGGCATCCCATTTATTCATCGTGCGCTTTTCATGCGTAATTATGTGCAAGGCATGGGAGATTTATTTTTTGCCGCGCGTGGAGGGGAAAAGTCCGGCCCGATTGCTCCTGCATCGGGGGTTCGCGTCGTCCCTACGGGACGAAGGCAATGTTCGGCCGGCGATCCCAGCATTCCGCTGCGCTCCATGCTGGGCTACTATCGACGGCTCCCTCCGGGAGCAGGTCTGAATCGGAACAACCTCCTGAGTCTACACACCTAAAGCCCGCTGCCGTTTTCGAGCGCATGCGGCACGACTGAAGTCGTGCCCTGACACTTCTCAACTCTAATTTGGAGTTTCACCCGGCATGTAAGGTCGTGCTCTGCCTTGGCTTCAGCGGTCCGCGCTCAATGCGAAGGCGCGCGCGGAATCGAGCAGCCGCGCTACTGATTCCTTGGAGCAGGATTCGGTGTAGATGCGCATCAGGGGCTCGGTGCCGCTGGCGCGGAGCAGCAGCCAGGTTTCGGCGGCGTTGGGCTTGGTGGCGGCTTCGGGGTTGTCCAGGTAGAACTTTACGCCGTCGAGATTCTCCTGGCGGAGGATCTTCATGCCGGCAAAGACCGGGTCGCCAACCTGGAGCGCGCGGGCACGGGCAATGGCGGCGTTCTTGACGTCGTCGGAGATATGGAGGTCGATGCGGCCGTATTGGTGCTCGCCGTACTCGGCTTGCAGGTCGGCGACTAGCTGACCCAGCGTCTTGCCTTCCTGGGCCATCACGTTGGCCAGCAGCAGCGCGTTCAGCAGGCCGTCGCGCTCGGGCAGGTGACGCTGGAAGCCGATGCCGCCAGATTCCTCGCCGCCCATGACGATCTCACGCTCCAGCATGAGGTCAACGACATATTTGAAGCCGATGCCGTGCTCGATGAGCTCGCGGCCGTATTTGGCGGCGATGCGGTCGAGCATTTTTGTGGTGTTGAAGGCACGCGTGACGGCGCCGGGCCAGCCTTTGCGGCGCAGCACCCAACTGAGAAGGACAGAGTAGATTTTGTGCGGATCGACGAAGTCGCCGTGCTCGTCGGTGGCGCCAATGCGGTCGGCGTCGCCGTCGGTGCAGAGGCCGGCCTGGCAGCCGTTGGCGACCACTGCCTCACCCAGCGCGCGGATGTTCGGCTCGATGGGCTCGGGGTTGATGCCGGGAAATAGCGGGTTGACGTTACCGCGGATCTGTACGTGGGCCACGCCGATGCGGGTGAAGATGTCGGAGATGAGGGTGAGGCCGGCTCCATACATCGAGTCGATGCAGAACTTCATGCCGGAGTGGGCGATGAGGTTGAGGTCGGTGAAGTCCTCGATGGATTTGAGGTAGGTGGGCAGGAAATCGACTTCTGTGATGGGAGCAGGCTTGGGTGAGAGTGCGACCGGCTGGCCCAGGTAGGACTCGATTGCGGTAATGATGGAGGGTTTGCCTGAGCCGCCATACCAGGCCTTGTACTTGACGCCGTTCCACTGCGCGGGGTTGTGCGAGGACGTGATCATGATGCCGCCGGCAGCCTTGCGCTCGCGGACGCCGAAGCTGAGCGCCGGGGTGGGTGTGATGTCGTTGGCCAGCAGGACTGGAATCCCCCGCGCCGCAACAACATCTGCGCAGGTGTGCGCAAAAGCTTTCGATCCGAAACGCGTGTCGTAGCCGATGCAAAGACCCCTGGCGGGATCTTCGTCAGCGGAGCCCTTGCGTGAGTGGACATAAGCAGCCACCGCTTCGGCCGCGGTGCGGACATTGGCAAAGGTGAAGTCGTCGGCGATGACGCCGCGCCAGCCGTCGGTTCCAAACTTGATTTGAGGATGAGGCATTCCGAGTTCAAGCGCTCCTAGAAGCTAGAGTAAAGCATTGCGGAGGCGGGAGTTGAAGTCGCGACGGAGACTATAGGCGGCTTGCCCAATAGCCAGGACGGCGCTTGGCGTGGGCTATGGCGATGATTTGAATCTTGCGGGGAAGCTCAAGGAAGACAATGAAATATGGGTAGGAATCACAGGATCACGCGGCGCGTGCCTCGCAGATAAGGGGCACAGATCCTGGGGGATTTTCATAAAACGCCGAATGCATCTCGAAGTTCCGCATCAAAGCTCAATGCCGCCGATTCGTTTCGAACCCAATACCATTCAAACGCAAGGTTTATCTCGGTCTTGGCCTCCGGGTGAACCTGGACCGGCTTCATCCACGCTGCCTGGCCCGGATCGTCGCGGCCATCTCGGCAAGCACATCATCGAGCGGGATCAAGTCGACCGCACCGGAGTCGATCTCGTCGAGGCGGCGCTTGATTTCGCCATCCCAGGCGGCTTCAATCTCCGCTTCCGCCGGGCTCTTATCTTTGATAAGAAGGCTTTCGACAAGCCATTCCTGTTCGTCTGGAGGCAACTGGCGGGCTTCTTCGAGAATTTTCTGGGCGGTGGGGCTCATGAGGAGATTGTAGCGCGGAATCGACTCCCTGGTCTCAAGTGCGAGACCAGGGGCACCCGCCGGATTGGATTGTTGAGAGTCGCAGAAATAGGCGTAACGAAAACTCAGATCAGCTCGGCGCGGCCGAGCAGGCCCAGTTCCTTCACGATCTTGCCTACATCCTGGGAGTGATCGCGGTGGGCGATCAGCAGCGCGTCTTCAGTGTCCACGATGACAAGGTTTTCAACGCCGACCAGCGCCACAAACTTTTTGGGGCTGTAGATGTAGTTGTTGCCGGCTTCGATGGTCATGTGGCCTTCGCTTTCGGCTACGTTGCCGTCGCCGTCACCGCGCAGGCGGGTGTCGAGCTGGTACTCGTAGAGCGAGGCCCAGGAGCCGAGATCGTTCCAACTGAACTCGGCAGGCAGACAGTAGAGGTGAGACAGGTGCTCGCCCTTGGCTGAACGCGGCTCGAGCACCGCGTAGTCCACGGAAATGTTTTCACACTTGGGATAAAGGGCGTGGAAAACGTCTTCAAATTCGGGAGTGCCGTAGGCAGCGGCGATGCCTTCCAGCAGCGGAGCGGTCTCAGGCAGATGCTCGCGCACGGCGTTGGCCAGGGTGCGGGCTGACCACAGAAACATTCCCGAGTTCCAGTAGTAATTTCCGGCGGCGACAAACTCGTCGGCGCGATTCTGGTTCGGCTTTTCGGTAAAACGCCGCACATGCAGCATGGCATCGTCTTTGGTGTAGTCGCCGGTCTCGATGTAGCCGTATCCCGTTTCGGCGCGGGTGGGCTCAATGCCGAGGACAACCATGTTGTCGCCGGTGGCAGCCAGGGCTATGCCCTTTTGCAGAGCCTTGAGGAAGCGCGGCTCGTCCGCAATGACGTGATCGGAGGGAAAAACGCCCAGCACGGCGCTGGGATTCTGCCGTTCGATGAGGAAGGCAGCCAGTCCGCAAGCCGGCGCGGTGTTGCGGGCCACGGGTTCCTGCACGATCTGGCCCGCGGGCAAGCCGGGCAACTGATCGGCAATTTCGTGGGCGAGGTACTCGTTGGTAATGATCCATGTCTTGTCCAGGCCGGCCAGGGGCTTGAGGCGCTCCACAGTCTGCTGAATCATGGACCGTTCGCCATCAAGCGCCAGCACCTGCTTGGCGCGCGCGCGGCGGGAACGGGGCCAGAAGCGAGTGCCGCTGCCGCCGGCGAGAATCACGGGACGAAAATCGATTGACTTCGACATTGAAGACACATCCTACCGGAGAAGTGCCACGTTTGCACAGGGGCGCGCATCATTTTCTGGGACGGCGTTGATTGTGCGTGGGCGAAGGGTCGTGGTTTCCCGCCCATTCGACGAAAAGAAGTCGAATGGACGGGGCACGGAGCACGGATGTTCGTTTCGAGGTTGAAGCACCGTTGCGGCCCCAGCGGCGCCCATTCCAACCCAGGTGGTTATTTCAGCGCGGTCAGGAATTCGCCCATGCGGCGGACGCCTTCATCGATGTTCTGCCTGGTCACCGGGTAGGAGATGCGGATGTGCTCCGAGGTGCCAAATGCTTCGCCGGGAACGGTGACCACGTGTGCCTCATGCAGCAGGCGCGTGGCCAGTTCCGTGGCTGAGCGGACGCCGCCTTTGCCGATAAAGGCGCCGATGTTGGGGTAGACATAGAAGGCCCCCTCGGGCTTGGTGCAGGTGATGCCGGGAATCTCCGCCAGCTTGGCCAGCATGTAATCGCGCAGACCGATGAACTCAGCGCGAAACTCGCAGACGCACTCCTGCGAGCCGGTGAGCGCGGCGATAGCGGCCTTCTGCACAATGCTGGTTGCGTTCGAGGTCTGCTGCGACTGCAGCTTGCTGAGGTTAGCCACAATCGCCTTCGGCGCCAGGGCAAAGCCTGCGCGCCAGCCGGTCATTGAGTAGGTCTTCGAGAGCGAACCGAGCACCACCATGTGCTCCTTGGCCCAGGTAAACGAGCCCGCAGACACCGGCTTACCCTCATAGTTCAGGTACACGTAGCACTCATCCGAAAGCAGGTAGATGCCGCGCTCGTGGGCCAGGCGGACGATCCGCTCCAGGTCCTCTGCCGAGACCACCGAGCCGGCCGGGTTGGAGGGCGAGTTGAGAATGATTGCCTTGGTGCGCGGCGTAATGGCCTTCTCAATGGCGTCGGCCGTTATGCGGAAACTTTCCGCCTCGCTGGTTTCGAGAAAGACCACCTTGCCGCCAGCGTACTGGATGATGTCTTTGAAGCTGACCCAGTAGGGCACCGGCAGGATCACCTCGTCGCCATGGTCCACGAGGATCTGCACGGCGTTGAACAGCGCATGCTTTTCGCCGGTGGTAAAAATCGCCTCGTCGATCCCGTAGTCGGAGCCAAAGTCGCAGGCGTGGCGCTGGACGATGGCCTTGCGCACATCGGGAATGCCGGGAACTACGGTGTAGCGGGTGAAGTTGGCGTCAATGGCGGCGATGGCCGCGTCCTTGATGTGGCGCGGAGTGGGGAAATGGGGCTCGCCGGCCCCAAAATCCACCAGGTTCGCGCCCTGCGCGCGCAGCTTGGCGGCCTCGGCGGCCACAGCCATGGTTGCGGAAACCTCAATGCGGCCGATGCGGTCGGCGAAGACTTTGGTAGGGCTTAAGACAGTCATGATGTCTACTATCTTTGCAGATTTCGCCGCAACCGGAAACCAAGCAGCGAAAAAAGTCGTTTCCAAGCGGGTACCGAGAGCCCGTCCTGAGCTTGTCGAAGGGTCTCGCTTCCAAGACGTGGGAAAGCATAGTGTCCGGATAGCTGGTAATACACCCGGAACAGGGGAACTTGGAGTTCCCTGCGATTTCAGTGCTGGACCGATGATGGAAAAATTGAGGAGCTACCTCCCGAACCGAGCTATTGAACTGTGAGGGTGACTGTGCTTGTTCCAGTCAGCGCGCCCGAGGTACCGGTCACCGTGATCGTGTAGCTTCCAGCCGTTGTTCCGGGTGTTGTCGTGGGTGTGCAAGCTGCGCTGCTACCGCCTCCGCATGCCAGCACGCCGCCCGTGAATACGGCGAGCAGGACTAACATTCCCAATATCGCCCGGCCTTTGCGGCGCCGCGACGGGATGCCGAAGAGGAATATGCCGGCCAGCACAGCGCCTCCACCGGCATACCAAGGAATTCCGTGCGGCATTTGACTCGCCGCGTTGCACTGCGTTGATGTTGCCGCAGTGGTGCTAATAGTCAGTGTGGACGTGCCCGCGCCTGCCGCGGTGATGCTGACCGGTGTTGCGCTGAAGCTGAAGGTGGGTAGATCAGTCGCGCCGGAGGGGCTGGTTGCGATTGCCGCAGTCAGAGCCACGCTGCCGGTGAAACCTCCGCTGGGCGTCACTGTTATGGTTGTGGTGTTGCCGGTGGTTGCGCCAGGCGGGCTAATGGTGATCGCGCCACCGTTGGTGAGAGCGAAGCTCGGCACAGGTGGCGCAGTCACGATTACGGTAACCGTGGTGGTCTGCGTGATTGAACCCGAGGTGCCGGTAACTGTGATCGTATAGCTGCCGGCGGTGGTCGTCGATACGGTGGTGACGGTCAATGCATCCGTCGACCCGGAGGCAACCGAAGGCGTGGCCAGGCTGCATGTCGCCGGGCTGGTGGCGCCGGAAGGACCGGAGACGGCGCAGGTCAGTCCTACGGTTCCGGTGAACCCATTCGACGGGGAGACGGTGATTGTGGATGTGTTGCCGGTGGTTGCGCCTGCGACCAGATTGAGATTGCCGCTGTTGCTGAGCAGGAAGTACTTTCCGCTGAGGGCGGGCATCAGGATCGCGGTCGCTGAGTAAGCGGGAACAGTGACCGTGAAGTTGTTTCCCACTCCGCTGAGTGAGCTTTCGCTGATACCCGAGTTGGCGGTCGCGCTCCCACTGGAGAAATTGGCATTTCCAAAGTTGTACTGGGTGCCCGTGCTGGAAAGCGTGACGCCGGAAATGCTGACGGTGACCGCGGCGTTGTTGGTTGGATCTTCGTTGACGAGGATCACGCCGGTTTGGCCATCGGTGCGCTGGACGGCATGCGTTCTGAGCAGAGAGTTAGAAGATGTGGCCGCCACCATGCTATCTCCGACGCGTGCCACGGTGCTGCTGAAAAGAGTGCCGTAGGAGGGGCCGTCTTGTTCGTTGCTGGTTGGCTCAAGAAAACCCTGGTGGAGGGCCTGGTAGTCGACATTGGAAGCGCCGTTTTCAAACCAGGTGGGAAATTCATCCGCGGCGAAAAGGAATGGGACGATGCCACCAGTATTGGGGGGACCGGACTCGGTGACGAGAATCTGCATCTCGTTCACGTTGCTGAGCGTGTAGTAAGCCTCGAGGTCGGAACGAATCTGAGCCACGAGTGCCGGAATTGTGGCTTGCGCGGCGAGGGCCTGGGCATCGGTGCCATTGGGATACCAGTGCACGATGACAAAGTCCGGGTACAAGCCGGTGCCGCTGAGCGCGCTGGAGATGGCCTGGAAGACATCCTTGTCCCAGCCTGGAGAGTACTGCGATGTGTTTACCGAGATGCCGCACTTGATGCTCGGATCGACGGCCTTCATGGCCAGGACGAACGCTGCGGCATTAGTCCCGTAAGCCGTGGGCGAGAGCGCGGCGTTGCCCACGCGATTAGCTGCGGTTTGGTCTAAATCGTGAAGGTCGTATTCCCAATCCCAGCCGGAGTAGTAGCCGTTGCCGTAGGTTTCGTTTCCGATTTCCCAATAGACAATGCCGTAGTTGTTGGTGACGTTGGCGTATTGGACCCAGGACGCGGCCTCACTGGGCAACGCCGGACCGTCGTCGGTGACGTTGGAGCCGTAGTTGACCGTAATGACTGGAGCGGCGCCCGCGGGGAGCACAGTGTCGCTCATCCACAGGTTGAATGAAGTATTCGGGGCCAGGTAAGCGCCGTCGTTCAGCGTCTGATCGGTGCCGCTGATGAAGTTGAATACATCAGCGTAGGAGCCGCCGGGATAGCGCAGAGCAGTGACCCCGGCGGCCTGAAGTGCAGGGGCCACCCCGCTGGCGGTGAGTCCGCCGTCGTAAACCGCCGTGTCAACTCCGTAGCCTTCAGGAGGTACTGCAGCGCTGACCGAGGTGGCGTTGACGGTGACTGATGCGGTGGTTTGCGACAAGGCGGAGCATGCGGGCAGACACAAAGCAACCGCTGCCAGAACGGCGTGAATACGTTTTCTCGCAGGTGTGTTCCTTAGGATACGCTGCGCGATGAGCGAATTCATAGACTGGGTTCCTTTCGTGGGTAAGGCTCACTCCGGATAGCTGGCAGCGCGGGGGAGGCATCGGGTGGGGACAATGATGCCGCTTTCTTCCCAGCTCTCAAATCCCGTCTGGCTGATGCGTAATCTCCGGTACCCTGATTCCGACCGCATCAACCTGAATTTGCGGCCCCTTTTGCAATCTTACTTGCAGGCCTCGAAACGAATCAAGGCGGGTGGCACGCATTTCGAGGACCTTGCTCAGCCGTGAACTGATAGTGCCCGAAGTCTCGCTTTCTAGGCCTGGGATCGTACGAACCGCTCCTAGCTACGGATTACTCCCGAAAAACGCCGAACGATCCGGGAATGGATTGCGCCCGGATGGTCGCCTACTCGGCAGTTAGTGTTTAATCATCTCCGCGGGATGCTCCATCCATCGCTTCTTTCTAGCGAAGGGTGGGAGACCGCGGGCCCTCTCAAGCACCAGCTCTTCGCCGCGCCGGACGCCGCCGAAAATACTCGAAAATCGTTTGCATATAATTACGCTCCCAAAGCGCACAATTAAAAGATCAAGCCAGAATCGAGCCCTGCGACCAAGCTTTCCCGGAGGAACTGATGCTGAAAGCCATCGAACCATCAGGCTGCCTGACACCCACCCCTCTGCCACTTTTGCGGCAACCTTCAGAATCTGGAAGGTTTAGTTGACCTTTGAACCGTTTATGCCTTCCAGAATAAAGGGCTTAGACCCTCCAAAATCATCGGAAGATCGGTCAAAACCCGCCAGCTTGGTCCTGGGTTCCGAGCTCTCCTAACCCTTGCTGATCCGTGCACGCAGCCGCTTGAGCACGTTGGGAGGGACGAGACCTGAGACATCGCCGCCGAAGCTGAAGACTTCCTTCACCATGCGGGAGCTGACAAACGAGTAGCGGCCGGCGGGCTGGAGGAAAACGGTCTCGATCTCCGGAGCCAGACGGCGGTTCATCAACGCCATTTGGAATTCGTGCTCGTAATCGGAGATGGCGCGGATGCCGCGCAGGACTGCCGTTGCTCCCTGGCGTCGCGCAAACTCAACCATGAGGCCATCAAACGTGGCAATGGACACGTTGCCCAGCGCGCTGGTAGCTTCTTTGAGCATCTCGACGCGCTCCTCGACGGTGAAGAGGGGATTCTTGACCGGATTCTTGAGAATGCCGACTGTCAGGTGCTCGAAGAGCTTCGAGCCGCGCTGGATGAGGTCGACGTGGCCGTTGGTCGGCGGGTCAAAGGTGCCGGGATAGAGGGCTTTCACGCTCATTGGGCTGCTCTAGTGGGATTCTAGCAGCGCGGAATACAACCGGCGGTTGAGGTCCCTGTGCTGAAGCTCAAATTACTCTGCCGTCGACATCGGCAAAGAACCTGATTCCTGAGATCACAAGCTTGCGCAGATCTCCGTCATTTGTAACGAAGAGATCCACTCCGGCAGCGCCCGCAGTAGCCAGGTGGACTCCGTCTGCCTGCCGCACTCGCGTTTGTGCGCGGATGATGCTGTATCGGTCTGCAGCTTCCATGTTGAATGGCAGAATCTCGACCTCCTTGCCGTCAAAGAATTTCTTCAAAGTGCTGACCGCTGCCAAATCGTTCAATTTACGGGGGCCAGTTAGAACTTCTCCCACAGTAAAAACACTGGTACATAATCTGTCGCCACGGCGCAGCATTGCCTCATGCATGAGTTTTACGCGCGGGCCGAAAACAGGATTCGCCTCGAGCAAATAGATAAAGATCATCGAGTCCCAGTAGACCCGGTTCACTTCGTTGCCTCGTTCTTTCGCTGCTCCAGCTTCTCACTCTCATATCTTTCCCATGCGTCCGGGCCCCATTCCCTTTCGCGCCTGAGGTATTCTTCTCCACCGCCGAACTGCTTGTATGCTTCGGCCAGAATGCCGTACAAGTCCATCAGCCCAACTCCGTTTGGAACCACTTTCGATTCAGGTGCGTTTTGATCGCCGCCGTGCAGCACCCGGTAAACAAACTCCACTGTGGTGCTCGGCCCCCCGGACGGCGGCCCGCCCTTCTTTTCGATCAATGCCAACCCGGCTTCCTGCTGAAACTCCCTGGATGACAGGGTTGAAAAGACTGATGGAGTCCTATTCGTCCACCCGAGTTCTTTCTGGATATTCCCAACCTTTACTTGAACCGTCTTCTCGCCTCTTTGACGGGCAGGAACCACGTAAGCGGAGATTACGTGCAACTTCGTTTGCTCGGTTGGTTTCATGAATGCCTCCTATATATACATAACCATACATACATTACTTTCATGCGTCAAGAAAACCGGCTGCTTGCTAGCATTCGCTTCAAAACAGGTGATTTCCCCTACCCCTTGCGCGGGCGAACGGCTTCTTTGGCTTCGATGTGTCCGGTGGGGGGAACTGCGGGGACATCGGCTTTGACGGCGCCGATGCCAAGCTTCTTGCGCAGCTCGGCATCGATCTTGGTGAAGATGTCCTTGTTGTCTTTGAGGAAGGTGCGGGTGTTTTCGCGGCCCTGACCGATGCGTTCACCGCTGTAGCTATACCATGCTCCGGATTTCTCCACGATGTTGTTGGCCACGGCCAGGTCGAGCACGTCGCCTTCGCGGCTGATGCCCTCGCCGTAGAGAATGTCGAACTCGGCTTCGCGGAATGGCGCGGCGACTTTGTTCTTTACTATCTTCACTTTGGTGCGGTTGCCGGTTACGACGTCGCCATCTTTGATAGCGGCGATGCGGCGAATGTCGACGCGCACGGAGGAGTAGAACTTGAGGGCGCGGCCACCAGTGGTGGTCTCCGGATTGCCGAACATGACGCCGATCTTCTCGCGGATCTGGTTGATGAAGATGAGGGCGGTGCGGGACTTGGAGATGGTGCCGGTCAGCTTGCGCAAAGCTTGCGACATGAGGCGAGCCTGCAGGCCCATGTGGGAGTCGCCCATTTCGCCGTCCAGCTCGGCTTTTGGGACAAGAGCGGCGACCGAGTCAACGACCAGCACGTCAATGGCGCCGGAACGGACCAGGGCTTCTGTGATTTCGAGGGCCTGCTCGCCGCTATCGGGTTGAGAAACCAGCAGGTTGTCTACGTCCACGCCGAGCTTCTTGGCGTAGCCAGGGTCGAGAGCGTGCTCAGCATCCACGAATGCAGCCAGGCCACCGAGCCGCTGAGCCTCGGCGATGACCTGCAGCGTGATGGTGGTTTTGCCGGAGGATTCCGGGCCGAAGATCTCCGTGACGCGGCCGCGGGGAATGCCGCCGACGCCCAGAGCAGCGTCAAAGCTGATGGAGCCGGTGGAGATAACTGCAATGGGCAGAAGAGCTTCCTTGGAGCCGAGGCGGACAATGGAGCCTTTGCCAAACTGTTTTTCGATCTGTGCGAGGGCGAGTTCTACGGCTTTGGCGCGGTCGTCGGCAATGGCCATTGGGAGTCTCCTTAAATTGCTTACCCGGCGCGAGTTCCGGTATTTGAATGGAATGATCCCGGGTTGGGCTCAATTGGATTTCGATGGGATTGTAGCAGGGCTGGAGGGACAAAGACAGGGAAAAATAGCGAACAAAAGGAGAAAGTCGATTGCCGGCTCGCAAAGGGCTGAATTCGTTGAAAATCCGCCAGTGATAAGATTCTAGCCAGCGAGGCGCCTCGACAATGGTAACTCAACCGCCCAACGGTCAACAATACGGCCCTGGAATAACGCGGATTTCTGTGACTGGCTTCAAGTCCCTTGCCGAGAAGACCGAGGTGGAGATTCGGCCTCTGACCGTTTTGGCTGGCGCAAATAGCTCTGGCAAATCAAGCCTGATGCAGCCTCTGCTGCTGATGAAGCAGACGCTGGAGAGTGATTTCAACGCGGCGGGGCCATTCTTGCTGTCCGGCCCTTACGCTCAATACTCAGAGGCAAAACAGTTCCTTTCACGTGCACAAGGGCTCAACGACTCTATCCAATCTCTAACTCTTGAATTTGGCTTCGATGAGGGAATGGCTGCTGGGATGACCTATTTGACCGGGTCGGAGGCAGGCCTGAGTGTTGGAGAAACCTGGGGATCGAATGCGGCTAAGCAGCTGAAATGGAGAATCGCCAAAAGCTCAACCCCTGAGGAGTTGAAGGCGATGCTTCTCAAGTTCGGTTCGATTCCATTGCTCATGGAGCAAGTTGGCTTAACGGTATTGGCCGTTCAAGACTACGGGTTTTACCAGTGTGTCCTCTACGCCACGCCTGCAGGTTCAGGAATGCAGCAGCGAGAACTGTATTTCTGGCAAGAGAACCTCGCTCTCAACTCACAAATACGCAGGATGATCTACGTCCCTGGGGTTCGCGGCGGTCGGGGTCGGAAGGAACTGTTTGCAGAAATTACTGAGCATGGATTTTTCCCGGGATCGTTTGAGAGCTACGCGCCAAGCCTCATCTACTCATGGCAGCAGTCCAGGGAACGCAAAAAAATACACGAGCTAGTCAGGGCATTGGGCACCCTGGAGTTGGCTGCCGGCATTGGCGCGGTTAGGCAGAATGAATCGGAACTGGAGATTCGCGTACCCAGGACGCGCAACTCTGATCATAATGATTTCGTCAACATTGCTGACGTGGGGCTAGCGGTCCCTACGGTTTTTCCCGTACTGGTTGCCTTAATTCAAGCCGAGCCAGGTCAGTTGATTTATATCGAGCAGCCCGAACTTCACCTTCACCCGCGCGCTCAGTGGAGACTCGCGCAGTTGATTGCAGATGCCGCCAATCGCGGTGTGCGGCTCGTGATCGAAACTCACAGCTCGCTCCTGCTCCAAGGCATTCTTACATGCGTAGCGAAGGGCGTCATCTCGCCTCAGAAGGTGGCGCTTCATTGGTTCGCGCGCAACGACGTGGGATTCACCACGGTCAAGACGGCAAATCTCGATTCCGAAGGCAGGGTCGGAGATTGGCCATCCGATTTCGACGATGTAGAACTGAGGGCGAGCAACGATTATCTTGACGCGGTTGAAGCAAGGCTGATGGCGGGCAAGGGAGCCGCATGAGGCTGGTGATCGACGCGAACATCGCCCAGTCCGCCGGAAGCTCCGACGTCCCAATTTCACTTTACAGCCGCGAGTGCCTGAACGCCGTACGCGAACATGGGCATATCGCGGTCTTCACGCGACAACTTCTTGGTGAGTGGGGAGACCATGCTTCACTTTTTTCGCGGCAATGGTGGAGATCAATGGTCGCGCGCAGGCGAATTGAATACGGCGAGGGCGCGGAGTTTCTGATTCACCTTGAGCGGGCCTGTGCCTGCCTGGCACAAGACAGATGGAAAGAAGACCTTCGCAAGGACTTTCACTTGGTCAGGGCAGCGCTTGCCGCGGACCAAACAATCCTGTCGAACGAAATCAGTTTTCCAGGATATCTGTCCATCGCCGCGCGCACGGTACGCGTACTGTCTGCGCTTTATTACGCGAGTCCGGCCGTCGAAGGCGAGCCTTGCATCGAATGGGTACGCGCCGGGACTCCGCCATCAGCAACCCGACGAATTGACGTGTGGTCTGAAAACCGCCCTGCGCAAGACTCTAATCAATAAACTTGCCCGGCTCGGCTCGTCAAACTGTGTAAGCGCCGATGCGGGTTTCGCGGCTGGTAAGCGAGTCAGAGGCGCGGTCGAGCACCTCGTATTCCGTGTCGTGGTCCTTGCGGAAGGCGCGGAAATCGTCTTCGCTGGCCCAGCGGTCGATGGTGAGATAGGTGAAGGGGATGTAGGCGTCGCGCAAGAGCTCTGTTCCCAGATAGTTAGGCGAATTGCGGAAGAGCTGGGCCCAGGCGCCTTCGGGGCCGTAGGCGGCTTCGAAGGCGGCGACTTTCTCCTCGGCAATTTCGAACTGCCAGACGACGACAAACATGGGCGGCACCGAAATGGAGTACAGATTACAGATTACAGCTTCCAAACTAACGGTTCGCGGCAATGCGGACCATTCTTCGTAAGGCCCGCGACCCAGAGTTGTGCCTCCCCACCCTAGTGAGGCGTCCCCGAAGTTCGTGCAAGAACAACAGCAGATCCTTCGACTCACAACCCCCAAACTGAAAGACGTTTGGGGCCCCGTTCGCTCAGGATGACAGCAATAATTTTTGTTATGAATTTCTGGGACAGGACACTAGCCGCAAAAGAAAGTGCGCAGTGCCCAGATGGGGCAACCAGACGTCTGCTCTCCGTCTGACGAAGCCGCATCAACTCACCTTGACATACGTTGTGTAGGGGCGCGAGCCAAGCCAGGTAAACGGTAGCATCGCCACCGGGCCGGTCGCCGTGGTCACCTGCCACTGTCGTTCGCTCACGCGGCGGGCTGCCAACAACTGCTCCCGCGTGATTTTCGGCAGCGGCGCGGACTGCGTTTCCTTCACCGCCATCAGCACCAGCGGTCCACGCATGAGCGCGACTGTGTCCGCATGCTGCGCATCGATCGGTTCGAGGCGCATTCTGAGCGGAAGCTCGAGCTCCACGCGGTCTCCGGTCTTCCACTCGCGTCTGATTGCGGCAAACTGTCCCGGCACGGCCAGCTCTTTCTGGCGCGCGCCGTTTACGAAAATCTGCGCGCCCTCAGCCCACGCCGGAATGCGGAAATGAAGCGTCAACTCCGTGGGTTGAGAGGCGTTCACTGTAAAGCTCACGTGGTCCTCGTAGGGATACTCGCCCTGCTGCGTCAGCGACAGCGCAGCGCCGTTTTCGTTCCAACGAAGCGTGGACGGCACGTAAAGAACCACATACACTGCCTGCGGGCCGCGCAGATAGGTGTTGATACGGTAGTCCGCGGCCACCTGGGGCAGCGTGCCGGAGCAGCACGCCCAGCGGGCCTGCTTGTACACGCGCTGGGCGTCGAAATTGTAATCGGCGTAATAGAAATTCCTGCCGTTTTCCTCGAGCGGCAGCGCGCCCAGCACGGTGTTGTACATGGTGCGCTCCATGCTGTCGCCATAGTGGGCATCGCGCGTGGCGCGCAACAGATAGCGCGTCACTTTGAAATGCGCATAACTGCCGCACGGAGTCTCAAAGCTGGCGTGGGTGTTGGTCAGGCTGTTGTAGACATCCGGACTACCGGGCGCGCGCAGTGTTTCATCGGGGCCCCAGCCTCCGGTCGCGTAGCTCTGCGCCTGCAGCATGGCAAAGGCATTGCGGGCCGCGCGCAGGTGCTTCTCGCTTCCCGCCACCAGGTACGCCATCATCGCCGAGTTGAGCGAGTTCACGTGGCTGTACGCATGCCTGCCGTTGAGCACGTTCTCATTGCGCGAGAGCGGATCGAACCAGGGCTTGTCGTTCAGGTATTGCAGGCCAAGGTCGTAGTAGCGCTTGCCTGCGCCGCGCTGGTACGCCAGAAACAGGTTCTCCGGCATGGTGTATGACTCGTCCCACGTCCACGAGTCGTCTTTTGGATCCTTATCCGGGCGCCAGTTCACGTTGTGTTCCACCGCATGGCCTGGCAGTTGCGGCAGCGCGGTGTTGGTGGTCTGCTCCAGAATTGCCAGCGCCTGCGGGTCCTTGACGTAGGTGTGCGAGTCGAGCAGTCCCAGCACAAGCTTGTCGTAGGTGTAGGCGGGGAAGCGGCTCTTGATGTAGTAATCCGCTGAGATGGTCTGGGCATACAGGCGATTGAGCCGCAGCACCTTTTGACGCGTGGCGTCTTCTCCCGTAATGGCGTAGACGCGCGCCAGAGCGGACACCCATTGCCCAAAGGTGCATCCGGGAGCAAAGCCCTCATCGAAGTTTTTGACATGGTCGTAGTTGGGATCGTAGTCGTACCAGCCACCGAGGGCTTCGCCGGGAGCGGCCATGCCGGACATCTGGCGGAACGGCTTCAACAGGCTGTCTTCGCTCAGCGCCATCAGCACTTCATGGGTGTTCATCAATTGCGCCTCGTGCGCCTCGCTGGCCATGGACACGTCGCCATAGCTGAACTCCTCGAGCGGCGCGCCCAGAACGGGCTCGGCGCTCCAGGCCGTGCGGCTTCGCGTGCCGACGCCTGCAATCGCCGCCGCCGCTAATGAACCATTCTGAAGAAATCGCCTGCGTGAGATCGCCTTAATTCCCGTTTTCCCTTCGCACATCGGAACTACCCCCTAAGAGCCTGTCCAGAAACTGAGTTTACGGAGGGCCGGTTGAGGTCTGTGGTCTCCCACCCATTCGCAAAACACGCGAATGGATGGGGCACGGAGCGTTTGTGGCGGGTTGGAAATTGGCAAATCGGAGTTCCTGGGCAGGTTCTGAGACACTCCAACATCATGCATCCGGCAGGGCGGGCCTGTCATCTTCGCGGGTGCGACGCCGGCCGCCAGGATTCCTGGAGTACTTTCGAGGCACAACCGGGCGGCCCTGACATTTTCTTTGTTGAACAATCCCCCGATTCAGCCGATACTCTACACAATCTCAAAAAAGTCAGGGCCGGAAATGGAAGGTGAGCCATGAAACCACGCACAGCACTCGTGTATCTTTCCCTGTCCATTGCCCTGGCGAGCGAGCGCCCAGCCGCCTTTGCTACGGTCTCAACCTCCGCGAGCACCAGGAGAGCTTCCGAGCTTGCGAAAGAGGCCTCTCAGGCGACTCCTGCCGCGTTATCCGCCGTGCACTCGTCCACTGCGCGCCAGCTCTTTCCCGTACAGGACGAGAAGGGTTTGCTGCTGACATGCGTTGCGCCGGAGATTGAGACCAACAAAGACACGGATGTCTTTAGAGACTGCACCCTGGCTCCGGGCCGCACGCTGGATGACGTGATGCATTCCTTCATCGGCGCCATGCATGAGGAGCAGCGCAAGCAAGCGCGGGAGCATCGCGAAGCGAACAAGGATTCGGACGGGGAGTCGGCTACAAAATCCGCGCAGAAGTGAAGATTTCTCAGGCCAGTGCGATGAGTCTGAAGTTCGTCGAAGAACAACAGCAGATTCTTCGACTCACCACCCCCGAACTGAAGGGCGTTCGGGGCCCCTTTCGCTCAGAATGACAACCAATTTTGTGTTGCATATTTCAGACTCAGGACACTAGGTGGCCCGAGTCCGAAATTTGCTCCAGAATGATGCGTCATTTTGCGTTCGGCCAACACGGCTAAAAGCGGGTCCCCATTCGACTAAGCTCGGGGAGGCTTTTGATTCCGCTGAAGTGCGCTTCGCTCAGGATGACAGGTTATTTTGCGATCAGGCCTTCAGATTCCTGAGGCTAGTTGTTGCGCAGGGCAACCATGGGGTCGATGCGCGAGGCTCTGCGCGCGGGGATGTAGCCGGCCAGCAAAGCAACAGCGCCGATGAGCAGAACCATCGCGGCAAAAGTGATTGGGTCGCTGGGAGCGGTGTTGAAGAGCAGGGCGGCGATGGCGCGGGAAACCAGGAGCGAGACGCCGGCTCCTACGGCGATACCGATAATGGCCAGGCGCAGCGTCTTGGCAAGCACGCTCAACCGCACAATCGACATGGTTGCGCCGAGGGCCATGCGAATGCCAATCTCTTGAGTGCGCTGGGTGACGGAGTAGGAGATGACGCCGTAGATGCCGATGGCGGCAAGCAGCAGTCCGAGGCCGGCGAACGAAGCAGCCAGGAGCATGAAGAACTGGCGCGGTGAGTTGGCGTGATCCACGAGACTTTGGATGGGACGAAACTCGGCCATTGCCTGTTTGGGATTGATGTCACGCAAGGTGCGGAGCACGCTACCGGCCAGCACCGCGGGCGGAAGCGTGGTGCGGACCACGAGCTGGCCGCCATTGGGGCCGTTCTGCATGGCGGAGTGGTAGATTTGCCAGCCGGCTTCGCCCTCGGAACTTTCTTCATGCACATCGTCTGTGACGCCTACGATGCGCACGAACTGGTTGCCACCGCCAATCATCTGGCCGACGGCGTCATGATTGGGCCAGTGGGCGTACTGGTCAAGGAAATTCGCAAACGAGCGGTTGATGAGGACGACGTTCTCGCTCTTGGGACCGTCATCCCAGCTGAGATCGCGGCCACGGATGCCGGTGCCCATGGCGCGTAGATATCCGGGGGTGATGACGTAGACCAGTGGCGAGCCGTTAACATTTTCGGGCTGCTTGACGCCTTTGGGCCAGGGCAGGCCCCAGGCTCGATTCTGGCCGAGAGGCAAATAGTCGGAGATGCCGACGGCTTCAACGCCGGGGATGGCGCTTACGCGGCGAATGACCTCCTGGAAGATGATGCCGCGCCTAGCCGCGCTCAGCTCGCCGGTCTTATCGTTGGGGACGCTGTCGTCGTAATCGACGTTGACAGCAGCGGCGTGTTGCGGCTGGAAGCCGAGATCGACGTCGAGGACCTGAATGAAGCTGCGCAGCAGCAGGCCCGCGCCGACCAGCAGTACGCAGGCCAGAGCAACCTCAGTAACCACAAGAATGGAGCGCAGGCGCTCGTGCTTGCGGCTCTGACCGGCGCCTGCGCCGGAGTCTTTGAGCGCGTCTTGCAGGTTGCCGGTAGCCATGCGCAGACCGGGGAGCAGTCCGAACAAGCCAGCCGCAACCACAGCGATGAGCACTGTCCAGCCGAGCGCTGCGCCGTCAATGTGCAGCAGGCTTAGCAGCGGAAGCGCGAGGGCTTGCTGATGGCGCAGCCAGGCGATGAGCGCAGCGGCGAGAGCGAGTCCGCAGATGGCTCCCGCGCCGGAGAGGACGAGGCTCTCGGTGAGTAGCTGACGCACGATGCGGAAGCGGCTTGCGCCAAGCGCGGTGCGCATGCCGAACTCCTTGGTGCGCGCGGCGGCGCGGGCAAGCAGAAGATTGGAGAGGTTGACGCAGGCAATCAGCAGGACGCCGCCGACAGCCGACCAGAGAACGACCAGGGAACGACGCAGCTTTCCGCTGATGTAGTCCTTAAGCGGGACGGGGACTACTGCGCCTATGTATTGGCGGCACGACTGCGGCTGCTTGTTGTTCCAGCACATGTGAGTGGCGGCGGAAGCTGCATCGGGGACCGCTTGCCCGAGGGTGACACCGGGCTTGAGGCGGCCGATAAGGGTGATGATGTTGCCGTAGTCGCGGGGTGGCCCGTAGAGATTGAGCGGCGTGAGGGCGTCCACCTTGGCTCCAGGGGAAAAGACGGCGCCGAAGTCGAAGGTGGCGGGTAGAACGCCGATGACGGTGGTTTGCTGGCCGTTCATGTCGAAAGCCTTGCCCACGATGTTGGGGTCGGCGTTGAACTGCCGACGCCACCATGCGTCGCTGATGACGATCACCGGAGCAGCACCATTGTTGCCGTCTTCCGGACGAAAGAGCCGACCCATGGCCGGCTGCACGCCGAGAACCTGAAAGAAATTGGCGATGACGTCTATGCTGGTGGCGGGGATGGGCGCACCACCCAGGTTGAGGTCGAGATTGCCGGGACCGGAGAAGGCGAAGTAGCCGGTCACGTCCTGATAAGAGCGGCTGTACGTGCGGAATTCGTCGTATGCGTCCGTAGAATAGGTGGCGCAGGAGAGGCCGCACTTGGTGGGCGGCGGGGCGATCCATACAAGCCTGTCCGCGTTGGGAAAGGGCAGCGGGCGCAACAGCAGATTGTTGACCACGCTGAAGACAGCGATGTTGGCGCCGATGCCCAGTGCCAGAAGCAAAATCGCGATGAGGGTGAAGCCGCGATCGCGGCTTAGTGAACGCACCGTATAACGGAAATCCTGGAGAAGAATGTCGACTCTCATAATTCCTCGCGCTTCGCGTTGTTGAAACTTCGCTAGATCGATGCCGCCGAAACGAATCATCGCCTGGCGGCGAGCCTCCAGCGGAGTAAGGCCGCGCTCGATGTTTTCCGCAGTCGCAATCTCGATGTGCGAAGCAATCTCTGCTTCGAAGTCGGCGTCGAGCGGAGGCTTACGGAAGAATGAATACATGCGGGAAAGAGCCCGCCGCAGCGCGCCCATCAACGGCCTCCCTCTTCAGACAGATCGAACAGCCGGCCCATCACGTCAGACAGGCGCTGCCAGTGGTCGGCGTCCTTGGCCAACTGCTTCCGTCCGCCGCGCGTGATGGAGTAGAACTTGGCCTTGCGGTTGTTGTCGGATGTGCCCCACGAAGCCGCGATCCATCCGCGCTGCTGCAGGCGGACGAGCGACGCATAGATGGTGCCCTGGTTGAGCAGGATTTCGTCTTTGCTGGCCTGCTCAATGCGGCGCGCGATGCCGTAGCCGTGCTGCGCGCCCATGGCGGCCAGCGTTTGTAGCACCATCAGGTCGAGAGTGCCTTGCAAGAGATCGAGCTTGGATTCACCCATTCTTCACTCCTGTGCGGATACCACACAAGTATTGCATAAGATATGTGGGGATGCCACAGGAAAATGTTTACCGTTGCGGACGGGAGGTAAACCGCGGTAAAGGCTGGAGATAAGTTGAACGTACGGCCGAAAGGCAAATGCAGGTCCTTCGACTCCGCTGAAGTACGCTTCGCTCAGGATGACAGGTGTGTGGTAGGGAAGGATCGAAGAGCAAACGCAGGTCCCCGTTCGACTTCGCTCAGGGCAGGCTTTCGACTGCGCTGAAGTACGTTTCGCTCAGGATGACAGAGTTTTGGGGAGATGAAGATTTGTCAGCGCTGTAGCAGGTCGATGGGCTGGGTGAAGTCGGTGACGCGGATGTGCTTCGCCAGCGTCGGGTGCTGGCGTTCGAGAGCTTTGTACATCTCCCAGGCGACGCGGCGGTAACTGAAGTGACCGGCTGGGGCGGAGCGAAGTTCGGAGATGTATTGGGCTTCGGCGAAGTCCATCTTGAAGAGGCTGCGTACTCTTGTCGCCAGCGGCAAAAGGTAAAGGGCGGATTGAGCGGCTTCTGGGGCCTGGCTTGCGGCGATTTGGGTGCTTGCCGCGTGAGCGGCGGCGAGGGCGGACTCGAACTCAGGCAGCACACCGGCTTCGGCGAGCAGATTCACGTCCGGCGGCAGGTCGGCGGAATCGGGGATCTCGCAGCCGTGCAGCGCGGTGAACCCCTGGATGATTTGCACGCAGCGGCGATGGCGGTGCATGTCGCGGAAGCCGCCAATGTCCATGAGGATATCAAAGCGGAGAGCGGCACCGGCATGAAAGGCGCGCAGCGCTTCATCGTGGCGGCCGCGATGGCGGAGGCCCAACTCGATGACCTCGGAGACGCGGGCTTCGGGCAGCGCGGCTACCAGGTCGCGAATCTGTCTATAAGGATGGTGGCTGGCGGAATAAAGGAGCGTCGCGGCTAGCTCGACCTCCAGGGTTTCGAATCGCTCAACCAGGTCAACCACCGGGGCTTGTGTGATGGGGATGTCGGCCAGCAATTGAGCCGCTGCCTGAGCGAGTTCGGTCGGCGTCTGAATGATGTACTGGTTGGCTTCAGCGTATTTCACGAGCGTGGGCGCAGTGCGGACCTCGCGCGTGAAGAGGTTCGCGGCTTCAGCGGAGATTGGCGACAGTAGGCCGCCTGATGCTCCGATCGAAGTGAGGATTGCATCGTCTGTCTGAGCTTCCCCGGTCCGACGCTCGAAGGTGTCGAGTTTATCGACGAAGGCCTGGGCAGCCTGCGCGTTCACATTCCAGGCGGGGCCGGTGGCGGCTTCGCGGAGCTTGAGGCCGAGGTCGCGGACTTCGGCAACGGGGTGGGAGAGCAGGCGGGAGATCTGCGTTTCGAGCGTGCGGGCATTGACGATCTGGCCGAGGGACGTGTTGGTGGCCAGTGGCAGCAGGTAGCGCGCCACATCGAATGCGCGGGCTTTGAGCGTGCGCTCGTATGCCTCGGGCTTTAGGGTCGCGGGGCAGGCGATGCGGCGGCGCAAGGCTTCAAGCACGGCCGCGGTGGTGCGCTGATAAGTGGCAAAAAGATTCTGGATGGTGTCGGCGTAGAGATGGGCTGAAGCGGAATCGTCGCCGAAATCGGGAAAGAACCAGCCGGATTTGAGGAAGTTCTGGTACCGGGTCGACCGCTCCTGACCGTCCCACCGCTGTTCGTCGACCAGGACGATGGCGGCAAGCAGCGACAGGCGCTCCACGGCAAAGGCGATGTGGGCCAGGTCGGCGATGGAGCGGTGACCGTATTGGAAGTAGAAGGTGTTGAGGAACTGCTCGGCGCGCTGGGCGCTGATTTCGGCGAGCGACTCGCGCATGGACAGAGAGGAGCGCGAGTATTTGGCCATGGCGTAGGCCAGCACTTCAGGATCGGCGCCGTGGACGGCGAAGACGTCGGTCTGATTGCGGGCGCCGGGGGGGAGAGAGGGTTGGCTGGACATGAAAGGGTACTCGCGAACAGAATACGGCATCGGGGCGCCATGGGGTGGCAGTGGAACCTTGGCGGGCATCCGCACGTCTTTTTCTTAGGCGCGGAGGGCCAGGGCGTTGCCGAGCAGGTGCCAGGCCGTGCGGAATGGGGCGATTCAGGAGTAGGATTTTCCTTAGGAGCAGCAGATGCGGGAATTTCTGGTTCGAACGTCGCACAGTCCGAGGCCGTTGCCGTCAGGGCGCTGGCAGATGACGCAGCGGTGGAACGATCTGCTGCTGGCGCACTGGCCGGTGCCCGCCGCGGACATTGCGCCCCGCCTGCCCGAGGGCCTGGAGCCAGACGTATTTCAAGGCACCGCCTGGCTAGGGGTGGTTCCCTTCTGGCTTGACCGGATCAAGGTACGCGGGCTACCCAACATTCCCGGAATGCGGAGCTTTCCTGACCTGAATGTGCGCACCTATGTGCGCGATGAGCACACCGGCGCGCAGGGGATGTATTTCTTTTCGCTTGACGCCAGCAACCTGCTCGCCGTGGCGCTGGCGCACACCCTCTTTCACCTGCCTTACCACTGGGCGGAGATGCGGCTTGATCAGCGCTCGGAGCGCGAGTTCGCGTTCTACAGCCGGAGACGGTTCTCGGATCAGCCGGTGATCTTCAAGGCGCGGTACCGGGGGCTGGGTCCGACGCACAAGCTGGCCGATGCCAGGAGCGGGTCGCTGGAGTATTTCCTGATGGAGCGGTCAAGTTTGTTTACGCGGAATCGTGCGGGACAAGCCGTGCGTTCAAGCCTGCATCACGTTCCATGGCCGCTGGAAGAGGCGGAGGCGGAGATTGAGCAGAATGACCTGGCGCGGTCCATCGGAATTGAGCTCCCGGATATTGAGCCGGTGCTGCATTACTCGCGACGCCTTGCCGTGTATGTGTGGCCCACGGAGTTGGTGCGGCCCGCACTTGCCGGCAGGCCGGTGACGGTGGCGGCTACGCCGCTGGGGTGAAAAAGCAGGGAATAGGGATTAGGGATCAGGGAATGCTTAAATAGGTTGGAGTTATATCAAATCGAATTACTAACTACTTATCTGAAGTTACAGAGTTTTGATAACCAATTGCACCTTTGATGCTTTGCCTGGAAGAATCATAACTCTCCTTTGAAATCATCCTGACACCAACCAGCTATAGAGCTGGCACTGAGCCGGCATGGCTGCCGGTGCGCGCGCATCTGTGATTCGCGCCTGCGAGAAACGCCCAGATAAAACCCGTAAGTTTCTCGCTGGTTACTTTCGTAAGGTTAATTCCGAGCGCTGCGCGACTATCCGTTCACGATTGTGTTCATGGGGTTAGCTCAGCAAGAAAGCCCTGCTGATTTTTCCGGACAGCGCATTGCTTTCTTAGCGGGAGATATAAGTGCCGGCGGTTCACCCTCAAGGAACTCGCCAGGACAATGATTGCCGAACCCGTTGCCAATGCAAGCGTGGGCGATCTGGTTCTGCTCCAATTTGCTGCTCTGGTCGAGTGCTTTGCAAAGAGCCCATAGGACTCTTCTGCGCTGCTACACGCTTTGGACCACAACTCAGGAGGAATGTGATCAATATGAACTCAAAAACATGTATCAAATCTTTGCCGGCGGCCCTTGTGGCTTTGATGGCCGGTGCGATGGTAGTGGCAGGCTGCAGCAGCGCCGGCATGGGCACAGCGCCCATTACACCGACGGGCGCGGAAACCGGCTCATCGTTTGTTGTAGGCACCGACGCTCCCATGAAGAGCGTCGTTTCGTTTTCGGTGCAACTGGAAAACGTTACGGCCAGTGACAACAATGGCAATAGCGTGTCCTTGATCAGCGGCACGCCTACTGTGGATTTTGCACGCTTCAACGGCTTGCAAACTCTGCTCGACATGAACGACGTGAACGCGGGCAGCTACAGCAACATCTCCATCACTTTGGGCGCCGCGACCATTGGCTATCTGCAGACGCAGGCTGGAAGCGCTCCATCCATTCAAACCATGACGGCGATGTATCCGAACTCCGCGACGACATTTACGTACACCGCGACACTGAATAATCCAATCGTGGTGGCGCAGAACAGCGCGCCGGCGGGGTTGCATCTTGACTTCGATCTGCACAAGTCGATCGGCGTCGATTCAAACGGCAACATCAACGGCGACGTAACTCCCACCTTCAACGTGAACGGCGTTGATAACAGCGACCCTGGCGCCTACATCGATTGCTTCGATGCGGCGGTGGTCAGCGTGAACGCGAATGCGCAGTCCTTTGTTGTGCAAGGACCGCACGGGCGCGAATTCACGGTGAATGTGAATGGGAATACGGAGTGGGAGACCAACGAAGGCCTGAGCAATCTCTCCATGAGCAGCATTGTGGCGCTCTCCGGAACGCTGGACAGGGCCGATGCAACAATCGACGCGGACGATGTGGCGATCCTGTCGCAAGACGGCTTCTACGCCGGTGGGCAGGTCACGTACATGAACCCTGCGTCGGGACCGGCGTCGAGCTTCGACTTGTATGTGCGCGGGCTACTGCCTACGACTACGGGACTGACGCTGGGCGATATTGCAACGGTGGATTTGAGCGGCAACGAGAAGTACTTCATCTATTGGTTTCACAATCCGCTGACCGAGTTTGTCTTCAATGACAGCTTGCTGTTGCCGGGTCAACATGTGTCAGTGGGCGGACTGGCGACCGGCGCGACCAATGCGCAGGACGTCACGGTGAAGCGGGTAGTTCTGCGCGACTGGGGTTTCAATGGAACTGTAGTTGCAAACAGCATGAACAGCGGCAATGGGACATTCCAGATGCAGATCAACGGGTTTGCCGGGCTGCTGGTGCCGCAGACGGTAACGGTGTA